>Ga0316197_10002714_pt1 | contig 12624 bp, 11 predicted proteins | sample OudBiesiAoxic_MG_FD_204939 | JGI IMG/M metagenome (GOLD analysis project Ga0316197, IMG submission 204939) | Coastal sediment microbial communities from Oude Bieten Haven, Netherlands - site A oxic | ecosystem: Environmental > Aquatic > Marine > Coastal > Sediment | place: Netherlands...
ATACCCGACTATATAATGATTGGAGGGAGTACTGATGATGATTACCTTTGAAGAACTGAATACACAAAACCACGAAATCACCGAACTGACCAATGTGCTGTCCTACCTGCTGGCCGACAGGGCGATGTGTGATACCCGTATTTGTTGTGACCTGTTTTACCGCTATGGCGACAGGATCAAGGCCCATCTGGATATGGTGGACCATACCTATACGGACCTGCTGACAAACTCGGACACCAAGGTAAACAACACCGCGCGCATGTTTATGAGCGGGTCACAGGAAATCAAGCATATCTTTGCCAAGTACACGAAAACCTGGTGTGAAAAACGCAAGCAAGCGCTGCATATCAGCAGTCATGACAAATTCTACGAAGAAACCAGCAAGATGTTTGACCTCATCCTGAATCGTATTCAGGATGAGACCGAGCGCCTGTATCCGCTCATTCGTGAAGTCAAGGGCGATTCACAGAGAGCGGCCTGAATAGTGTTACTGTGCCGGTTTCTTTATGTAGATGTAGTGCTTCGACACGATAAGATCGTAGCTGCCATCTTTTTTCATATCGGCAATGGCCTTGTTGAAATCGGCGGCGATTTTCTCGTGATCAGGATTCTCGCGGCTTACCCCAATGTGAATTCCCCGAACCGCCAGTGGCTTGGGGAGTAACTGCAGTTCTGCCATGCTGTTTGGCATGTACTGGTTGATTTCGTATTGCAGGACAAGCTCATCATCCAGGGCCAGATCGATACGGCCCTGGGTCAGTTTGAGCAGGTTCTGGATAAGGTTGCGTTCGCTGATCTTGATCAGGTCGCGCGACTGGTTGAACGTTTCGTCGTAAGCGTAATCGGCAACTATACCGATCATCATTCCTTTCAGGTCAGCGAATGATTCATAGTCAAATTTCTTGTCCTTCTTTTTGATAAAGCGTATGTAGGATTCGAGATAGGGTTCACTGTAATAGAGATACTGATTACGCTCTTCGCTGAACCAGGGTGTTGCAAATACATCGTAGACACCGAGTTTGCCACCTTCCAGAATCCGGTCCAGTGAATCCAGGTTGACCACCGGAGTGTAGCCCGCTCTTTTCAGGGCTGTCGTGACCAGTTCAACCGCCAGCCCCTGTGCCGGCAGTCCTGCATCGGCATATGGCGGCCACTTGCCACTGTGGACGACATTGAGAGTCTGTGCCAGCGAAGCCTGGCAGAAAACCCCCAGCAACAATGACAGCCCGGTTATCCAGCGTAAGTTGTTATTCATTGTACCTCCGAAAAATGGATTATTCCTTGATGCTACTTAAGGTGTGCGTAAGTTGGCCATCATAAGCTTTGGGGACCGTCGGCCGCATGTACGCGGCCGTCGAGCGTACAGGGATGTATTCACAAGGTGAATTGCCCTGCAAGAGAGGGTCCCCTGGGGGACCGCGTGTCCCGAAAGCTTATGTTGGCTAACTTAGGTACTCATTAGCAACTATACCTGTTCGTGAGCGGAATACACAGATCAGGGCGTCGCGTCAGGGTAGCGCAGCAGCGGTGATCGGCATGTTCATAAACGGCCAGATGATGCCTACGGCGATGGCCACGACCGCCATCAGCACCAGGCTGCCGGGGATGCCGGCCATGAAAAACTGGCCGGCACTGAACTGCCTGGAGTCGTAGGCAATGGCGTTTGGTGCAGCGCCCACCAGCAGCAGAAAAGGGCAGGCCGATACGATCAGCGAGGCAAACAGCACCACATCGGGCGCCACACCCAGGTAGGGTGCGATCACCAGGGCCACCGGCAGCGAGATGGCGATGGCCGCCACGTTCATAATGAAATTGGTCATGATCATGACAAAAAAGGCAATTGCCATTACAAACACGAACCAGGTGGCGTCGTGGAACATCGCCAGCCAGTTGATAGCCAGCCAGCTGGCTGCGCCGGTATCCCACAGGCAGAAGCCGATGCTCATCGCCCCGGCAAACAACAGAACGATATTCCAGGGAATATCCTCCAGCTCCTTTACCGTCAGGATTTTAAACAGGAAGAAGATGATGGTGGAGAGCAGTACCACCGAAGACTTGTCGATGGATGCGATGGCCGGAATAAAGGACTTTACTGACAGTGTCAGGATGACCGCCAGCACCACCAGTCCGACAAAGATTTCCCGCCGGCTGAGCGGCCCTGCTTCCCTGTACAGGCGCCTGGCTTTTTCCCGCAGCCCGGGAATCCGGGCCTTCTCCGGCCTGAACATGATCATTATCAGACCCCAGCACAGGAATACCAGCAACCATCCCACCGGCAGCATGTAATAACTCAATTCGAAGAAGGAGATGTCGCGGTTGACGATGTCGCTGAAGAAGCCAATGGCTACCGCGCTTCGTGCTGCTCCCAGCAGGGTGACCATGCTGCCAGCACCGGCTACGAAGGCCATGCCGATAAACAGGCCCTTGCCGAAGCGGGTCGGTTTGTGGCCCTCGCCGTACAGGGTGTAGATGGCCATCAGGATAGGAAACATGGTGGCTGCCACCGCCGTGTGGGCCATAACGTGGGTGAGGGCGGCGGTCACCAGGAAGCAGCCCAGGTAGATCATGCTGGTTCTTTCGCCGACGATGGTCAGCATCTTGTAGGCCAGGCGTTTGGTGAGTCCGACCTTGGTAAAGGTCATGCCGATCACCAGTGAACCAAAGATAAAGAGCACCGAGGGGTCCATGAAATCGTTGAAGGCGGCTTTGGCCGGGCGAATCAGAAATACAGCCTGTATGACCCCGATGGTCAGGCTGGTGACCCCGACGGGAATCACCTCGAACACCCACCAGGTGCCGGCCAGCAGAAACAGGCCAATCGCCGCCTTGCCTTCACGGCTCAGCGGAAAGTGTTTGCCGGCCGGATCGACGGCGTCCGCTAAGGGGTCGATGAGATACAGCCAGAAGAACAGGCCCAGGCCCAGAAAAATAAATGCCAGTCGCCTGGTATCGAAGGGGGATTTCTTTTTACTGACGTAGATACGTTGTTTGCCGAACGCTTCTGGCATATGCGTGCCTTATCCTGCCGCCGGCAGATTCAGAGGTTTTCGATCGATCTGGCGATACGTTGAAACAGGTCAACCAGGCGTACCACCCCCAATACACGGTTATCTTCTTCGACCACGGGTAATATACGCACATCCCGTTCCAGCATCAGGTACACACACTTTCCAAAAGGATCATCCAGGGAAACCGTATCTTCCACCCGGGTCATGACCTGGTGTACCGGGTTTGCGGTTTCCTCCCTGATCTTCAGCGTGAATCCTTCCTGCCAGATCAGCGACAAGGCGGTAAAGTCTTCCGGCATTCCTTCGAATGGATGGTAATATTTATAGCCAGGTCGTTTGCTGTGCTGAAAGTCGGCGACTGCGTGGATTAAATCCCGCATGGTCAGATAGCCTTTTACGCACCCGTGGTTATCGTGTACCAGCATGGATCGGTAGCGGGTGTGCGCTTCCAGTGCGCTGTTGATGACAGCGAAAGCTTCGGCGATCGGCGCGTCTGCGCTAATATGAGGGTACTCGTCAATGGAGACATACAGGTCCCGCACGCTCAAGCTGTCTAACATGGCGCTTGTCCCAGCCGTCTAAAAGATACTGATAGTGATCCGATGCTGATAAAATGTCCAGCCTGGACAATGGTGCTGGCGACGGCATGATTTGGCAAGTATTTTAAGGGCTTGGATCTGGATTTATTGTTCGGATAGACGGATACTAGGCTTCCATGAGTCAGCGCCATCCGCCTGTTGCATCTTATTCCGAGCTCATTGCCTGTCACGAATGTGACACGCTGAGTCAGATTCCGACGCTGGCCCCCGGGCGTGCGGCATGCTGCCGCTGCTGTGGAAGCGTTTTGCTGCGCAATCCCAAGGGTGGATTGGACCGTCCCATCGCGCTCTATAGCGCGGCATTCATTCTGCTGCTGCTGGCCAATGCGTTTCCTTTCCTGACGCTGGAAATCCAGGGCCGGTCGGAGGTCACCAACATTTTTGGCGCTTCCAGAGCACTGTATCACGCCGGTATGGGTGAACTGGCCGTGGTGGTTTTTCTGACCACGATTCTGGCGCCGGCCTTGCTGATTACCAGCAGCCTGTATGTCCTGCTGGCTGTGCGCTTGCGCCGGCCACTGCCCGCCTTGCGTACCGTCCTGGCCTGGGTCAGTCAGTTGCAGCTGTGGGTTATGCTGGATGTATTCATGCTGGGTGTGCTGGTGGCCTTTGTGAAACTGGGTAATATGGCAAGCATGCATGTCGGTATCTCTCTGTTCGCTTTCGTCGGGTTGATCCTGGTGTCGGCGGCGGCGACTTCGGCGTTTGAACCCCACCTGCTGTGGCAGCAGATCGGCTACCGGAAGGGCAAACCTCATGCGGGCTAGGGATGTGGGACTGGCGAGCTGTCATGGCTGCGGGCTGCTGCTGCACCTTCCCGGCGCCGGGCACACCCACTGCCCGCGTTGCGGGTCGGCCATGCATTTTCGCAAAGTCAACAGTATCAGCACCACCTGGGCGTTTCTGCTGGCCGCCATGATCGCCTATCTGCCGGCCAACCTGTATCCGGTCATGACGGTGGTGTCGTTCGGCAAAGCTCAGTCCGATACCATTATGAGCGGTGTAATCTACCTGTTTGTGCACGGTGACTGGCCGCTGGCGTTAATTGTTTTCGTGGCCAGCGTGCTGGTGCCGTTGCTGAAGATGCTCGCCCTCGTGTATCTGCTGATTTCGGTGCAGCGCAAGTCGCATTTGCGCAAACACCAGCGGACCCGACTGTACCGGATCGTTGAGCTGGTGGGTCGATGGTCGATGGTCGACATCTTTGTCGTCGCACTGCTGGCGGCGCTGGTCAATGTGGGCGCCATCGCGACCATTGAACCCGGCGTGGGTGCGATTGCCTTTACCAGCGTGGTGATACTGACCATCTTTGCGGCTACCAATTTCGATCCCCGGCTGATCTGGGATCATTAGTGCACGAGCAAAAAGGAGAACAAATGGCAGCCTCGAATCAGCCGCCCGATCTTGAAGATGTACCCGATGCCATCGTCGATGAGGCGGTCAAGGGCTTTCCGGTCGTCTGGTTGTTGCCGCTGGTCGCGCTGTTGGTGGGCGGATGGCTGTATTACAAAACCCTGTCCGAGAAAGGCCCGGAGATCACCATCAGTTTTGAGACCGCTGAGGGTATTGAAGCCGGCAAAACCCAGATCAAGTTTCGCGATGTGACGGTCGGCCAGGTCGGCGATGTGGATATTGCCGATGATTTGAAAACCGTCGTGTTAACGGCAACCATGGAAGCCGGCACGGCGCAGTATCTCACCGATGCCAGCCGCTTCTGGGTCGTCAAGCCGCGTGTCGGTGCGGGCGGAGTCACCGGACTGGGCACCTTGCTCAGTGGCGCCTATATTGCCTTTGAGCCCAGCACCACTGGAAAAAGGCGGAAGACTTTTGTCGGTCTGGAAAAACCGCCGATTGTGAGTCAGGACAAGGAAGGAGGCCGCTTCCGGCTGCGCGCGGAAACGCTGGGATCACTGGCCGTGGGTGCACCGGTCTATTTTCGCCAGTTTGATATCGGCGAAGTGACCGACTACAAGCTGGCCGACGATTACAGCTATGTCGATGTCGGCATCTTTGTGCAGTCGCCCTACGATGAATACGTACGCCAACGGACCCATTTCTGGAATGCCGGCGGCGTCAGTATGTCCATGGACGCGTCCGGCGTGACAGTGGAGATGGAATCCCTGGTGGCCGTACTGAGTGGCGGCATCGCCTTCGAGACACTGCCGGAATTCGGCGATTCCCCTGCGGCCGAGGAAGGGACGGTCTTCCACCTCTATAAAAATCGTGCAGAGAGTCTGGAGCGGCCGATTACCGAGGTTATCACCTATACGCTGAAATTCACCGATACGGTACGCGGCCTCAGTATCGGCGCGCCGGTGGAGTACCGCGGCATTCGCGTCGGTACCGTGAAAAATATCATGCTGGGCGAGGACCCGCAGCACGCGGGGGTCATCAGTCCGGTTGTCATCATAGGCGTAGAACCCCAGCGTACCATGGGCTATGGTGATGTGGACGACAGTGCAGCGACCACTCAGATGGAAACCAGTCCGCAGCAACGCATAGATTTCCTGGTCAGGCAGGGGCTGCGCGCACGCCTGCAGACCGGCAGCCTGGTGACGGGACAGTTGTTCGTGGATCTGGATATTTTCCCCGATGCGGAACCGGCAACGGTGATCGAGGGCGGGCTGTATCCGGAAATTCCCACCCTGCCTAGCTCATTGCAGGGCATGATTGCCAATGTCAACCGGATACTCAACAAGATAGCGCAGTCCGATCTTGAGGGCACGCTGACCAACCTCAATGCGCTGATGGTGTCGACCAACAGCCTGGTGTCTGTGCTCGAACGGGATGCGCCGGGTCTGCTCAAAGGTCTGGATACAACACTGCAGTCAGCCAACGATACCTTGACGGCGCTGGAGGCGTCGGCGTCGGAGGACGGGGAAATTGGCAATCAGCTACAGGACGCCTTGCAGGAAATCGGTGCGGCGGCGCGGTCGATCCGGGTGATGGCGGAATACCTGCAACGCCACCCGGAGGCGATGTTAAAAGGCAAGAGTGGCAACCCTTGAAGGAATACATGATGAGTAAACACAGTTTATGGTTTGTTGTTGCACTGGTGGTGTTGCAGGCGGGCTGCAGTATCGGCAAGCCGTCACGCCCGTCAGAATTCTATGTGTTGAGTGAGGAACCGGCGCCGCCGGTCAGTGGACGCTCCGATCCGGCCGAACCGCTGTTGCTGGGGCTTGGGCCGTTATCCATGTCGGACGTCTTTGACCGGCCGCAGATCGTCACGCGCCCTGACCCCAATCAAATCCAGCTGGCTGAATTCGATCGCTGGGCGGGGGACCTGAAGAAGAACCTGGAACAGGTGCTGGCGCAGAACCTGATGAGCCGCCTGAATACCGACAGCGTGGTTATTTATCCCTGGTCGAGTCGCAGTGAGCCCGATTTTCAGATCGCCGTGCACTTTTTTCGCTTTGACGGCCAGGTTGGGCAGCTTGCACGGATCAAGGGCGTGTGGCGCCTGCTGGACGGGGTGAAGGGCTGTGAACTGACCGCCCGTAGTTTCAAGTTTGAAGAACGGCCGGCGGGGCCGGGTTATGCTGAATTCGTCAGCGCCATGAGCCAAGGGGTTGCCAAGCTAAGCCAGGAGATTGCAGAACAGGTGGTGGCGGCTGAGCCGGGTTGTCGGACTGGACACTGACCCTGCCAACACGATCTCTTTCCTTATGCACAATATTTAACAGCGTGCCGGCGCGGCGGAAGACATCCTCGGGTACGCCAAAGGCCACTTTCAGCGCGACGTCCTGATCCCACTTGTTGGCGATGCCGCTCACTTGCCAGGCATCGCCAACGCCGATGTGATTGAGATGATACCAGGAGGAAATCAGGGGGAAAAACTGCAGTGGCCAGTCGGTGCCGTAGAGCATGCGGTCCGTGAGTCCCGCTATTTCGAGCGCTTGTGCCAGATAACCGAGTTTGTTGATCTGGGTGAGGCTGGAAATATCCACGTACAGGTTGGGAAATTCCGTAAACAGGGGCATTATACGTTCGAAGTTATCCTGTCCTTCATTTTCCCCGGTGGTGGCAATATGCGCGGCGATGACGGTAACGCCCTGCTCCAGGGGGACGCGGAGTCTCAGCGGGTCGGCAAGCTCGTCACGTGCATTGGCAAAAGATTTTTCCATGCCGGTGTGGGTCAGTAGGGGGATTCCCAGTTCCGCCATGACCCGGTAAAAAGGCAGGTGACGGGGGTCAGCAGGATCAATATTCATAATGGATGGAATCCATTTCACCAGTACCGCACCGTCGCGCCGGGCGGCGCGCAGGCGTTCGATGGCGTCCTCGCGATTGGGATTAACGCTGGCGCCGTAGATCAGGTTGTCAAAGCGCGCCGTTTCCCTGGCGACATAGTCATTGGGTACATAGATCTGGGTCTGATCCTTATCGAGCACCCCTGCCTCAGTGACATAACCGTCCATGGCGAGAATTACCGCCTTGTCTACCGTTTCCGAGGCTGCGATCCTGTTGCTGAGCCTGTCAAGCATGAGGCGGTCGCCGTGTTGCCGGAGTTCCTCCTCGGTGACATCCATGGCCCACAGATAGAAGGGAAAACGGACATTATTGCGCATGCCTGCATTGATAAAACATCCGCTGTCACCGTAGCCCAGGCCGGCAACGTGGACATGCATGTCCACAATGGATTTGCCGGTACCGGGATCGAGTTCGCCGAGATCGTTGGAATGTATCGCTGCAAAAGCGCTCAGTGTGATAACGATCAGGGACAGCAGTACCAGTAATCGCTTCATACACAGAACCTCAAAATGCTAAACACGATGGTATCAGAGGCTTTCATCTGCTATCTCTGCAGGTGGGGTAAGCGACGTTGAGTGTATCAGTGGTTCCGCAGAAATGGTACGCGACGGTATGCCTGGACGGCAAGTGGCAGTTGGCCATTAGCTTTCGTCTGGTGTGCTGTTCCGTACTGTTGTTACCGTTGCTCATGTAACTTTGCTGCCAACCTACTGCCTGCGCTAAAAATAACGATGGTTAGAACAGGAGAGAGTGAAAATGATGGATGTAAAGCTAGCCGGTGTTCCCGGGATTCTCGCGTTGGCGCTGACCATGGCGGCAAGCCATGGCGCAGAAAACCGCAGTGGTTTTATCGGAGCCGGTATCTCCGTGACACCGGATTATGAAGGTGGCGAAGATTACGAGGCTTTGCCGGTTTTGCTGGGACAGTACAACTTCAGTGGTGGTCGTTACCTTGCACTCGTGCGTGGTGCTGACGCTGCTCGTTCAGGGCGACTGGCGCTTAACCTGGTCAGCTATTCGAACTGGGAAATGGGGCCAACGCTGGGTGTCCGTTATCCGCGCGATAATGTCGATAACAGCCAGGTCGATGGGATGGGCGATATTGACTGGGCGACCGAGGCAGGCGGTTTTGTGTCCTACCAGTCAGGTGCATTGTTTGCTAGCCTGGGGCTGTCAATCGACATATCTGATACCTATGGTGGCTATATCGGTGATCTGTCAGCCGGCTTCAAACAGGAAATCACCAGCAGGCTGGGCATTATCTACAGCGCGAGTATTTCTTACGTCGATGATGACTACATGAACGAGTACTTCGGGGTGGACGGCAGTGATGCTGCAAGCAGTGGCCTGCCGTTTTATGAGGCGGATGGTGGTATCAAGGACTTCGGGATGGGGATTTCCGTTGACTACAGTTTCACTCCGGTATGGGGGGTAATCAGCTGGTTTAATTACTATCGTATGATCGGTGATGCCAAGGACAGTCCGATTGTCGACACCGAAGGTAACAGAAACCAGTTTAAAGCGGGCCTGGTGCTGACCTACAGCTTCTAGGCAAAGTGAAACCCGTCCCCCCACGGAATTCAATGAGAACTGGTTTTTGCATTATCACTATGGTGTGCGCAAATTGGCAATGCAACCGCATGAGTTGAAAGAGTATATTTATGACAGGCACGGTTATTCGGCCTGTTTGCTGTCAAATTAGTGCGCAGCAGCTATATTCGTAAGGTGAGATTAGCGTTTCTGCACTTAATCACGACACAGCCGTTGTCAGACTTGAAATTAGCATTGCTTTCGGGGAGTTAACTAATATGTCAGTTGTAGTGCGGATTCGCTGAGAGAATCATGTCAGACACGACAAACCTGCATTGGTCATCGGCGTCCAGGACACACGTGGGCATGGTGCGAAAGCTTAACGAGGATGCCTGCCTGGAGTTGGCAGGGCGCGGTATCTGGGCAGTTGCCGATGGCATGGGTGGGCATGCAGCGGGGGATTTTGCCAGTCAAAGCGTCGTGGATGCTCTCGCTGCCATTCCGAATCCGGCCAGCCTCGGCGCATTGGTCGGTGAAGTGCACCAGCGCCTGCAGGCGGTCAATCAAAGATTGTCTGAAGAAGCCGGAAAACGCCGGGAACAGGTCATAGGCAGCACTGTGGTCGCGCTGCTCGCTTATGGTGACCACGCTGTTTCGCTGTGGGCCGGAGACAGCCGGGTCTACCGGTACCGGCAGGGTGAACTGGCGCAGTTGACCCGGGATCACAGTCAGGTTGAAGAGCTGGTCGCTCAGGGGCTGATTACGCGTGAACAGGCCGAACACCATCCGTCATCCAATGTCATTACCCGTGCGGTGGGTGTAGCCAACAATCTGGAGCTCGACTCCGATATGTTTGAAGTGCAGGAGGGCGATGTTTTTCTGCTCTGCAGCGATGGGCTCTACAACGAAGTGAATGCCCCTGAAATCAAGCAAGCGCTGGCGGTTGGGGATTGCCAGTATTCATGCGATCTGTTGGTTGATCGTGCCCTCGCCAGGGGGGCTCGCGATAACGTCACCGTGGTGGTGGTCCGAACGGTTGACGAGGGACAAATTACCAGAACGCAGTTGAACCCGTCGACGGCTGCGCCCAGGTCGGAGCAGACCGATGACGACCCGACAGTATTGAAATAGCCGAACCGTTAAGCCGCGTGAAAGGGCCGCGGACTACAAATATTTCGATTCAGACACGGATGGCACTCGCTTAGTCCAGTTCCGCAATCGATGTAGAAGGGTGGGTTAGGCACGCAGTTTGTGCCGTAATCCAGTTGTTTCGCAATGCAACGCGCAGCAAAAAAAACGGGCGACTCTCACGAGCCGCCCGAATCTCTCTCCTAGCTAGACCCGCCCACGACGGGTCTGACAACCCACCTCTATGGGCACCCCAGCACCTTACCGTTACCGGCCAGGTCACGCAGGATCCAGGTGTTTAGGCCAGCATCGTTGTCCTTGCCGTTACCCTGGAGGCTACCGCAGTCACTGATATCGTTCATCTCCTTGTCGGAGCAGGAACGATGGAACCGTGAAGTCGCGGTAGTGCCGTCGGTGAACTCAATGAAGAAGTCCACGTCGTTCTTGGCGTCCGCCGCGGCAAAGCCGTCGAAGTTCACCACCTGGCCATCGACAACCGGACCAGTACTGTCGATCAGATTCTTCGTCGGATCATTCGTGTCGAACTTGTCACGGTACCAGGACACCTCATTGATGCTCCTGTCGCCGGCCTGCGAGGCTTCATACTCCAGGATCAGTGCGTCGATCGGCTTCAGTTCCTTGCACTCGGCCGGCTCAGGCGGCAGCTCCACGGCCTCGACGATGACAGTGTCGGATGCCGAACACGCTTCACCATTGCTGAGGAAACCGCTGGCGGTACCGGTATTGACGGTGGTACCCAGCAGCTGCACCAGCTTGGTAAATGTCACGCTATCAGTCGTACCGAGGTTGACCGGGCCGCCGATGTCTCCCAACGGCACGTCGGTCACCAGGACGTTAGTCAGCGGCGCACCGTTGTTGGTGACGACGTACTGGTAGGTCACATCCACTCCACCATCGTTGCCGTTGATGGCAACGAGTGTCAGACTGCCGAACACATCACCCACCGCGAGCGGCTTAGAGCAGGAGGTGTGGAGCTCATTGAGTTCCGTGACACTTGAGCCGCCCACGATCTCGATAAAGGACGTGCTCTTGAACTTGTCAGCCGACACTTCGAAGGTGCCTGCCGGATCGACCAGGGTCGGATCGACCGTGTACAGATCCTTTTCGAAGTCCTCATTGCCGGCCGCACGCACGGTGACAGTGCCGGAAACGATAGCATCCTCCGGCGTGGCCGTGCACACGGCCTTGCTGCCCTGGTCGTTGTCGCTCTGGTCACAACCACCGCCGGTGTACTCGAAGGTCAGACTCGTGAGCTTCTGCTTGTTCTCCTTGAGTATCTCACAGCTTGGCATTGGCGGTAGCGTGAAGCTGCAGTTATCCGCAAATTCACCTTCTGCATCCGGAGTGCAATTCAGCACCCGATTGTCGGCGTCGATAAAGCCTTCCAGGCGCCAGAGATTGATGAAGCCCGACTTGTCCTTGCCATCACCCGCGAGTTTGCCGCAGTCATCCGGGCTGTTGAAGTCGTCATCCGAGCAGGACACGTGGAAGGTCGACTGACCGGTCTCGCCAGCGACGTTATCCAGGCTGACGATATCGACAACCACATCGTTGCTGGAGTATGGGCCGAAGAAAGTCACCTCGTCGCCAGGGATAACCGTGCCGCTGGCGCTGGTCGTGCCCATATTGACGCCAGTCACCTCGATGGCGCCATCGCCATTCCAGATCACCGTGAACTGCTGCAGCTTACCCTTGCACTTGTCGAAGTCGGCTGGCGTCAGGGGATCAACACGGCACTGCTTATCGAGTTCGAGGTCACAGTTCGGTGGCGGCTCGACAATGCCGCAGTCGCGGTTCAGATTGATGTCGCGCGAACCCAGCATCGTGCATGCGGTAATGCCATCCAGCGGCAGACAGTCGCTATTGATGTCATCACCGTTGACATTGGGTATCGTGAAATCGAAACCGGCCGGGAAGGTCGTCGGGTCGAACTGCACGTAGTAATCGCCGGGCGGGAGATCGAACACGCCGGGTTCGGCACCGAACATGTACAGACCATCGATAGCGTCGGTGACGCGCGACTCGCCGGTATCGACGTCATCGCCCGTGCCGGCGATGCCATCGGGTCCGCATTCGAACAGATT
>Ga0316197_10002717_pt1 | contig 12614 bp, 8 predicted proteins | sample OudBiesiAoxic_MG_FD_204939 | JGI IMG/M metagenome (GOLD analysis project Ga0316197, IMG submission 204939) | Coastal sediment microbial communities from Oude Bieten Haven, Netherlands - site A oxic | ecosystem: Environmental > Aquatic > Marine > Coastal > Sediment | place: Netherlands...
GGGGCGGCAAATAAAAGGCGAAAACAAGATGGAGGTAAGATGACATCAAACCTTCTGCTGCGAAAAACCGTCAAACACATAGCTTGGCTTGGTATTGCTCTCGTTACTGGATTCACTTTCGTTGGGTACTTTGTCCCGATTAAAGATCTTGTGGTCGACTTCTTAACGCTAAATACGACATTCTGGGCCGGTTTTTGGGTTGTATTTTTTGCGGTATGTACTTACGCAAATGCAGCTTGGATGCGATCTATTGTCTGTATCCACATGTGCCCTTACGCTCGCTTCCAATCCGCAATGTTTGATAAAGATACTTTTATTGTCGGTTATAACCAAGAACGCGGAGAATCTAGAGGCCCTCGTCCACGTAAGGCTGATCCGAAAACACTAGGGTTAGGTGACTGCATTGATTGTGACTTGTGTGTTCAAGTTTGCCCAACAGGCATTGATATACGCGATGGACTTCAATATGAATGTATCAACTGTGGTGCATGTATTGATATTTGTAATCAAACAATGGACCGTATGGGTTATGAAAAGAATTTAATCAGTTATACCTCAGAGCATAAATTGTCTGGTAAACAAACGAAAGTGATGCGACCAAAACTAATAGGTTACGGTGGTATCATGGTATTAATGCTTGTCTTGTTTGCCCTTCAAATTGCCAGTGTAGAACCCGCTGGAATGAGTGTATTGAGAGACAGAAACCAACTGTATAAAGTCAATTCCGAAGGCTATGTCGAGAACACCTATAACCTAAAAATAATAAACAAAACTCAGCAATTACAGAACTACTCTCTGGATGTAACGGGTCTAAATGATATTACTTGGTACGGAAACCAGACCATTCAAGTCCAACCGGGTGAAGTAGTCAACTTACCAATAAGCTTAGGAGTAGCAACTAAAAACTTAAGCTCTCCTGTTGCTACGATTCAGTTTATACTCACCGATAGTAACCAATTTACTGTCGAAGTTGAGAGCAGGTTTGTTAAAAAACTGTAACTTAGCAAAACAATCAGAAAAAGGGCTCTAAAGGGCCCTTTTTTATTTCTGGATCCATTTATGACTATCGATTCTAACAATACAGACATTTCAAAAAACACTGCATTCAATTTTGATGCTCTAACACCAGATTTTATGTGGTACGCAATAGAAAGCATTGGAATAAGAGCTGAATCAGGTTTGCTTGCACTAAATAGTTATGAAAACCGTGTATATCAATTCATAGATGAAGAAAAACAGCGTTATGTCGTTAAATTTTACCGCCCACAAAGATGGACGACAGATCAGATTCAAGAAGAACACGACTTTACATTAGAACTACTTGAACAAGAACTCCCTGTCGCGCCTCCTTGCATTATTAATGGACGTACACTTCATGAATACAAAGGCTATCATTTCACCTTATTTGTCAGTGTAGGGGGACGACAGTTTGAAGTTGATAATGCGAATCACCTTGAATGGGTTGGACGCTTTATGGGTAGAATTCACAATATCGGTAAGAAACAAACTTTTATTCATAGACCAAGTCTCGGCTTAGATGAATACCTGTACCAACCGCGTAAGCTTTTGCAACAATCTACGTTTATACCGCCTCATTTAGAAAATAGTTTTTTTAGCGACCTCGATTTATTAATCGCGCGTATTGAAGACAATTGGAGTGACGATTTCACCTCAATTCGCTTACATGGCGACTGCCATCCTGGTAATATTTTATGGCGGGACGGACCAATGTTTGTCGATTTAGACGATGCTCGCAATGGTCCTGCCGTGCAAGATTTATGGATGCTTCTAAACGGTGATAGACATGACAGGCTTGCTCAATTAGATATATTACTTGAAGGCTATGAGGAATTTTGCGATTTTAATCCGTCAGAGCTGAAACTTATTGAGCCATTGCGTGGATTGCGAATGGTACACTATATGGCTTGGCTCGCAAAAAGGTGGCAAGATCCAGCATTTCCGCTCGCTTTCCCTTGGTTTGGTGACCCAAAATATTGGGAAAACCAAGTGCTTGGATTTAAGGAGCAGATATCGGTTTTACAAGAGCCCCCACTTGCATTAATGCCTCAATGGTAATATAAAAATTAAAAAAATAACGACAAATAAAGTCTAGATGGAGTCAATGATCAAATGAAAAAATTATTTATGTTACTCGCTACCCTGATGTTAAGCACATCAGTACAAGCCGCTCAATTTAATGAAGGAACGCACTATGAAGTATTAGACTTGGAAAAGACTTCTACTCCAACAGTTACCGAGTATTTCTCTTTCTTTTGCGGCCACTGTAATAATTTTGAACCCGTTATTCAGCAACTTAAAACAAAATTACCCAAGAACGCTAAATTTCAAAAAGTACATGTTTCCTTTATGGGTGGCAACATGGGCGTTCCAATGGCTAAAGCTTATGCAAGCATGATTGTATTAAAAGTTGAAGATAAAATGGTTCCTTACATGTTCAACCAAATACACACGCTTCGTACCCCACCCAAAACAGAAAAAGAATTACGTCAAATGTTTATCGACAATGGTGTAGACGCAAAGAAATTTGATTCTGCATACAAGGGATTTGCCATTGATTCAATGCAGAAACGTTTTGATAAACAATTTAAAGCCGTTAAGTTAAGCGGAGTTCCAGGGGTCGTTGTCAACAATCGTTATGTTGTTAAGACAGATGGGATTAAAAATTACGACGAGTATTTTGACTTGGTTAATTATCTACTTGCGCTATAGGCATCAAATTAGAAACGGAGCTTAAATGCTCCGTTTACACCCCATATTCGTAAACGTAATAACCATTCTGACCATATCCTAGATCACCTGAGCGTTTAACAATTTCAATAACCTATCCATAGAACGGTATCCCAACGCTTCAGCTAAGTGTGCTCGGCTAATTAGTTCATTAGATTCCAAATCAGCGATAGTACGAGCAACCTTTATTATTCGATGATATGCACGTATTGATAACCCTAACCTATGTAGTGCATCTTCTAAAAACTCGGCGTCTTTTTTCTCCAAAATACAAAACTTTTCTATTTCTCGACTTGTTAGAAGTGCATTTATTTTTCCTGATCTTTTTAACATGTACGCTCGGGCTTCTTCTACTCTACCCTTTATAACATGCGTAGTTTCTCCTCTATCTCCACCTTCCGCTAACATTCCTTTCGGCAATAATGGGATCTCTAATGACATATCAAACCTATCCAATAGAGGCCCCGATAATCGACTCAGATAACGAAGTACTACTTGAGGGTTTATCCGAGCCTTGTCACCATCATAATAACCTGTGGGACTTGGATTCAGTGCTCCAACGAGCTGAAATCGAGCGGGAAAGCGGGTCTTTCCCGCCGCTCTAGAAATAACAATCTCTCCAGACTCTAATGGCTCCCTCATTGAGTCCAACACCTTTCTTTCAAATTCAGGCATTTCGTCGAGAAACAACAATCCATTATGTGCTAGGGAAATCTCACCCGGACGAGGAATCGAACCACCACCGACTAAGGCCGCCATAGAAGATGAATGATGAGGAGAACGAAAAGGTCTTTTCTTCCAATTAAACTTATTTATATCCTGCTCCGTTAAAGAAGCCACAGAGGCTGTTTCAAGCGCTTCGTCATCACTCATTTCAGGCAATAAATCGCAAAGTCGAGAAGCTAGCATGGTTTTTCCTGTACCTGGCGGGCCGAGAAAAAGAAGATTATGTCCACCTGCCGCAGCTATCTCCAATGCTCTCTTTCCCTGTTGCTGACCAATGACATCTTGTAAATCCCGGTTACGCACCCATTTATCTTCGGTCCTTTCTACCTGAAATAGAGACAAGTTATCTTGTCCGCATAACGCCGAACACACCTCCAAAAGACTTGCAGCGGATTTATGCGTCTCTTTTCCAACCAATGCCGCTTGATCTCCATTTTCTTCAGGTACAACTAAGCATCGTTGAATTTTATTGGCCGCCAACGCCGCAGGTAATACACCTTTAACCGGACGTAACGCCCCAGAAAGCGCTAACTCACCAACAAACTCATATTCGCCCAGTTTATCAACGGCTATCTGTTCAGCAGCCGCGAGAATCCCTAACGCAATAGGTAAATCAAATCGTCCCCCCTCTTTAGGTAAATCAGCAGGGGCAAGGTTTACTGTGATCTTTTTGCTCGGATACTCAAAATTTGAGTTAATTATCGCGCTTCTAACTCGATCCCTAGACTCTTTTACGGTGGTTTCAGGCAAACCAACAAGTGTAAAACCTGGCATACCATTGCTTATATGCACCTCAACAGTGACAGGAGGAGCGTCCACCCCAACACTTGCTCGGCTGTGAATAACCGCCAATACCATATCTATCCTTTTAATTATTTAAAATCAAAAAATTACTTATAGCTCATACTATATAGCGTGTATTTAGGCTAAATAAATATGGAAAAAGACTGAATTTTTCCTTGTCAGCTAACAACAAATTATGTTACCACTAGAGATGCAAACACATTCGCTAGAAAAATAGACAACTAATGAAATTATCCGCTCACATAAATGTGCTCATTATCCTGATTATCGTGGTCATTATTGACACCGCGCGGGGGCGTATAAGCGGAACAAAATAACAAGAGTTAAAAAAAACCCCCGCACTGAAAAGTCCGGGGGTTTTTTACTATTCAATACAACAAACTTTGGCTTACATTTAGCAGAACCGGAAGTATAGGAGCACTGTATGTGCAGAATTAAATTAGCGTTGAGAACAACGCAAACAAGCTGGAGGCATTAATGAACGGATCCGACTTGGTAGTAGCAGCCCTTAAACAGCAGGGTATAACCACAGTATTTGGATACCCAGGTGGCGCCATCATGCCAATTTATGATGCCCTTTACGATGGTGGCGTTGAGCATGTACTTTGCAGGCATGAACAAGGTGCTGCAATGGCGGCCATTGGTATGGCTCGAGCAACTCAAGATGTTGCTGTCTGCCTCGCTACATCTGGCCCCGGAGCGACAAACCTAGTGACAGGCTTAGCGGATGCACTTTTAGATTCTGTGCCACTCGTTGCCATTACTGGTCAAGTTGCTAGCCCACTCATTGGTACAGATGCATTCCAAGAAATAGACGTTATTGGTATATCTCTAGCTTGCTCCAAACACAGTTACTTAGTTACCGACATAGATGATTTAGCGCCAACGTTAGCTGAGGCCTTTGAGGTAGCAAAATCAGGTAGACCTGGGCCGGTTGTGGTCGACATTGCTAAAGATGTTCAGTTAGCTGAAGCTCCGACTCATCTTCTTCCATTTATCGAACCACCCGCAATTCCAATAGCCGATCCCAAAGCATTAGAGAAAGCCCAAAGCCTACTCAATAAAGCAGATAAACCGGTTCTTTACATCGGTGGGGGCGTTCAAATAGCTAAAGCAACGGATACGGTGCGACAATTTCTTATTAACAATCCAATCCCTACCGTGAGTACCTTAAAAGGCTTGGGTAGCGTAGAACGTCACGATCCTAATTACCTCGGAATGGTTGGAATGCACGGAACGAAAGCAGCCAATCTAATCGTTCAAGAGTCCGATCTATTAATCGTGGTTGGTGCCCGTTTCGACGATAGAGTGACGGGCCGATTAGATTCGTTTGCCCCAGATGCGAGAGTCATCCATATCGATATTGATGCAGCAGAATTTAACAAGCTGCGTCGTTCAAATGCATCTCTGCAAGGTGATATCAACGTAATTCTTCCACAACTTACACTTGAACAAGATATTTCTCCATGGCTTGAACAGACATCTAGTCTAAGAAAAGAATTCAAATGGCGCTACGATCATCCCGGAGAGCTTATCTATGCGCCTTTACTATTAAAACAACTTTCAGACTCAATGCCTGACAGCTCTATCGTGTCTACCGATGTTGGCCAACATCAGATGTGGGCGGCGCAACATATACAACCACGTAAACCAGAAAACTATATAACCTCTGCTGGTCTTGGCACTATGGGCTTTGGCCTTCCGGCTGCCATTGGAGCAAAGATTGCTCGACCTGATGATCAATCTATATTGATCACTGGTGATGGCTCTTTTATGATGAATATTCAAGAGTTAGGCACGATAAAAAGAAAGCAAGTAGCCGTCAAAATGGTTTTACTTAACAACCATCGTTTGGGCATGGTTCGTCAATGGCAATCACTCTTTTTTGATGGTCGTCATAGTGAAACCATTCTGGATGATAACCCAGATTTCCAAGCACTCGCGGCTGCATTTGGTATCCCAGGTAAAACCATTACAACGAAAGCAGAGGTAGAGCCGGCCCTAAAAGAAATGCTAGCAAGTGAAACCGCTTATCTTCTTCATGTTCTTATCGATGAAGATGAAAACGTATGGCCGCTTGTTCCACCGGGCGCGGCAAATCAAGATATGTTGGAGAATACCTAATGGATAGATACCTATTAAAAATAGAAGCCAACGATAAGCCTGTTTTGGTTGAACGTATACTTAGAGTGGTAAGACACAGAGGTTTTACCATCAAGCAAATACTTGCGACACAAAATCATGAGAGTAAAGTTGCTCAAATAGAACTTGTCGTTGACAGTGATCGTCCTATTACCTTGATTACAAATCAAGTCGAGAAACTATGGGATGTCACTAATGTACATACCTCTAGACTGAAAAAAGACGAAATGCTCAGTGCTTATAAAATTTAAGGAAGGATTCTAAGATGGCAACAAACACTGCTGATTATATTTGGTTTAATGGTGAAATGGTTCCTTGGGGCGAAGCTAAAGTCCATGTTCTTACGCATGCTATGCACTATGGCACCTCAGTATTTGAAGGTATTCGTTGTTACAACACACCTGAAGGGCCGATTGTTTTTCGCCACAAAGAGCACATGCAACGCCTAAAAGATTCTGCAAAAATATATCGGTTTCCTATCAAATACTCTGTTGATGAGTTGATGGAAGCATGCCGTGAAACCTTAAGAGACAACAAGCTAGACTCCGCTTACATTCGTCCGCTAGGTTTTATTGGCAACGTTGGCTTAGGTGTTTGTCCACCAACTGACACGGAAATGGATCTTATTATTGCCGCTTTCCCATGGGGTTCTTATTTGGGAGAAGAAGCATTGGCTAACGGTGTCGACGCTATGATTTCAAGTTGGAATCGTGCGGCACCCAATACTATTCCAACGGCAGCTAAAGCTGGCGGTAACTACCTTTCGTCTTTACTTGTTGGGGGAGAAGCTCGCCGCCATGGTTATGCTGAAGGTATCGCCTTAAGCGTTGATGGATACCTTTCTGAAGGTGCAGGAGAAAACATCTTCATTATTAAAAATGGTGTTTTACATACTCCTCCAGCCACTAGCGCTATCCTGCCCGGAATTACTCGCGACTCAATCATGATTTTAGCCAAAGAACTTGGTTATGAAGTCAGAGAAGAAAATATTGCTCGCGAAGCGTTATACCTTGCTGACGAAATATTTATGACCGGTACAGCCGCTGAGATAGTACCAGTAAGAAGCGTTGACCAGATTACCGTCGGTGAAGGCAAACGCGGCCCTATTACAGAAAAAATTCAATCCACATTCTTTGGATTATTCAACGGCACAACAGAAGACAAATGGGGTTGGTTAGATTTTGTCTATCCCGAAAACTCTGTTAGTTCAGACAAGTAAAAGAAGGAATTTAAGTAAAATGTCTACTCCTAATAAATATCGCAGCGCCACGACAACACATGGACGCAACATGGCTGGCGCTCGCGCTTTATGGCGTGCTACAGGCGTTAAAGATGAAGATTTCGGTAAGCCAATTATCGCGGTCGTAAACTCATTCACACAATTTGTACCGGGTCATGTTCACTTAAAGGACATGGGGCAACTTGTCGCAAGAGAAATCGAATCGGCTGGTGGCATTGCAAAAGAATTCAATACCATTGCCGTTGATGATGGTATTGCCATGGGTCACGGCGGAATGCTTTACTCTCTGCCTTCTCGCGAGCTTATTGCAGATTCTGTTGAATACATGGTAAATGCTCACTGTGCCGATGCGATGGTTTGTATTTCTAACTGTGACAAAATTACTCCAGGAATGATGATGGCGGCATTGCGCCTAAACATCCCTGTTATTTTTGTATCAGGCGGTCCAATGGAAGCAGGAAAAACCAAGCTTTCTGATCAAATAATCAAACTCGATCTTGTTGATGCCATGATTCAAGGTGCGGATCCATCCGTATCCGATGAACAAAGTGAGCAAATTGAGCGCAGCGCCTGCCCGACTTGTGGTTCATGTTCTGGTATGTTCACAGCAAACTCCATGAACTGTTTAACTGAAGCTCTTGGCTTAAGTCAACCAGGCAATGGCTCTTTACTCGCGACTCATGCTGACCGTAAAGAGTTATTCCTAAGCGCAGGACGCCGAGTAGTCGAACTGACTAAGCGCTACTATGAGCAAGGTGATGACTCTGCATTGCCTCGCAATATCGCTTGCAAAGAAGCATTTGAAAATGCGATGGCGCTTGATATCGCGATGGGTGGTTCAACAAACACGGTTCTACACTTACTAGCCTCTGCGCAAGAAGGTGAAATAGCCTTTGATATGGATGACATTGATCGTATGTCACTCCGAGTTCCACATATTTGTAAGGTTGCGCCTTCTACTCCAAAGTATCATATGGAGGATGTGCACCGCGCAGGTGGTGTTATGGCCATACTTGGTGAACTTGATCGTGCAGGGCTAATCAACAATCAGACTAATACTGTTCTTGGCCTGACAATGAAAGAACAATTAGCGCAGTACGACATCATGCAAACCGAATCAGAAGAGGTGAAAGAATTCTTCCGTGCTGGTCCAGCTGGTATTCGTACAACCGAGGCATTTTCACAAAATTGTCGTTGGGACACACTAGACAACGACCGTGAAGACGGCTGTATCCGTACGAAAGAAAACGCCTTTAGCCAAGAGGGCGGTTTGGCTGTACTTAGAGGCAATATCGCTATCGATGGCTGTATCGTCAAAACGGCTGGCGTCGATGAAGAAAATCACAAATTCCAAGGTCCAGCGGTAGTATTTGAAAGCCAAGAAGATGCCGTAGAGGGCATCCTTGGTGGAAAAGTGAAAGCGGGTGATGTGGTTGTCATTCGTTACGAAGGTCCTAAAGGTGGTCCGGGTATGCAAGAGATGCTTTATCCAACGACTTACCTCAAATCAATGGGCTTAGGCAAAGAGTGTGCCCTTCTCACTGACGGTCGCTTCTCTGGTGGTACATCTGGACTATCTATTGGCCACGCTTCTCCAGAAGCCGCTCAGGGCGGAATTATCGGTCTTGTTAATCAAGGCGATACCATCACAATAGATATACCCGCTCGTTCGATCACCTTAGACGTAACTGAAGATGAACTTGTCAGTCGTAGAGCAGAGCAAGAAAAATTAGGTTGGAAACCTGCAAATCGCCAACGTAAAGTTTCTTTGGCACTCAAAGCCTATGCCATGCTAGCGACCAGCGCGGATAAAGGTGCTGTGCGTGATAAATCCATGTTGGAAGGTTAAATTTAATGGCAGAAAATCCGTTAGGGACACTGCCTAAGAGTGGCGCAGAATATCTGCGCCACATCCTTAGAGCCCCAGTTTATGACGTAGCAACCGTCACTCTATTGCAAGACATGCCTAGAATCTCTGAGCGTATTGGAAACCAGGTACAAATAAAACGAGAAGATAGGCAACCCGTGCACTCGTTTAAATTACGCGGTGCGTACAATATGGTTTCAAGCCTATCGGACGCGCAGAAACAAGCAGGTGTCATTGCTGCCTCGGCAGGTAATCACGCTCAAGGTATTGCACTCTCTGGCAAAAAATTAGACGTTAAAGCCATCATTGTAATGCCGATAACAACGCCAGATATCAAGGTTGAAGCCGTTAAAAGCTTTGGTGGTAACGTTGTGCTTCATGGCAGTAATTTTGATGAAGCAAAAGCAGAAGCCGAAAGATTGGCAGAGCTTAATAACTATACTTTTGTTCCTCCTTTTGATCACCCATTGGTGATTGCAGGCCAAGGAACCATCGGTATGGAAATGCTACAACAAAATGGTCATTTGGATTATATATTTGTTCCTGTTGGTGGTGGCGGTCTCGCTGCAGGTATCGCTGTACTCGTTAAACAGCTAATGCCCGAGATTAAGGTTATTGCCGTTGAGCCAGAAGAGTCATCTTGCCTAAAAGCCGCATTAGATGCTGGTGAACCTGTTGTTCTCGACCAAATAAATATGTTTGCCGATGGCGTTGCCGTTAAGCGTATTGGTGATGAAACATTTAGGCTCTGTAACAAGTATCTTGATGGGCATATTGCGGTATCTAGCGATGAAATATGTGCTGCTGTAAAAGATATCTTTGAAGATACTCGTGCTATTGCTGAACCTTCAGGTGCTCTTGCTTTAGCAGGATTGAAAAAATTTGTAGAACAACAGGACCTCAAAGATAAAAAACTGGCTACTGTTTTATCTGGAGCAAATACCAACTTTCACGGTTTACGTTATGTATCAGAAAGATGTGAGCTTGGTGAAAAACGTGAAGGCCTATTAGCCGTGACAATTCCAGAAGTACCAGGAGCATTCTTTACGTTCTGTCAGATTATTGGTGGGAGAGCCGTCACCGAGTTTAACTATCGGTACAACGATGCCAGTTTAGCCAATATATTCGTAGGTGTACGCCTGCAAAATGGTCAGGAAGAACTTGAAAGTATTATTCATGATCTTAAAGAAGGTGGGTATCCTGTTATCGATCTCTCTGATAATGAAATGGCGAAGCTACATATTCGATATATGATTGGTGGTAAGCCATCGAAGACACTTACAGAGAAATTGTTCAGCTTTGAATTTCCTGAATACCCAGGCGCCTTATTGAAGTTCTTGAGTACGCTTGGTACTCATTGGAACATCAGTATGTTCAACTACCGAAATCAAGGTGCTGATTATGGTCGTGTGCTCTGCGGGTTCGAGCTAGAAGAATCAGACTTACCACGCTTTACCGCCCATCTTCATGAACTGGATTATCCCTACAAGGATGAATCAGATAATGCGGCGTATAAGTTCTTTTTATCTTAGAGAGTGAATATTGGGTAGAGGGTTTATTGTGGAAAGTATACTGAATACCTTTTTGTAAGTATTAGTCGCAGCATCCGTGCTGCGACCTTCTCTAAATAGAGACACTTTCTATTTAGAATAATAGTTTCATTCTCAATTACAGATATCTTTTATTTTTTCTTAACAGGACGCAGCCAGTCTTCAATTCTGCGCTCTTTCGCACGAGTGATCACTAGCTCACCTTCAGATATGTCCCTCGTGACAGTTGTGCCAGCACCAATAGTCGCCCCATTTCCAACCGTTATAGGCGCTATTAACTGTGTGTCAGAGCCGACAAAAACATCATCACCGATAATCGTCTTAAACTTATTCACACCATCATAATTACAAGTAATCGTTCCAGCACCAATATTTGAACGCTGACCAATGACAGTATCTCCAATATAAGTAAGGTGGTTTGCTTTAGACCCCTCACCTATCACGCCATTTTTAACTTCGACAAAGTTTCCTACGTGAGCATTGTTTTTTAGCTCTGTTCCTGGGCGAAGACGAGTAAATGGACCGACAGTACAAGCTTCTCCTACTGTCGCATCATCTATCACGCTATAAGGGCGTATAAGGGTGTTGTCATCGATCTCACAATCCTTCAGAACACAACCAGCACCAATAATGACATTATTACCTAGGCTTACGCTGCCTTCGATAATAACATTAACATCAATCTGCACATCGATACCACATTGAAGCTTACCGCGCAGATCAAAGCGGGATGGGTCAAGAAGCATCACGCCTTGCTCGAGTAATTTTTCAGCTTGCATTAGTTGGTAAGCACGCTCAATACGAGCAAGTTGAACACGATTATTTACCCCTTCAACTTCAACTGCGCATGAAGGGTGAACGGCTTCTATTGACCGACCCTCTTCGTGAGCGGCGGCAATAATGTCCGTAAGGTAATACTCACCCTGAGCATTTTGGTTATTAAGTCCTGACAACCATCGTTTCAGATCACCACCAGTGGCGACCATTACTCCGGTATTTATTTCCTTGATCCGTTTTTGCTCTTCCGTTGCATCTTTTTGCTCAACAATTGCAATAACAGCATCATTTTTACGCTCAATGCGTCCATATCCGTCTGGGTCATCTAAAACAACAGTTAACAAAGCAACGCCACCAGCAGGCTGAGCATCTAGCAGACTTTCAATAGTTTCCGGTGAGATAAGAGGAACATCCCCATATAACACTAATACTTTTTCATTATCATCAAATTTGTATGATGCTTGGTCAACCGCGTGTCCAGTTCCTAATTGTTCAGCTTGGAGCACCCAATTCACCGACTCCGCAGATAAAGCTTGTCGCATAAGATCACCACCGTGACCATAAACAAGATGGATATTTTGCGCACCCAAATCATTGCAGGTATCGATAACATGCTTAACCATCGGCTTTCCGGCTAAGGTATGTAACACCTTAGGTATATTGGAATACATGCGAGTACCTTTACCCGCCGCTAGAATCACCGCGCTGAAGCTCATAGGAATAACCTTATTTATTTTTTGAAGTTTTAATTCTAACCGCT
>Ga0316197_10002718_pt1 | contig 12610 bp, 12 predicted proteins | sample OudBiesiAoxic_MG_FD_204939 | JGI IMG/M metagenome (GOLD analysis project Ga0316197, IMG submission 204939) | Coastal sediment microbial communities from Oude Bieten Haven, Netherlands - site A oxic | ecosystem: Environmental > Aquatic > Marine > Coastal > Sediment | place: Netherlands...
AGTTCCTGGCTGGCATATCGCATCAACAGGTTAAAGAAACAGGCGGCCTCGCTTGTCGATGACAGTGGCCGCATCATGGATAATATTGATCTACCTGACAGTCACCATCATGATGAGATCGGTGAGCTGTCTCGCAGTTTCACTGCGCTACTGGACAGGTTAAACGATTACACCCGATTTCTGGAAACCGTGCCCAGGATGTTACGCCACGAGATCCTCAACCCGGTTAATACCATCAGCATGTCGTTACAGAGCCTGCAAGGAAAGCGTGGTCAGTTACAAGATGATGAGACGGGCGATATAACGACTGCGGGTAATGCAATACAACAGTTACAGCTGATCGTATCAAGCCTGACGGAAGCGGCAAATATCGACGATGCACTGATACAGGACGAAACGGATATCTTTGACATCGCAGCGCTGCTACAGGAGTATGTCAGTAACTCGCGGCGCAAACATGAGAAAGCGAACTTACTATACCGTGGCGTTACACAAGGCATATTCGTAGAGGGCAATGATATCCGTATGGTCCAGCTGCTCGACAAGATCAAGGACAATGCCCTGGATTTTGCTTTCCCCGAAACCGGCATAGTGTTCGAGCTAGATACCAGTCAAGATGACCTTGCTGTTATCTATATAAAAAATGAGGGTGACAGTATCCCGCAGCAACAGCTGGATATGCTATTTCAGGGGATGGTCTCACAACGATCCGTTAAAACAGCTACACCTCACCTGGGTATCGGCTTATATGTGGCTCACAAGATTGCACAGTTTCACCAGGGGCAGCTAAAAATAGCTAATCGTAGGGATAAACAAGGCGTAGAAGTTGTATTAGTATTACCCACAATCAAAAAATAGATGATCTAATGAGAACAGTATAGTGATGAGCGAAAAACAGATAGTGCCAATACGAATTGCAATTTTAACGGTTTCAGATAGCCGCACCCAGGCTGATGATACCTCTGGTGATGCACTGGTAGAGCGCCTGACACAGGCAGGTCATGCACTGGTCGAAAAACTAATCCTACCCGATGATAAATATATTATTCGTGCAGCGGTCTCTCGCTGGATCGCAGACAAAGAAGTGGATGTGGTCATCAGTACCGGTGGTACTGGCCTGACCGGGCGTGATATAACACCCGAAGCGGTACAACCATTATTCGATAAAGAGATCGAAGGTGTCGGTGAGCTGTTCCGCTGGGTCTCATACCAGGAGATAGGCACCTCGACAATCGCATCACGATGTATCGGTGGTCTGGCCAATGGCACGTTTATCTTTTGTCTGCCTGGATCGACCGGGGCCTGTCGTACTGGCTGGGATAAGGTTATTGCTCCTCAGCTCGACTGTAATACAACACCCTGTAATATCGTCGCCTTGATGCCGCGGCTATTAGAAAAGTAATTAATTAATTTAAACGTCATTGCGAGCACATTATAGTCAAACTCTGGGCAGGCAATATTCTGCAGACGGCTCAGCCGCTAATAGAGATTGCTGCGCTCGCAATGACGGGAAATAATAGAGAGTACGGGAATCATTGCTGACGATTCTCAGCATACACTCCCTGCATGGAAATAAAAATGAAAATCATAAACACTAACACTGCTGATAGCTGTGCTTCTCCGGGTCTGATCTCAGTCGAACAGGCCATCGAAAATATTCTGGCGAAAGCAGAGCCGGTCGAGCAGGTTGAACAGGTCGCACTTCTCGGCGCATTGAACAGGGTGCTGGCAGATGATCTGTATTCCAGTATCGATGTACCGGGATACGATAATAGCGCGATGGACGGATACGCAGTGCGTAGTGAAGACTGCCAGGTCTCCGGTAGTATGCTGCCGGTAAGGCAGCGCATCCCTGCGGGCCAGGTCGGCAGCACACTCGAACCTGGCAGCGCAGCACGTATCTTTACCGGTGCGCCTGTACCTGAAGGCGCTGATGCGGTCATCATGCAGGAAATGTGTGTTCAGCAAGACGATAATGTTACGATAAATACCACTGTAAAAGCTGGCTGCAATGTACGGCGTGCCGGTGAAGATATCGCAACAGGCGAAGCGGTTTTGCATGCGGGCAAACGATTGCGGGCCCAGGAACTGGGGCTGCTGGCATCGGTCGGGCTGGCAGAGTTCAAGGTAAAGCGCAGATTAAAAGTGGCTACTTTTTTTACCGGTGATGAGATCGTATCGCCAGGCCAGCCGCTGGCACCCGGGCAGATCTATAATTCTAATCGCTATACACTTCGTGGTCTGTTACAGACCATGGACTGTGAGGTCATCGATCTCGGCATCGTGCCCGATACCCTTGAGGCGACTGTCGATGTTCTACAACGAGCAGCAGAGGGGGCTGACCTGGTCATCACCAGTGGTGGTGTTTCTGTCGGCGAAGAAGATTATGTCCGCATTGCGCTGGAACAACTCGGTGAGCTTTCGATGTGGCGCATAGCGATGAAACCCGGTAAACCGGTCGCTTTTGGCAAGGTTGGAAAAGCACTCTTCATGGGCCTGCCCGGCAACCCGGTATCAGTGTTTGTTACCTTCCTGTTGTTCGCACGTGCATTGATCCTGAAGTTACAGGGTGCTGATGATTATCTTGCAAAACCGGTTTCTGTGATCGCTGATTTCGACTGGCCAAAAGTAAAGCGCCAGGAATATCTGCGTGTGCGCCTGGCGCACGATGATAACCAGGTGAAGGCACAACTGTACCCTCATCAGGGGTCGGGCGTGCTGTCTTCTGCAAGCTGGGCCGATGGCCTGGTCGAAGTGAAGATAGACGGGGACATTAAAAAAGGCGATTTGGTTAACTATTTGTCGTTTCAAGGCATGCTCTGAATAATTTGCCAACTCCCGAAAAGTAATACTGTATCTGATGCTGCATACTGTTGTGTTTGCAGTATCAAGATATCAGTATTTTTATCAGGCTTGACCTTATTACCATGACATCTTCTTATCTGTGACAGATTCTCTTCCTGTCCGATTTAATTCAAACATGCCGATCACACTAATATGACGTATCTATAACGTCTTGTGACAGAAATTCGACATTATCCCGTTTTATATGGGGGCAGTTGTTTAGCGAAAGCCAGTAAATCTGCTGGCTGATAAAGGCAGAGAGACGGCAGATTGGCCGTTATCGCGGGCATCTGGCCATCTACCTGCATTATTTACCTAATTATACGTATCCTAATAAGTGAATATTTTTACTGGCATGCATGTTGCAATACTAATAACAACAATAATGAAAACGAGATGAAACGATGAAGCACATGACGTTAAACCAGCAGGATAAGGTGATCCTTGAGATCGGTGTCTGGATATTGATCTTCATCCTTGTTTGTGTTTTTACCGGTGTAGTTTTTAATCTATAACGAAATCAAAAATATTAAGTGTGAGTAAATAGAATTATTTTGGAATATTGATCATGATGTACCATGATCGGAAGTTGAAACATGTGGAAAGTAGAATATAAACCGAACAATGATTCTCAACCATGGACTTTACTGGAAACCTACGATAATAAAGCCAGTGCTATCCTCCATGCATCAAGAGTCTCAGCTGACTATTTCAAGGTGAAAGTGACTGATCCTGATGGCGCAGCAGTCTGGACCAACTAGTGGATCAGTGCGCCTGGTAGCCGTTTCGGCCATTTATCCTAGCAGGCGGTTTTCATAAGATAAGATTTCTCTAAAAAAAGATAAATAAATTAACCCGTTTCGGAAATTCCTGCGTTTACCTGTATGAGATCAATACAACGCAGGAGAATCCGATGAACGATAAGATATCTGTATCAGCACCCAAGGTGGTGCTTAGTGCCATATTAACCACTTCCGTACTAATGGCATGCACTCCGTCTCAACATCCGGAGAGTGTTCAAAGTCAGGTTGAACCACCATTAATTGCTGAGCATGAATTTGCACCTCTTGAAGCAGGTGAGGAGCTTGCATCTGTCACTACTAATATGCCGCAGCCAATATCGCTTCAGGATGACGATCGGAAGCACAAACTTGCAAAGATAGACACCTTGGCACAGGTTCAGCCAGCGGTCGGGCGATCAGTTCATGCTGAACGCATGACCTCACCAATGGCCGGTTATGTGGCATCGCCGTTGTCTCCGATACGTCAACCGAGTGAGCCGGTCGATCGAGAAAATTATGAACATTTCGATGATAACCAGATAAGACTAGTGGCGGAATCACCGGTATCGACATTCAGTATCGATGTCGATACCGGCTCTTATAGCAATATTCGCAGGATGATCAATGCAGGTATCCTGCCTCGAGAAGATTCAGTGCGTGTCGAAGAGTTGATCAACTACTTTGCCTATGACTATGCTGAAACTGATAATCAGGGACGGCCATTCAGCATCACGACAGAAGTCGGTGTGACTCCCTGGAACCCGGAAACGCATCTTATCCATGTCGGTATAAAAGGCCATGATATCTCAGCAGAAGAATTGCCAGCGTCCAACCTGGTCTTCCTGGTAGACGTGTCTGGCTCAATGAACTCACCTGCAAAACTTGGCCTGCTGAAGTCTGCTCTGAAGATGCTCAGTAGACAGATGCGAACTGAAGATCGGATTTCCATCGTCGTGTATGCCGGTGCCAGCGGTATAGTACTGGAACCAGTGGCAGGCAATCAGTCAGCAAAGATTGCAAATGCACTCGATTCATTATCTGCTGGTGGCAGTACTAATGGTGCCGCAGGTATCCGTAGTGCATATCAACTTGCAGAGCAGGCGTTTATCAGGGACGGTATCAATCGTGTCATCCTCGCAACTGACGGTGACTTTAATGTCGGCACGGTCAATTTCGAAGCCCTCAAAGACCTGGTCGAGGAAAAACGCAAGACAGGTATCTCTCTGACAACACTCGGCTTTGGTACAGGTAACTATAATGATCACCTGATGGAACAGCTGGCTGATGCTGGTAATGGCAATTACTCCTATATAGATACATTAAACGAGGCACAGAAGGTTCTGGTGGATGAGATGAGCTCGACACTGAATACGATCGCTAAAGATGTGAAGATCCAGGTCGAGTTTAACCCTGCTGTTGTTTCACAATACCGCTTGATCGGTTATGAGAACCGTGCACTGAAAAGAGAAGACTTCAATAATGACAAGGTCGATGCCGGCGACATCGGTGCAGGCCATACCGTAACCGCTCTATATGAAGTTGCTCTCAACGACAGCAAGGATATGGCGATGGATCCACTGCGTTATTCAAATCGTTCAGCTGTTAGCAAAAACCATTCGAATGAAATTGCGCACTTACGTTTACGATATAAAGAGCCGGATGCTAACAGAAGCAAACTTGTAGAAGAATTTGTAAGAACTTCAGATATCGAGACTGATCTTGCCAGCACTAGCGCCCGTTACCGCTTCTCGGCTTCTGTAGCAGGTTTCGGACAACTGCTTCGTGGCGGCAAATATACTGACGATTTTGCCTATGATGATGTCCTCGCGCTTGCCAGAAAATCCAGGGGTGATGACAGGTTCGGTTACCGGGGTGAATTTATCTCACTGGTCAACCTGGCTAAATCCTTGACATCCCATACCAGTGAGGAGCTACAGGCATCACGATAGCTGATAAGCCAGGGAGCGAGTATGCAGTTGTCGATGCGTACCCGCTCCCCGAGGTTTTTCGTATGGCCAAAATAAAGTAAGCTTAAGAGATGCAGAGCGATATTTCTGATGAGGATCTGATGATGAGTTATGGTGCGGGTGATGCTGACGCGTTTGACGCTTTATATCAGCGACATAAAGATCCGCTATACCGATTCGTCCTGAGACAGAGCGGCCCTGATGCGGTTGATGAACTGTTTCAGGATATCTGGCTCAAGGTCATCAATGCACGACACAGTTATCAGGTGAAGGCCAGCTTCAAGACCTGGTTATATCATCTTGCTCGTAATCGAATCATCGACCTTTATAGGAGAAATAGTATACGACCTGTCGATAACAATGCGGTCGACCTGGATAAGTTTGCTAATACCTCAGTCGCGCAACCAGAAATACAGATGCAGACACAGAGTCAATTTGAAGTATTGCTGGATGCGATAAGCGGGTTACCGCGTGAACAAAGAGAGGTCTTCCTGTTACGTGAAGAAGCGGGGCTCAGCGTCGAACAGATAGCAGAAGCCTGTGGTATCAACTTTGAGACGGCAAAAAGCCGGTTACGGTATGCGGTCGATAAGTTACGCGATAAGCTCAACAGGCAAGCTGGAGAGATCGGATGACTATCGACGAAGAAAAGCTCTCTGGTATCTATCAGCAAGGTAAGGGACAGGGTGCGCCGGCTCGCATGGATGATGCTATCCTGGCCGCTTCACGTGAAGCGCTCGAACAGGGCGCCAGTACTGACATTTCAGATAACGTTCGTCCGTTAAAAAAATATGCGACTGTAAAAAGCCCTTTTGCTGGTGGCTGGCCTGCGATGGCTTCGATAGCCGCTGTACTTGTTATTACTGTCATCCTGGTTCCACTGTTAGATCAGGAGGCGCCACCAGTTGCGACAGATATGGTTGATGATGTGCACGAGCTTTTATCCTCTAGAGACGATAACGATGACAAAGAACTCGTCTCTAAAAAGAAGCAGGCACCACTGTCAGAAACACTGAACCGTCGACAGCCTCAGGACGAGGGATCACAGCAACAGATACCACAGCTAAACCAATATCAGCTGTCACCAGTCGAACGCTCAGATAGTGAGAGCCTGGCGGTTGAAGAGGCGCCCTCAGCTGTGCGATCAATGCCAGTATCACCGTCACTGACAACCACTGAACCGATGCCATCGGCTGTTGGTTCAGAAACTCGTGAGCAAGAACTCAAGTCAGATAAGATTTCAGGAAAACCGGGTGATTCGACATCTGCTGCCAAAGTCACTCCCTCAGCGAGCCTGGAGGATATCCCTTCGGCTGAAAGATGGCTAGAAAAGATTCAACGCTTATTAGCTGAGCACGATTATCAGGCTGCGCAGATCGAGCTTGATGCGTTTAAGAAGCATTATCCAGATGAGGTGATTGAGCCTTCGATATTAAAACAGATTAAACAGCATGCTCCAGAATAGTTGATATAACCTGGTCCAGATATCTGTTGTTATAAATATGTAGCCACAGATCAGCTAGTAGATAACCTTAAGAGATATCATACTGTTCTTTCAGGTAACCGATCACTTCTGCCTGTGTACCTCTAAAAACAACCCGGTCCAGTTTTTTTTCTGTTTGAAAGTCGTACATCGGGTCGTAGTAATCGACAAGTAATAAGCTGATCCAGTCTTTGTGCCTCCCTGCATCGCCCGTAGATAATTGTCTGTCGATCGCATCACTGAGCAGTGTTTTGAGTTCTTTGTGGCGGACACCACCGAGGCGTCGTTGTATCTTGTCGATAGATGTCTGCAGCTGGTTCGCCCAGGATTCAAACCCTGCTTCATCACCATTGTATCGCTGGTGCTCAGCCAGAGATTCGATGATATATTCCTGGAACGTGATATCGATGCGCTCATCGATACTGGCTTCCAGCAGGATTAGCGGTGACTGCTTCATCCTGGCGAATAGTACGTCCGGTATCGCTCTGGAACCGATGTTTGTGCCTTCATCTTCCAAAACTATCTGAGAGTCTTCCCTGTTTCGTATCTTCATCAATTCGATAGACAGCCTGTTCTCGATATCGATCTGTGACGGCTGTGGGGTGACGTGTTTGCCAAAAACAGAGCCGCGGTGGTGATAGATGCCTTCGAGGTCGACCTGCTGATCTAATCGCTGCAGCAAGACCGTTTTGCCGATACCGGTTCTGCCGCCGAGCATCACTGGCTTGAGCTGCTGCGCGGAAACTTCTAATTCATCGATAAGGAAGCGGCGCATAGCTTTGTAGCCACCTTTTACCCTGGGATAGATGGTTCCGGTTTGCTCGTAAATCCATTGCTGTGATATCTTCGAACGCATGCCGCCACGAAAACAATAGAGAACACCCTGTGGGTAGTGTTCAATAAAGTTCTGCCAGTCTTGCACGCGTTGTGATTTTATATCTCCCTGTACCAGTTCATGGCCAAGCTGTAGCGCCTCTTCATGGCCAAGGTGCTTATAACGGATACCTATCTCCTCACGCTCCTGATCATTGATCAGTGGAAAATTTTCTGCGCGGGGGAATGCTCCCTGATCAAATTCCACGGGGGCGCGGACATCCAGCAGGGGGGTGTCGTTTAATAATATTGAGCGATAATCGTCTATTTGTGGCAGATCCATTACGCTATTTTATAATAAATCATGACAATATTGATGGATTATACAGGCCGAGAGCCTAAGAAATTTTCCGAACTATTCGGTGCAGATACCATGTCAGTCTTTTTGGCTGTCGAAATCAGTCACCCATTATCAAAGTTATATGATTTTTAAAGTATTCTCGACATAAAACTAAAATATATAGTAAAGTGAAAACCCTTTTTAACAGCCAGCAGAGTCTTTGAAATGTTAATTAGATCATTTTTTATCACCCTTTTTATCTTTTTAGTTACTCTTCCCGTTTTCGCCGAAAGCAATACTGAGGAGGATCAGGCAGCACTTAAAGCTTTACTGGCTTCGGATATTGTCAGCAAGTTTCATAATTCGGCCTATGGATATGCGATTTTCCCGACGATTGGCAAAGGTGGTTTTGGTATTGGCGGTGCCCATGGAACAGGCCGTGTATATGTAGGTGGCAAGAAAACAGGTGATGTTTCGATGACACAGTTAACTATTGGTTTGCAGTTGGGTGGTCAGGCCTATCGCCAGGTAATCTACTTTGAAGATAAACGTGCGTTTGATGATTTTACCAGTGGAAACTTTGAATTTGGCGCTCAAGCTGAGGCCATTGCTATTACCAGCAGTGCAGGCGCATCAGCTGGAAGTGAAGGTGCATCTGCTAGTGCCAATGCTACTCAGGCGGAAGCCAAGTATTACAAAGGTATGATTGTCTTTACTATGGGTAAAGGTGGGTTAATGTACCAAGCAACAATTGGTGGTCAGAAATACAGCTACACGGCGTCGAAATAATACTTGAAATGCATGGTTCAATACGTAACAGTTGATCTATAAATTCAACTATTATGACCCTTGTTAATATAAAGCATAAATTGAAGTGCGATTCCTGTTTGCACCTACTACCATAGACGTGTAATGCATAAGCCAAATTATTCCAGCTGATAATTGATTCAGGATCAATGTGCAAAGCGTTATAAAATGCTTTAATACCTCGGACCAATCAAGAGTTGTGTGAGCAATGTTACTCAAGGTGATCCAAACGAAAGCGTTCCAGACAGGTGGTATTTAATATTTATTCCGTAGCTACGCGAGCAAAGTTCGCCAGCGCATGAGTGACTTTTTGAACGGGTTTGTCACAGTCTTTTAAATTGTGCCGCTTTGCCATGTAAGCCGGATCATTATATGCCAGCCAGACTTCGCCATTCTCATCTTCATAAGCCAGTGCTTTTTGTGGCAGGTCTAAAGCAGCTGTCTGTGAACATAGCATCAATGGTGTGCCTACTTTTGGGTTGCCGAAAATAAGCAGCTCGGTTGGACGAAGCTGTAGGCCAGCTTTTTCTGCACCTGCTGAATGATCCACGCGTTTAAATATCGTCATGCCTTTGGTTTTCATGACGTTTTCAAGTTTATCGATAGTGGTGGTTACGTTGTGGTTGCTCTTGATGCGTATCATACCGTTTGAGTTGTCCGCATAGGCCTGTGTACTCAACAGTATCGTGATGACGATTGCCTGGACAGAAATTTTATTGACAGTATTCATGACCGGGATATACCTCGTTGTTATTTGAAGGTTTAAAAAAGCAGGGCCCTTGCGGGCCCTTTGGAGTGTGCCTGGCTAAACTAAGCAAGGCAGGAGTCAAACATTTATTTTTCTGTTACAAATTAAAAGACGTGGGTTAGCTGTATCGCATAACGTTCGCCCATGTTATCGAGGTTAGTGTTCGGGCCTGCACCTGATGCCCAGTCAGGGGCATTATAATCCCTGAATGCTACTTCAGCATTGACACGAGTTTTCTTGTTGAAGTGATACTGAGTGCCTAATGTTAAAGTATTGAACTGCACTTCGAGTGATTTTCCGGCGAGAGGTCCTGCCGTGCCCTGTTTATCATCTGTTAGACGATTATAGACATCGTAACGCAAGTCGATTTCCCAGTTCGTGTTCGGGATATACCAGCCACCTTCGAGGTAGTAACCATTAGCTTCGCCGTTGGCACCATCACCAACACCCTGGGCAACTGCTCCGGCTGCATCGTTTACCCACATTGATGGTTTATCCGGGCCGACAAAGATCATGCCTTTGCCTATCAGGTACTCGGCAGAAACACGGAAAGGTCTTTGCAGGTATTTGAAACCCAGTCCATAACGATCACGGTCATAATCCTTTGGATTGTGAACAGGTGTTTCAGTAGTTATTGGATCACCCGCACTATTTGTTAATGGCGTCACTCCATCGGCGGCTAACACTGGAGTTGATGTAAAGTCATTAGTGTTGTCTAACGTACGCTTGCCGGTCTGTCCCCATGCAAACATCTTTAAGCCTTCTCTTCGTCCGCCTTTACCACCAAATACTTTTTCAGATGACCAGTAAAGGTACTTATCATAGCTACCATTGTAATTTCCACGGCTCAGGCCATTACCATTGCCGATCATGGCAGCGTAACTGTGTTCCCATGTGCCTACTTTGAAGGTATCAAATACCTGAATACCTACATCGCGAAAAGCGCTGACAGATTGGGTATAACCAACCTCTGTCAATGGTGTATCTGTTGGTAGTGTTTGCGCTGGAGTATTAGGTGTGTAAGTAGTGTTTGGGACTCTTTCCAACATCATCTGGTTTGTTACGGTGGTAAAATTAATGTAATCAAAAACGTGGATAGCCTGTAGCCCCTCCTCAGAACCAGGGGTTTTAAATAAACCGGCACGTATTCTGGCGCCAGGGATATGGTTTAGTGTAACACTTGCATCTGTTAGCGCTGGGCTGTAACCGCCAGGTGCAGTGATACCGTTATTACCAAATTCAGCAAGTATGAAATAGTTGACTTTTGAATCTAGCGGAAAGCCTGTGCCACGAACACCGATACGTGCGCGATTGACATTGAACGCACTCTGAGAATCCAGGTTGGGACCGATTAACATTGGCGGAATATATGCATTAGTGCTGTTTGAATCACTATTGTCATACTGATATTGCGCCTGGATGAAACCCCATACATATGCACGTGGTGCCTGGGCCTCTTTTGCTGTTTCAGTACCTTGCAACATTAACCAGTTTGCCGCCTGTACAGTCGAAGTGCTGCTCAATAGCGCGACTCCAATTGCTTTCATTAATAATTTATTCTTGTAATTCATTCTTCATCCTCCCGAAAGGAAATATAATTTTTTATAGGTACGATTTACCAAGGATTATTTTTTTAAGGTTTGATCAGTTTGAAACCCTGGTTTTCTAGTTCGATAATGCGTACCACTCCGGCAGAAACGGGAACTGCATTACTATTCAACTCCGGTGCATGTCCTAATTTTTTTGTCATGCCGGCGATCGTGTTTTTACAGGCTGAGAACGTGACGCCGCTATCAGTCAGGCCCTGGATGCGACCACTATTTACATTCTCTTTGAACATCAGGCGAAGCCCGGGACCGAATGCTACGATCTCCACATCGACTTTATCCTGTCCGTAATGTTTTATGAGGTTATTAGCTACATTCAGGACGAGTGTTTGTTTGAATGGGTCTGAGTCGCTTATCTGTAGTACGATTCTTTCTTCTGCAAAAGGTTTATCTTCTGCCGCTGCCTGGATTTGATAGCTGGCACTGACAGCCATCAAAAGAAGAAATGCTGATAATAGGTTTTTCATTGATGTCTCCAAAATTCAGGTTCTTGTAATGTGTTTATAAAAAAACATTGTTCGTTTTGTTATTACTACTAGACGGCACAGTAAAATTATTATTCGCAAGCATCTGAAAAATAAACCTGTACTGAATCTATATCTGCTACTATCTAGGAGTAATAAGCGGTTATGGTTTTATGTATGAATAACCCATACCCTGTAGCCTGGCGACTTCAGCGACACCGCTCGGAACGATATCTTTCTTGTCGACATTGTAAAGATCAGATTCAATGTTTACTTTTCGACCACGCACGGTGTTATCGCATACATTGAACTCGACGCCCTGACTTTTGAGACCGTCGATCTTTGCTGTCATGGTTTCATTAGCATTTGCGTTCTTGAATTTTGTTAATTTTTCTAATGAGTCCGGATCTAACAACAGTGCCAGTCCATTGCCGTGAAGCACTACTTTTAAATCCAGGTTTTCAGCACCGACAGCGTTGATATGATTCTGGATATTGCGCAATGCGCCAGCCTGTTTCTTCGGGTTGTCGTAATTGATGTGGTAAACCACTTTCTGTTTTCCATAGCGCTCGTTGGCATGGGCAGCTGTCATCATTAGCATGCACATGCTCATCAGGAATGCGGCTAGCAGACGTGTCTTCAATGTGTTCATTATCTTTCCTCTTGTTGGTTATCGAATTTCCCCGGATTATTTTTTGATTTTGCTGCTCGGGGATTGCAGCTTTATTTTGTTGATGAAGTCTTCAAGAATCTTT
>Ga0316197_10002719_pt1 | contig 12609 bp, 6 predicted proteins | sample OudBiesiAoxic_MG_FD_204939 | JGI IMG/M metagenome (GOLD analysis project Ga0316197, IMG submission 204939) | Coastal sediment microbial communities from Oude Bieten Haven, Netherlands - site A oxic | ecosystem: Environmental > Aquatic > Marine > Coastal > Sediment | place: Netherlands...
TGGTTCATCCTTTGAATGCCTGCAGGAGCACATGGCCGGACCACTGGCTTATGCAATATCGGAAGATCCGGTAGCCTGCGCCAAGGTATTGAAGAATTTTGCAAAAGACAATGAAGAACTGATCATCAAGGTCGGTGCGATGTCTGGCAAGATTCTCAGTGAAGGTGAAATTACCGCACTAGCGAAACTTCCTGGACGAGAAGAGCTGCTGGCAAAACTGATGGGCACCATGCAGGCGCCTGTACAGACATTTGTCGCCACACTCAACGCGATTCCCGGGACTTTTGTACGCACACTTGCCGCTGTTCGTGATAGCAAAGATAGCTAAACAAGGCACTTAACGTTTTTATATTTATATTCTTTTTAAGAAATCAGGAGATTTCAAATGGCACTAACTAAACAGGAAATTATTGATGCAATCGCCGAGATGTCTGTACTAGACCTCTCTGAGCTGATTACTGATATGGAAGAAAAATTCGGTGTTACCGCTGCGGCAGCAGTTGCTGCTGCACCTGCTGCCGGCGGCGGCGACGCGGGTGGTGCGGCTGAAGAGCAGACTGAGTTTGATGTCGTTCTAACCAGCTTTGGTGAGAACAAGGTAGCAGTTATTAAGGCCGTTCGCGCTATGACTGGTCTTGGCCTGAAAGAAGCCAAGGCGCTAGTTGAATCTGCACCTGCACCAGTTAAAGAAGCTGCTGAAAAGGCAGAAGCTGAAGACCTGAAAAAGCAGCTTGAAGATGCCGGCGCAACTGTCGAGCTGAAGTAAGTTTTTGCGCATCCATTAGTGGATGTCAGTGTTGCAGGCTGGTGGCGCAAGCCACCGGCCTTTAGTTGTTTGTAGTGTGCAGATCCATAACAGATGCACGCTCGCATAGATAGAATTAGTTTACGTCAAATACATCGAGGACGATAGATGGCTTACTCCTTTGCAGAAAAGAAGCGAATCCGGAATAGTTTTAGCAAGCGACCGAGTATACTCGAGACGCCTGACCTGCTAACGACCCAGAAAGAGTCTTACTATAAATTCCTGCAAACCGATACTGAAGCGGAAGACCGCCTTAACAGGGGTCTTCAGGCTGCATTTAAGTCGGTTTTCCCTGTTATCAGTTATAACGGTGATGTGCACCTGGAATTTGTAAAATATCGTCTTTGTACACCTGTATTTGACGTCAAAGAATGTCAGCAGCGTGGGCAAATTTACTCTGCTCCCATCAGGGTCACCTTGCGGCTTGTCATTTATGACAAGGAAAGCAAAAAGAACAATCGTACCATTCGCGATGTGCGCGAGCAGGAAGTTTATCTTGGTGAAATCCCTCTGATGACGGACAACGGTTCTTTTGTTATTAACGGAACCGAGCGCGTGATAGTTTCACAACTGCATCGCTCACCAGGTGTATTTTTTGGCGATGACGGCGGTAAAACGCACTCCTCGGGAAAGCTGTTGTTCTCAGCGCGTGTTATTCCTTACCGTGGATCATGGCTGGATTTTGAGTTTGATCCAAAAGACCTGGTCTATGTTCGTATCGACCGTCGACGTAAATTGCCTGCAACAGTATTGCTGCGCGCTCTCGGTTACACGTCGCAGGAGATCCTCGCGATATTCTTTGAGACCGATTCCTTCAAAATTGGTAAAAACGATATCAAGATGGCCCTGATACCAGAGCGTTTGCGTGGCCAGGACCTGGCATTTGATATTAAAACACCGAAAGGCGACGTGCTTGTAGAGGCGGGGCATAGAATTACAGCCCGCCATATACGTGAATTGACTAAGGCGCGCATTAAAAGCTTGCCTGTACCAGATGATTTCTTAATTGGTCGTACCATGGCTGAAGATTTCATCGACCCTGATACCGGTGAAGTGCTCTATGAAGCAAATTCAGTTATTACTGAAGAGATACTGGAGACTCAGCGAAAACATGGGGTTAAAGAAGTAAAGACCCTGTTTACCAATGACCTGGATCGTGGTCCATTCATATCCGAAACTATGCGTATCGATTCAACCCGCAGCCAGCTGGAAGGCCAGGTTGAAATCTATCGCATGATGCGCCCTGGTGAGCCACCAACAAAGGATGCATCGCAAAATCTGTTTGAGAACCTGTTCTTCAATCCGGATCGCTATGACCTTTCTGCTGTCGGGCGAATGAAATTCAACCGTCGACTGGACAAAGGGTCGGATGTCGGTGAAGGGATTCTCAGTAAAGAGGATATTGTTGAGGTCATGACGACCCTGGTTAACCTGAAGAACGGCGAAGGCAAAACTGATGATATTGATAACCTGGGTAACCGCCGCGTTCGTTCGGTTGGTGAACTGGTAGAGAATCAGTTCCGTATCGGGCTGGTGCGTGTTGAACGCGCGGTCAAAGACAGGCTCAGCATGGTTGAATCAGAAGGCCTGACACCACAGGACCTGATTAATGCCAAGCCGGTATCAGCCGTGGTTAAAGAGTTTTTTGGTTCCAGCCAGCTTTCACAGTTTATGGACCAAACAAACCCGTTATCTGAGATTACACACAAAAGACGTGTTTCAGCTCTCGGCCCGGGTGGACTGACACGTGAACGTGCCGGTTTCGAGGTGCGTGACGTGCATCCAACGCATTATGGCCGTGTTTGTCCGATTGAAACGCCAGAAGGGCCTAATATTGGTCTGATCAATTCACTGGCTATCTATGCACGGACTAACGACTATGGCTTCCTGGAAACACCTTACCGCAAGGTGGAAAACGGCCGTGTTACTGACGAAATCGCATATTTGTCAGCAATTGAAGAAGGCAATTTTGTTATTGCCCAGGCCAATGCGAGAACAGATAAAAATGGCAAGTTCCTTGATAAGCTAATTTCCTGTCGGCATCGTAATGAATTTACCCTGGCAAACCAGGGGGATGTCTCCTATATCGATGTGGCACCTTCACAGATTGTGTCTGTCGCGGCTTCATTGATTCCATTCCTTGAGCACGATGATGCTAACCGTGCTTTGATGGGTTCTAATATGCAGCGCCAGGCAGTACCGGTTATTCGCAGTGAAAAACCACTGGTCGGTACCGGTGTTGAACGTACAGTTGCCGTCGATTCAGGTGTTACCGTGGTTGCCCGACGTGGCGGCGTGGTGGACTCTGTCGACTCAAGTCGTATCGTTGTCAGGGTAAATGATAGCGAGGCATCTTCGGGTGATTCAGGTGTTGATATCTATAACCTGACCAAGTATTCACGTTCTAACCAGAACACAACGATTAATCAGCGCCCACTGGTAAAAGTTGGCGATATGATTGCAATGGGTGATGTGCTGGCAGATGGACCGTCTACCGATATAGGTGAACTGGCCCTGGGGCAGAATATCTTCATCGCCTTCATGCCCTGGAACGGATATAACTTTGAGGATTCGATTCTTATTTCAGAGCGTGTTGTTGAGCAGGACCTGTTCACCAGCATTCATATTGAAGAACGGACATCTGTAGCCCGTGATATCAAGCTGGGTTCTGAAGAAATTACCCGGGATATTCCAAATGTTGGCGAAGCGGCACTATCCAAACTGGATGAATCCGGTATTGTCTACATTGGTGCCGAGGTAAATGCTGGCGATATCCTGGTCGGCAAAGTGACACCGAAAGGTGAAACACAGCTGACGCCGGAAGAAAAATTGCTCAGAGCAATCTTCGGCGAGAAGGCCTCAGACGTAAAAGATACTTCTCTACGTATGCCTTCAGGAAGTGGTACGGTCATTGATGTGCAGGTATTTACACGCGACGGCGTTGAAAAAGACCTGCGTACACAGTCGATAGAAAATGAACAGATCGCAGCAGTACAGAAAGACATGAATGATCAGTTCCGTATCGTTGAAGCTGACGCCTACGACCGTATTGCCAAACTAGTAATCGGTAAAGTAGCGGAAGGCGGCCCTGATGGTCTGAAATCCGGCAGCAAAGTGACTGAAGACTATCTCAACGATCTGCCGAAGAAAAAATGGTTCGAAGTACGCATGCGTACTGAGGACATTAACAAAAGCATCGAGCAGATTCGCGAGCAAGTGGATCAGCAGAAGAAATTCTTTGATGACTTGCTGGAAGAGAAGCAGGGTAAAATTACTGCTGGTGACGACCTCGCGCCTGGTGTGCTGAAAATGGTCAAAGTCTTCGTTGCCGTCAAGCGTCGTCTGCAGCCTGGTGACAAAATGGCTGGTCGCCATGGCAACAAGGGTGTTATCTCGCGCATCGTACCCGTTGAAGATATGCCATACCTGGAAGATGGCACCCCGGTTGACATTGTACTCAACCCGCTTGGTGTACCTTCACGTATGAACGTCGGTCAGGTGCTGGAAATGCATCTTGGCTGGGCCGCACGCGGACTGGGAAACAAAATCAGTGAAATGCTGCGTCAACAGAAAAAGGTCGCTGATGTCCGTAAATTCCTGGAAAAAATCTATAACAGTAGCGGCAAGCAGGAAGACATTGCATCGCTGTCAGATGATGAAGTCCTCGAGCTTGCCGGTAATTTAACCCGCGGCGTGCCAATGGCAACACCGGTGTTTGATGGTGCAGCAGAAGAAGAGATCAAGAATATGCTCGAACTGGCTGATTTGCCGTCATCAGGTCAAACACAGTTGATCGATGGCCGGACCGGTGAGAAATTTGATCGCAAAACCACTGTTGGCTATATGTACATTTTGAAGCTGAACCATCTGGTTGATGACAAAATGCATGCGCGTTCAACAGGCCCCTATAGTCTGGTTACACAGCAGCCGCTGGGTGGTAAGGCACAGTTTGGTGGTCAGCGTTTTGGTGAAATGGAAGTCTGGGCGCTGGAAGCCTATGGTGCAGCTTATACGCTTCAGGAAATGCTGACAGTCAAGTCAGATGATGTAAATGGACGTTCCAAGATGTATGAAAATATCGTCAAGGGCAACCATCACATGGAAGCAGGCATGCCAGAGTCCTTTAACGTATTAATGAAAGAAATACGTGCACTGGCACTTGACGTAGAGCTGATACACAACAACTGATACTACGAACACAACCCTATTTCGGTGAATTAATAATCATCGTGGAGACAGGACATTGAGAGACTTATTCAATCTTTTCAATAAAGCAGAAAAAAACGACGACTTTGATGCTATACGGATCGGTCTGGCATCCCCAGAGAAGATACGTTCGTGGTCATTTGGTGAGGTAAAGAAACCGGAAACCATTAACTATAGAACGTTTAAACCTGAACGTGATGGCTTGTTCTGCGCCAAGTTGTTTGGCCCGGTCAGCGACTATGAGTGTCTCTGTGGTAAATACAAGCGTCTCAAGCACCGCGGTGTAGTGTGCGAAAAATGCGGGGTTGAAGTAACGCATTCAAAAGTTCGCCGCGAGCGTATGGGGCATATTGATCTGGCCACACCCTGTGCACATATCTGGTTCCTGAAGTCCCTGCCATCTCGCATGGGCCTGGTGCTGGACATGACCGTTCGCGATATTGAACGCGTCCTCTATTTTGAAGGTTACATCATCATTGATGCCGGCATGACTCCTCTGGAAGAGCAGGCGTTAATGACAGAAGACCAGTATATCGAGGCGCTGGAAGAATATGGCGATGAATTCGAGGCAGCAATGGGTGCGGAAGCTATCCGCTCGCTGCTAAAAAGGATTGATCTGAAAGAAGTTGCGGAGACGCTGCGTGAAGAACTGGATAATACGAACGCCGTTACCAAGATCAAAAAACTGACCAAGCGGCTGAAAGTGATTGAAGCGTTCATCAATTCTGATAACAAACCAGAATGGATGATCCTGGACATACTACCGGTTCTTCCGCCTGATTTACGCCCGCTGGTGCCTCTGGATGGTGGCCGCTTTGCGACTTCAGATCTGAATGACCTCTATCGCCGCGTAATTAACCGCAACAATCGACTCAAGCGTCTGCTGGAACTGAATGCACCGGATATAATTGTGCGCAATGAAAAGCGGATGCTGCAGGAAGCGGTCGATGCATTGCTGGATAACGGACGTCGCGGCAAGGCAATAACCGGTGCTAACAAGCGCCAGTTGAAATCACTTGCCGATATGATCAAGGGCAAGCAGGGGCGTTTCCGTCAGAACCTGCTCGGCAAGCGCGTGGATTATTCCGGCCGATCAGTTATCGTTGTAGGACCGACACTGAAGCTACATCAGTGCGGCCTGCCAAAGAAAATGGCTCTGGAACTGTTCAAACCTTTTATTTTCAGCAAGCTGGAATTGCGTGGTCTGGCGACCACGATCAAGCAGGCGAAGAAAATGGTCGAAACAGAGGGTCCTGAAGTATGGGATATCCTCGAAGAAGTTATCCGCGAGCACCCAGTGCTGCTGAACCGTGCACCGACACTTCACCGTCTTGGTATCCAGGCCTTTGAGCCTGTTTTGATTGAAGGCAAGGCTATACAGCTGCATCCACTGGTTTGCGCACCGTATAACGCTGACTTTGATGGCGACCAGATGGCGGTGCACGTGCCGCTTTCTGTGGAAGCACAGCTGGAAGCCCGCACATTGATGATGTCGACCAACAACGTTCTCTCACCCGCAAACGGTGAGCCGATCATTGTACCATCACAGGATATTGTACTTGGTCTGTACTTCATGACCCGTGACGACCTTGCAGCTAAAGGCAATGGCAGTATATTTTCAAATATTAAAGAAGCCCGTCTGGCCTATGATTCAGGCAGTGTTGACCTGCATGCATCAGCGAAAGTCCGCATCTATGAAACAGTGAAAGATGAAGATGGTAATGAGCAGCAGACAACGACAATCTACGATACAACGGTGGGCCGCGCCATATTATCTGAAATTCTGCCATCAGCATTACCCTTTTCGGCAATCAACCAGGTAATGAAAAAGAAAGCAATTTCTGAAGTCATTAACCAGAGTTACCGAAAGGCGGGGCTGAAAGACACTGTTATTTTTGCTGATAAGCTGATGTATACCGGCTTCAAAATGGCTGCCAAATCAGGTATTTCCATTGGCGTTGATGACATGGTTGTACCTGACAGCAAGGTTGCGATACTTACTGAAGCAGAAAACCAGGTACTTAGTATTCAGCAACAGTTCACCGACGGACTGGTGACGAATGGCGAACGCTACAACAAGGTGGTTGATATCTGGACACACACCAGTGAAAAGGTTGCCAATGAGATGATGGAGCAGCTTGGTACGGATACATACACCAATGAAGCAGGTGAAACTGCCGAGCAGGAATCATTTAACTCGATATATATGATGGCTGACTCCGGAGCTCGTGGTTCCCACGCCCAGATCAGGCAGTTATCCGGAATGCGTGGTTTGATGGCCAAACCAGACGGATCTATTATTGAAACACCCATTACAGCCAACTTCCGCGAAGGGCTAAACGTACTGCAGTACTTCATCTCGACTCATGGCGCACGCAAAGGGCTCGCTGATACTGCACTGAAAACGGCAAACTCAGGATACCTGACTCGCCGACTGGTCGATGTCTGCCAGGACCTGGTTGTGGTTGAAGATGACTGTGGTACATCGGGCGGTGTCATCAAGGAAACCCTGGTCGAAGGTGGCGAAGTCGTTGTGCCATTGTCCGACCTGGTGCTTGGTCGTGTATTAGTCACGGATATCAGTGATCCGGAATCGGCCGGTATTTTGATCAAAAGTGGCAAGATGCTGGATGAAAAAGACATCACCATGCTCGATCAAAACTCTATTAATGAAGTGCTAGTGCGTTCCCCGGTGACCTGTGAAACCCGCTATGGAATTTGCGCCACCTGTTACGGACGTGACCTTGGTCGCGGCCATCTCGTTACAGCAGGCGAAGCTGTTGGCGTGATAGCGGCACAATCGATCGGTGAGCCTGGTACCCAGTTGACCATGCGTACTTTCCATATTGGTGGCGCTGCCACAGGGTCTGCAGCAATCAGCAATGTCGAAGTGAAAAATAGCGGTACTATTCACCTGAATAATGCCAAGACGGTGAAAAATACCAAGGGCAACCTGGTAACAATTTCCCGCTCCGGCGAGCTGGTGGTTCAGGATAAGCGTGGAGCGAATCGTGAAAAACACAAGATTCCATATGGCGCTGAGCTGAGCATCAAGGACGGACAGGCAATTAAATCAGGTGATGTAGTGGCGGAATGGGATCCGCATACTCATCCAATCGTGTCTGAAGCTTCAGGCAAGATCAGCTTTATTGATATGGTTGAAGACGTTACTTACAAAAAACAGTCTGATGATATGACCGGCCTTACTCGTTATGTGATCACCGATCTTACTCAGCGTTCAGCAGCTGCCGCAGAACTAAAGCCCGCAATTATGCTGGTAGACAAGAAAGGTGAGCCGATCAATTTCCCCGGCACAGAAATTCCGGCGAAATACTTCCTGCCTGGCAATGCCATTTTGATGGTCGATGATGGCAAAGAAGTCAAGATCGGCGATATTATGGCCAAAAACCCGCGTGAAGGTTCAACTACGCGTGATATCACAGGTGGTCTGCCGCGTGTGGCCGAATTATTTGAAGCGCGAAAGCCAAAAGAGCCTGCCATTCTGGCCGAGGTTAGTGGTGTTATCTCGTTTGGTAAGGAAACCAAGGGCAAGCAGCGCCTGGTCATTACCGATGATGAAGGTGAAAACCATGAATTCCTGATTGCCAAGGGCCGGCCGCTATCAGTTGTTGAAGGTGAGTCTGTCGTTGTCGGCGATACGCTGGTAGATGGTCCGCCGATTGCTGCTGATATTCTGCGTCTCAAAGGTGTACCTGATTTGCTTAATTACATAGTAGCTGAAGTGCAGGATGTATACCGGCTGCAGGGTGTAAAAATCGATGACAAGCATATTGAAGTTATTGTCCGACAGATGTTGCGTAAAGTAACCGTGCTGGATCCAGGCGATACCTTACTGTTACCTGGAGAGCAGCTTGAACGCGTCGCATTTCTTGAAGAAAACGACAGAATGCTGGGGCAGGGCAAGCAGGCGGCCACGGCAGAGAGAAATCTGCTTGGTATTACCAAGGCATCACTGCTTACAGAGTCCTTCATTTCGGCGGCTTCTTTCCAGGAGACGACACGTGTACTCACGGAAGCCTCGATTATCGGTAAAACCGACTCGCTGCGTGGTCTGAAAGAGAATGTCATCGTCGGTCGCCTGATACCTGCAGGTACTGGACTGGCCTATCACCAGGAGCGTCACCGCAGGAAAGCGCGTGAAGCTGATGAGAAAATGGCACTGCAAGAGTTTGTCAATAGTGCCAGCAAAAGTGAAACTGAAGTATCCGAAGGGGATGAAGCAGCGATATCAGCATGATGTGAAATGGATGCAAATCTATCTTGACAGCGGGGGCTGATATCCCTAGAATTCCCCCTCTTTTCGCAGGCCGGAGATTTTTCACCGGCCTGTGTCTTGTTTTGGGCTGGAGAATATTGAATGCCAACAGTTAATCAGCTGGTGCGTAAACCGCGTCAGCGTCAGACAAAAAAGTCAAATGTGCCGGCCCTGATGGCCTGCCCGCAGCGTCGTGGGGTATGCACACGCGTCTATACAACGACACCAAAAAAGCCTAACTCAGCACTGCGTAAAGTGGCTCGTGTAAGGCTGACAAACGGCTTTGAAGTTAGTAGCTATATTGGTGGCGAAGGACACAACCTGCAGGAGCACTCGGTAGTGCTTATTCGCGGTGGTCGTGTGAAGGATTTGCCAGGTGTGCGTTATCACACCGTCCGCGGTTCGCTGGATACAGCTGGAGTTGCAGATCGTCGCAGAGGTCGCTCGAAGTACGGTACCAAGCGTCCTAAGTCATAAGTATTAGCGCACAAAACTGAAATATTACAGTACATAGAACAAACGGATTTAACCGATGCCAAGAAGAAGAGAAGTACCCAAGCGCCATATTCTGCCAGACCCTAAGTTTGGTAACGAAACGCTGGCCAAATTTGTCAATATTATGATGCTTGATGGCAAAAAGTCAGTTGCTGAAAACATTACCTATGGTGCTCTGGACCTGATTCAGGAGCGTGGTAACAACGATCCGATCGAAGTATTCGAAACGGCTCTGGAAAATGTGCGCCCAACTGTCGAAGTCAAGTCTCGTCGTGTTGGTGGTGCAACTTACCAGGTGCCTGTTGAAGTGCGTCCGAGTCGCCGCACAGCATTGGCAATGCGCTGGCTGGTTGAAGCATCACGCTCACGTGGTGAGAAATCTATGGGTATGCGTCTGGCCGGTGAATTGATGGATGCCTTCGAGAATCGCGGCACGGCAGTAAAGAAGCGTGAAGATACACATCGTATGGCAGAAGCCAACAAGGCATTCTCGCATTTCCGCTTCTAGGCGATATATTAGAGCTGTTTAGATAGTTAGTAGAAAGGATTATTAAGGAAGCAATAAAGTGGCACGTAAAACACCAATCAAGCGTTATCGTAACATCGGTATCATGGCACATATTGATGCAGGTAAGACGACGACTACAGAACGCGTTCTGTACTACACCGGTATTTCACATAAGATTGGTGAAGTACATGATGGTGCCGCGACTATGGACTGGATGGAGCAGGAGCAGGAACGAGGTATTACCATTACTTCTGCAGCGACCACCTGTTTCTGGCGTGGTATGCGTAAAGACAAGGACGAGTATCGTATCAATATTATTGATACACCTGGTCACGTTGATTTCACTATTGAAGTCGAGCGCTCATTGCGTGTTCTTGATGGCGCCTGCGCTGTGTTTTGTGCAGTCGGTGGTGTTGAGCCGCAATCTGAGACGGTCTGGCGTCAGGCGAATAAGTACCATGTCCCGCGCATGGCATTTGTCAATAAGATGGACCGTTCCGGGGCAAATTTCCTCCGTGTAGTAGGGCAGCTTAGAGAGCGGCTTGGTGCTAATGCAGTGCCTGTGCAGCTTCCAATTGGTGCAGAAGAAAATTTTGAAGGCATTGTCGACCTGGTTCGCATGAAGGCGATTTACTGGGAAGAAGAGAACATGGGCACCAATTTCGAAGAGCGCGAAATTGCTGAAGACATGCTTGAAAAATGCCAGCAGTACCACGAGTCCCTGGTTGAGTCTGCTGCCGAAGCAAATGAAGAGTTGATGGACAAATATCTTGAAGAGGGTGATCTCTCTGTTGAAGATGTTCTGCAAGGGTTGCGCATTCAGACACTGGCCAATGAAATTGTATGTGTCTTCTGCGGTACAGCGTTCAAAAACAAGGGCGTGCAGACGATGCTTGATGGCATCGTAGACCTGATGCCATCGCCCCTTGATGTGCCTCCTATTACCGGTATTCTTGATGACAAGGATGAAACGGAAGCAGTGCGTCCTGCGGATGATAATGCTCCGTTTGCCTCATTGGCATTCAAGATTGCAACAGATCCATTTGTTGGTCAGCTGGTATTTTTCCGTGTTTATTCCGGTGTAATGAAGTCTGGTGACACTGTGTTTAATCCGGTTAAGCACAAAAAAGAACGAATTGGTCGTATTCTGCAGATGCACGCGAACTCACGTGAAGAAATTAAAGAAGTGCGAGCAGGTGATATAGCGGCTGCTGTCGGCATTAAAGATATCACCACGGGTGATACGCTATGCGCTACAGACAACGTCATTACACTGGAAAGAATGGAGTTCCCTGAGCCGGTTATTTCGCAGGCTGTTGAGCCAATCACCAAGGTTGACCAGGAGAAGATGGGTATTGCACTGTCGAAACTGGCACAGGAAGATCCGTCATTCCGAGTCTTTACAGATCACGAGTCCGGTCAGACGATTATTTCTGGTATGGGTGAGCTGCATCTCGACATTATTATTGATCGCATGAAGCGTGAGTTTAATGTTGAGGCGAACGTTGGTAAGCCGCAGGTTGCTTATCGTGAAACTATTCGCAGCACCGTTGAACATCAGCACAAGTATGCCAAGCAGTCAGGTGGCCGTGGACAATATGGCCATGTATATCTGCGTCTTGAGCCGCAGGAGCCGGGCAGTGACTTTGAGTTTCTGGATGAGGTGAAAGGCGGTGCTGTGCCAAGAGAGTTTATCCCTGCGGTAAGAAAAGGAATTGAAGATACCATCGGCTCTGGTGTGATGGCTGGCTATCCAATTGTTGATGTCAGGGTGGCCCTTTATGATGGTTCTTACCATGAGGTCGATTCATCTGAGCATGCATTTAAAGCAGCAGGTTCCCTCTGCTTTAAGGAAGCATTCATGATGGCGAAACCACAGCTGCTTGAGCCGATTATGGCAGTAGAGATTGTTACGCCGGAAGAATATATGGGTAATGTTAATGGTGATGTTTCTTCTCGCCGCGGCATTATTCAGTCAATGGAAGATAGCCCCGCAGGAAAAATTATTCGCTGTGAAGTGCCGTTGTCAGAGATGTTTGGCTATGCGACTGCACTGCGTTCTGCCACCCAGGGCAGGGCCAATTATTCGATGGAATTCAAGAAGTATGCTGCAGCGCCAAATAATGTCGCTGCAGCTGTCATCAAGAACAAAAAGTAATACACGTTAACCAATAGCATCATTAAGATTATCAGTTCGAGGAATTAAGGCATGTCCAAGGAAAAATTTGAACGTACGAAGCCCCATGTAAACGTGGGCACAATTGGTCATGTAGATCATGGCAAGACAACACTGACGGCGGCGCTGACGACTGTGCTGGC
>Ga0316197_10002721_pt1 | contig 12601 bp, 12 predicted proteins | sample OudBiesiAoxic_MG_FD_204939 | JGI IMG/M metagenome (GOLD analysis project Ga0316197, IMG submission 204939) | Coastal sediment microbial communities from Oude Bieten Haven, Netherlands - site A oxic | ecosystem: Environmental > Aquatic > Marine > Coastal > Sediment | place: Netherlands...
TGTAAACCGTGTTGTCAGGATCCAGCGAATTCCAGATCAGGTCATCCTGTGCGTAGCTTGAGAATGACGCAGTCAGCAAGCCGGCCACAAATATCCGACGCAGACTGGAAAAGGAGAGGGAGTTGAACATAGTGTCACCGGTATCCTTGTGCATACCGGTAACATTCTAATTGAATTGATCCAATCCCGCATACAACGGGCCCGCATACAACGGGAAGATCAAAATCAGGGCACTTGTATCTTGTTGTTTTCTCTACCTGGAACAACGATAGAAGATGCCTGCTGGCGCTGCATTTCCTTCAATTCTTCCATGGTCTTTTCAACAGCAATTTTGGCTGCGTCGCCGAATCCGGCAATTGCGCCTGCCAGTGTGTCAGTTTCAATCTCAAATGACAGTGGCAATGCGCCGCCCGGGGTCATGATTTGCGTTGAGCCGACAAACTGTACTGAACGGCTGTCATCCAGCTCACCGTCAGCTGTCACCGGGATCATTTTGCGGATCGAACCAATTTTACTGTCGGTATAGACTTCTTCACGGGTTAGTGCGGCAATGTCCATGTTGATTTCTGGGCTATTATCCATTTGACTCATATTCATTTTCCTGTGTTTGCAGATTAACCAAGTGGGGTCAGCGGGTGGAAAAGACAACCGGTCAGGTCAGGCAGGGCTGGACTGAAGACGATAGCCATAACTTTGGACGGGTGATATATGCGGATTAGGGAAACGAGAAGCAGGGTTGCGGTTTGCCGTACCCTTATTTAGCAGGTGGTGTACCATGAGACATTAATCAGTACGCACAAAGATGTTTTGGGCAGGAGCTATAACGCATGACCACTGAAGTGAAGGGCAGAGTTTTGGGTGTCGGCGGTGTTTTCTTCCGCTCAAAAGATCCGGCAAGACTTGCCGGTTGGTACCGGGATACGCTGGGCCTGGAAATTGAAAACTGGGGTGCGACCCATGGCACCAGTTTTTCCCCTGATGCCATGCCTGCCAATTCGTTCACTGTGTGGAGCACATTCGCCTCCGATACGGAGTACTTTGGCGACCGGCGTCAGGCTTTCATGGTTAACCTGGTGGTTGATGATCTCGATGCCGCATTGGTCAATGTCCGCGAGTCAGGCGGGGTTGTGATTCCAGAAAAAGAAGAGCATGACTTTGGCCGTTTTGGCTGGTTCGTGGATCCGGATGGCAATCGTGTGGAACTATGGGAACCACCGGAGAAAATGCCGGAACCAGGTGAGTGAGTCAAACAATCGAAAGCTTAAGTAAACGTATCGATGAACTCGAAAGCCAGGCCGCGTTCCAGGACGAATTAATCGAGAGCCTCAATACAACGGTGGCCAAGCAGGATCGTGAATTACTAGAGCTTAAGCATCAACTCAGCAGCCTGTCCGATCGCATAAAGGAAATCGGCGACGCCTCCCCCGGTGAAGTACCACAGGATGAAACCCCACCCCATTATTAGTAATCAGTCAGGTCAGAAACCTTGAGCCTTATATTTCAGAGTGAGAGTTACAACGGTATTTGCAAAGGCTCCTCGTGCATGCGGCCGAGTTGCTCCCGCAGGCTGAGCACCAGGTCTTCCCAGTAACGGGGCTCACCGAACCACGGAAAAGCGATGGGAAAGGCCGGGTCCTGCCAGCGTTTTGCCAGCCATGCCGCATGGTGAAGCATACGCAGGGTACGCAACGCTTCAATCAGGTTTAATTCGCGCCGGTTAAAGTCGTGAAACTGCGTGTAACCCTCCAGCACGTTTTTCATCTGTTCGGCCATTTCATAGCTCTCGCCCGATAGCAGCATCCATAAATCCTGCACAGCCGGCCCGCTTCGGCAGTCATCGAGGTCGACAAAAAACGGACCATCGCGCCACAGGATGTTACCGGGGTGGCAGTCACCATGTAAGCGAATCTTGTCAAAGCTGCCCGCACGTTCAAAAGCGGCTTCAATTGAGATTAACAGGTCGTCAGCCAGGCTGGTGAATGCAGATTCCAGATGCGGTGGTAACCACCCCCCTTCAAGCAATTCTTTGACCGGTTCGTAACCAAAGCTCTTTATCGTCAGTGCCGGCCGCGAATGGAATGCTGTGTGAGCACCCACCGCATGCATGCGACCAAGAAAGCGCCCCAACCATACCAGGGTTTCTTTTTGTTCCAGTTCAGGTGCGTGTCCGCCACGCCGCTCGAACATCGCAAACCTGAAACCATTGTGTTCGTGCAGCGTTTGCCCGTTGATGACCATTGGCGGAATCAGCGGTATTTCCGCATCGGCTATTTCGATCGCGAAGGCGTGCTCCTCGAGAATCTGCTCATCGGTCCATCGGCCTGGCCGGTAAACCTTTGTGATGAGTGGTACTGCATCTTCAATCCCGACCTGGTACACCCGGTTTTCATAGCTGTTCAGAGCCAGCAGACGCCCGTCGCACAATAACCCGATAGACTCGACTACCTTGATTAGTTCTTCCGGATCCAGGCGGTAGTAGGGTGTTAGCGTATCATCTTCCTGTTGCATGTTTTTTTTATGCCGCCGATCCATTTGATCTCTCATAGGATACGCTTTGTGAGAGCTAAAAGCGCGGGCTTCGCCATGTTCTACTTCGCGTTTATGTACATTTGGCAGTAGAATAGATTGTCCAAGCCAAGGTTTAAATTTCCATGACCAACAACACCACAAATCTGGCACTGTATTGCGATTTTGAAAACGTCGCACTCGGTGTCCGCGATGCGCAATATTCCCGTTTTGATATAAAAGAGGTGTTAGAGCGCCTATTGGTCAAGGGCAATATTGTGGTCAAGAAGGCCTATTGTGACTGGGAGCGCTACAAGGATTTCAAGGCGGATATGCATGAAGCCAATTTTGAGTTGATCGAAATCCCGCACTTACGCCAATCCGGTAAAAACTCGGCAGATATTCGCATGGTGGTTGATGCGCTGGACCTGTGTTACACCAAATCACATGTCGATACTTTCGTGGTGATATCGGGTGATTCTGATTTCTCCCCATTGGTCTCAAAACTTCGTGAGAATAATAAAATTGTTATCGGGGTCGGGGTAAAAGAGTCAACATCGAACCTGCTGATAGCAAATTGTGATGAGTTCATCTATTACGATGACATCGTTCGCCAGTCAGAGCGCCGCAAGCCGGTAAAGAAAAAGACCAATGGCAAAAAAGAAGGGACGGATGAGGCACCGGTGGTATCGGGAAAGGGTCAGCGACGAGCGGATCAGGCCTTTGAGTGGGTGCTTGAGACCCTTGATGATGTGTTCAGCGAACGTGACCCCGAGGAAAAAGTCTGGGGCTCAATGGTCAAGCAAACCTTAAAGAGACGGAAGCCCGGGTTTAATGAGCGATACCATGGGTTTCGATCATTCAGTGAATTGCTTGAGCAAATGAAAGAATTAAAAATGGTTACATTGGAGCATGACCAGAAATCGGGTGGATACATCATTACCGATTACGTCGGCTCCTGAGGGGCACCGGGACGTTTTGGGTGGTCTGCGTAATATTTAGCAACCCTTTTTACAGGAATTGATGATGCTTATTAGAAAACTTTTCGGGTTGGTGACCATGCTGTTACTGACCGGCAGCGTTTGCGCGCTAGAACCACAGACCGGACCGGTCATCAAGAACTCTGGGCCTGTCTATGATGTTCCTGAAGGGGCCTGGAACCTTGACAGGGATACATATTACAAGGTTTCGATGGATGTCTCCGCTACAGGGGAATCCAGCAGTGACCTGAACCGTCGCATTGAATCTGCTGCCCGGTTCCTGAACCTGCATGCAAGAAATGGCATTGACCCGAAGAATATCGAGTTTGTCATCGTTGTGCACGGACCTGCGGGCAAAGACCTGTTAAAGGACACTGCCTACGAGGCCCGGTATGATGTGCCAAACCCCAACACGGCGATGTTAAGCGCGTTGCATAACGCGGGTGTGAAGGTTTACCTGTGTGGACAAACGGCGGCATATCGTGGTTTAGCTGCTGAAGAGCTTAACCCGGCGGTCAGTCTTGCGCTTTCAGCCATGACGGCACATGTTCGTTTGCAATCAGAAGGGTTTACGCTGATTCCGTTTTGACGAATTGGTCTTTTCACAGGCAAAAAAAGACCCGCACAAAGCGAGTCTCTTTTTAGTGGACGATCGGTGGTTTAAGCCCAAGTGTCCACGTTCCCCTATTTTCAGATCATCATGCCAATCCCCTATGGCTTTCTGATCACCCTTGCTTGTCCCCCAAGCTCATAACTTCATCCTGTAGCGACCCATTCCGTGGGTCTGACGCCTTCGGTGGTTGCCGTTGGAACAACCCTTTCCGTAAGCTGTCGTTGGCACAGCTACGTCACAGGTGGTGACAAACTTCCTTGTCCATAATCTTTATGGTCTGGAAGAAGATTTCTGTCAGAAACATCAATCTTCCCCCTTAATAAAGCAATTATCGTGCCAATAAGGAGGGGAAGGGGTGATATGTATATATAACAACAAGATATAAGCTGTTACGTATCCTTGTTGAGAGCGTTGTGAAGCATATGGTTTGACGCTATGTGGTAATCAACTGACAATTATTGTCAGTCACTAGCATCATTTAGCTCACAGATAGCTTAACCAGTTACGACGGTCCGGTGTTTCGCCGTTAAACAACCCGAAAAATGCTGTCTGAATGCGTTTTGTTATCGGACCGCAGCCACCGTTGCCGATGGTGAGGTGGTCGATCTGACGTATTGGTGTCACTTCAACAGCGGTACCCGTAAAAAAGGCTTCATCGGCACCGTAGAGTTGTTCGCGCGACAGGGTCTGTTCAACCACCTGTAAACCGAGGTCATCCGCCAATGAAAACACGGAGTCGCGGGTAATGCCGCCAAGAATCGAAGCTGAGGTAGGTGGGGTCAGAATTTTACCATTTTTGATCAGGAACAGATTTTCACCGGCACCCTCGCTGAGCAGTCCATCATGCCCCAGTGCAATACCTTCATCGAAACCGCGATCCTTGGCCTCATATCCAATCAACTGGCTGGACAGGTAGTTACCACCGGCCTTGGCACCTGTTGGAATAGTATTGGGTGCGAGACGGTTCCATGAGGAGATACAGGCCCGTATACCATTTTTCAGTCCCTCTTCTCCGAGGTATGCGCCCCAGGTATCGACCATGATGGATATATCGACCGAGTTCATATCTTTGGGAATCACACCCAACCCGCAGGCGCCACGCGCGACAAGTGGCCTTATGTATGCACTTTCCAGTCCGGTGCTTCTTACCGTTTCAAAGCAGGCTTCGCGTATTTCATCATAACTATAGCGAATCGGCATTCTGTAAATCGAGGCCGAGTAAAACAATCGCTTCAGGTGGTCATCCAGGCGGAAAAAAGCGGTACCCCCGGGTGTTTTATAGGCACGAATACCTTCAAAAACTGATGAGCCGTAGTGCAGCGCATGGCTCAGCACGTGTACCGTGCAGTCTTCAAAATTTCGTAATTCACCGTTGAACCAGATCTTGAATTTCGTGCTCATTAGCTTAAATTCCGTATTTAATATACTGCTTCAGAAGGGTGCAGTATCCAACCATGCAGTGGCCAGTTCAAGTGGCTTCTACTGTCATTGGCTAACATTGGGTTCAACTGGGTTATCTCAAGGAAAAAATTGTGGAATAGCAACGCTTTTGCTACCTGTCAGGGTTGAGACTACACTAGTTCAAATTGTACCTCTCAGCCTTCGGAAACAGGGACATGAATCGGGAAGCGCACCACCATCATCATCACGCAGCGCCGGATTACAACCGGGCCTTTGCTGTTGGTGTGTTGCTGAATATCATTTTCGTGATCATCGAGGTTTTTTATGGCGTGGTGGCCAATTCACTGGCCCTGATTACCGATGCCGGTCACAACCTGAGTGACGTCATGGGCTTATTGCTGGCGTGGGGGGCAAGTTACCTGGCACGTAAACAACCATCGTTGCGGCGAACATATGGTTACTCCCGCGCCACCATCCTGGCTTCCATGTTCAGTGGCCTTTTATTGCTGGCAGCTGTGGTGGTTATCAGTTGGGAGGCCATCAACCGGTTTATCACACCTGCTGAACCTGTTGGTCAGACCATTATGTGGGTGGCTGGAATTGGTGTGGTGATCAATTCTGTCACGGCCTGGTTTTTTGTTTCCGGAAAGGATCATGATCTCAATATACGCGGCGCGTATTTGCACATGGCGGCTGATGCACTGGTTTCGCTGGGTGTGGTGGTCTCGGGGTTTGTGATCTGGAAGTTCGGATTGAAATGGTTTGACCCGATGAGCAGCCTGTTAATCGCTTTGGTGATTTTCTGGTCTACCTGGGGTTTGTTGCGCGACTCGCTCAACCTGGCCATTGATGCGGTACCACGCGGTCTGGATCCGACCGAAGTACGCGACTGGCTGGCGGCCCAACCGGGCGTTGAAGGTATGCATGACTTGCATATCTGGCCCATGAGTACCACGGAGACCGCTTTGACGGCACATCTGCTAATGTCCGAACCACCTCAGGATGATGACTTTTTGCATCATCTTGCGTCACAGCTACAGGTAAAGTTCAAAATTGCACACGCTACATTCCAGATTGAGCGTGGTGACGGCAACCACCCCTGTATGCAATCGCACAACTGCGCTGAATGAACTGCGGCACGTGTGTGCGTCGCACCCGTGACGTCGAATAGACCCTGAAAGGAGAGAACTTAATGGCAGACAGCTATTTCATACAGGCATTTGTATATCTCGCAGCAGCCGTTATCGCTGTGCCGATAGCCAAACGCCTTGGGCTTGGCTCTGCGCTTGGCTACCTGCTGGCGGGATTTATCATCGGGCCGAACCTGTTGAGCCTGGTTGGTCAGGAAGGTCAGGATGTTATGCATTTTGCCGAATTCGGTGTGGTCTTGATGCTTTTCCTGGTGGGTCTGGAGTTGCAACCATCGGTTTTGTGGCGCATGCGTGTGCCGATTATTGGTTTGGGTGGCTTGCAGGTCGTTGTGACCGCACTCGTTGTCGCGCTTGTATGTGCTTTTTTGGGCTTTGAATGGCAAACGGCTATCGTCATTGGCCTGGTTTTCTCAATGTCATCAACAGCCATTGTTCTGCAGACCCTGGATGAAAAAGGCTGGTTAAAAACCGTTGCCGGTCAGAGTGGTTTTTCGGTGCTGTTGTTTCAGGACGTAGCAGTTATCTTCATGTTGGCGGCAATCCCGTTTCTTTCGTTGCCGGAGTTCATGAGTGATGGCCAATTGCTGCAACAGGCATCAAGTGTGGTGGAATCAGAACCACCACGTTGGCTCAGAGCACTTTCAGTTCTGGGCGTTGTGGGCTTGATCGTTCTGGGCGGCAGATTTTTGACCCGGCCGGTTTTTCGGTATATCGCAAAAACCCGCAGCGGTGAGATTTTCATCGCAACAGTACTTCTGTTGATCGTGGGAATCACCCTGGCAATGGGTGCGGTGGGTCTTTCTCCGGCCCTGGGTACCTTTGTTGCCGGTGTGGTGATGGCAGATAGCGAGTTCCGGCATGAGATTGAGGTCAGTATCGAACCGTTCAAGGGACTATTGCTGGGGTTATTTTTTATTGCCGTGGGTGCAAGTATTGACCTGCAAATGATGTTGGAAAATCCAGTCCGCATCGTTGGACTGGTATTGGGTTTGATGGCCCTCAAATTCGTTGTGCTGCTCGTACTTGGCCGGGTGTTCAAATTGCAGTTGGCAGATAACCTGATGTTCAGCGTCTTACTTGCACAGGGTGGTGAGTTCGCTTTTCTACTGGTTTCATTTGCGTTGCAGAGTCATGCATTAAATTTTGAGACCGCCAATCAGTTGATCCTGGTGGTAGTGCTATCGATGGTGTTAACACCGGTTGCCATCATTGTTTTTGAAAAAGTGATTCAACCGCGTCTTGTCAGTGCTTTTGGTGAGCGTGAAGATGATGTGATTGATGATGATAGCAACCCGGTCATTATTGCGGGGTTTGGACGCTTTGGTCAGGTTGTTTCCCGTCTTCTCAAGGCCAGTGGCTTCGAATCAACCCTGCTGGATCATGACGCCGGACAAATTGAGCTCTCCGGTCGTTTTGGTAACAAGGTGTTCTATGGTGATGCTGCCAGTGTTGAGCTATTGAAATCGGCCGGTGCTGACAAAGCACGACTATTGGTCATTGCAATTGATGAGCGCGAAAAAGCAATCAGCATGATCCATAGTGTCAGGATGCATTTTCCCAACTTAAAGATCCTGGTCCGTGCTTTCGATCGCACACATGCTTACGAGCTTATGCATGCAGGTGCTGACTTCATAGCCCGTGAAACTTTCGGATCGGCACTGACGATGGGAGAAGAGGCGCTCAAATTACTGGGTCACGGTGAGGAGCGGGCAAAACGCCTCGTGGCCAGGTTCGGAAAACACGATACCGAGGACATGCGCAAACTTTCAGAAGTGTGGGGAGACGACCATGAATATGGTTTACGTCTTCGCCAGAACCTCGAAGACCTCGAAAATGTTCTGCAGGCCGATATGGATTCAGCAGATAACTGAACACACAGAACGCCCGGAACGGTACTCAGATAGAGCACTGTTCCGGGGTTGTAGTAAGTAACCTAGCGCTGGCAATGATCCACGATGACCTGTGCGACACAGGTTGTGAGTTTACGTGCAAATGGAATATGCAAAAACTCATTCGGTCCATGCGCATTGGATTTTGGTCCGAGTACACCGGTGATCATAAATTGTGCCTCGGGGAAGAAATCGCCTAGCATGGCCATAAACGGAATCGTTCCGCCTTCACCCATATACATGACACCACGGCCGTAACTGGCCTGCGAACCTTTTTCCAGTGAGGCGTGTAACCAGGGTGCGATCTCTGGTGCATTCCAGCCGGTTGCAGCTTGGTCAGTCTCAAAACTGACCTTTGCATTGCCGGGCGGATTGGCCTCAAGGGCTTCCTTCATAACCCGGCTTGCTGCATCCCCATCAACCGTTGCCGGTAGTCGCATTGAAAGCTTCAACGCGGTGTAAGGCCGCAGGACGTTGCCGGCGGAATCCAGCTCGGGCATACCGCCTACACCTGTGTACGACAGGGCCGGGCGCCAGGTCCGGTTAAGTATGCGTTCAACGTTGTTTGCCGCCATTGGCTCAACACCGTCAACAAATGGATAGGCCTCCCAGATACTGTCACCCAGCGCTTCCGCCATGGCTTGTGTCTGCTCCATACGCTGTTCCGGAATGGCCGCATACAGATCCTTCAAAATCACCGTGCCGGTTTTTTCGTCTTCCAGCCTGCTTACCAATTGGCGCAGAACGCGGAAGCTGGAAGGTACAACACCTGAGGCATAGCCTGAATGGACGCCTTCTTCCAGGACATCGGCACGCAGTGTGCCGGCAGCCATGCCGCGAAGTGAAACCGTCAACCATAATTGCTCGTAATTACCGGCACCGGAATCAAGACAAATGACCAGTGAGGGTGTTCCGATCTTTTCATTCAAGTGGTCGATATAAAACGGCAGGTCATAGCTGCCTGATTCTTCGCAGGCTTCAATGATGACTACGATCCGTGCATGCGGCAGATCCTGTTTTTGAACCGCCATGATAGCTGCCAGGGAACTATAAGCAGCATAACCATCGTCGGCACCGCCCCTGCCATAGAGCTTTTCGTCCTTGATTACAGGTATCCACGGACCCAGTCCTTCAGCCCAGCCGGTCATCTCGGGTTGCTTGTCCAGGTGTCCGTACATCAGGATGGTATCGTCGGAATCGACATCGCCCTGGGCTGGAATTTCCATGAATATCAGGGGAGTGCGTCCTTCCAGCCGGACAATATCCAGTTCCATGCCCTTGACTTCCTGCGCCTTGCACCAGCTGAAAATTTGCTGGACCGCATCTTCCATGTAACCGTGCTCTTGCCAGTCGGCATCGAAGTGGGGCGATTTATTCGGAATCTTGATGTATTCGATCAGTTCGGGAACGATGGAATCATTCCACATCTCATCGATAAAATCCTGCGCAATTTTTTGATCCATTTTATTGACCTTGTGCTAATTAGTTGATTATCTGATTATCGCATGCAAGCAGACATCAATGTATAAAGCGATCATAGAAAATGCGGTTGGCCGCAGGCAGTGGTATGCTTGCCGCTGCTTACCGCGGCATTGTTTTGCGGAAACACAAATACAATCACTTAAAACAAAATTGGAGCTGCACACGTGACCAATCAATCAGAGGGTGTCGAGACCCAGCAACCTAACCTGCCGGCAGGGGATTTCTTGGGCCACCCCAAGGCCTTGTGGCAATTATTTAATATCGAGATGTGGGAACGCTTTGCCTATTACGGCATGCGGGCGGTATTGGCGGTTTATGTAGCCACTACATTTTTTGCACACCTTGGCGCGGGCGCCAATGCTGAGGCCAGCCTGGTTTATGGTGGTTATACCGCACTGGTGTACGCGACCGGTATTGCCGGTGGCTATGTGGCTGACCGTATCCTTGGATACCAGAGATCTATCCTGCTAGGCGCCATTATCATGGCCGCTGGATTGATGGTGTTATTGATTGAAGATATTACCTGGTTTCTGGTTGGTCTTTCACTGATCGTCTCCGGTAACGGCTTGTTCAAGCCCAATATCTCGACAATGATCGGTAAATTGTATGCGCCGGATGACATTCGACGTGATTCAGGTTTTACCATTTTCTATATGGGTATTAATCTCGGCGCGATGATAGCACCTATCATTACAGCGTCATGGATCGGTGCGACATGGGGTCTTAAGTGGGGTTTCTTCGCAGCCGGTATTGGCATGATCCTGTCTACCCTGTTTCTGGAAGTTGCCAAAAAGTCTCTAGGTCATGTTGGTTTGCCGGAAGAAGGCAAGGATGGCTGGGGTCGTTTTTTCGCGGTAGGAGCGGGTGCCATCGTTTTGGCCGGTATTGTCTATTTCCTGCTGTCGGAAAGTACTATTCTCGGCTATCTGCTGGTTGCCATCATGCTGGGTCTGATCGCCTATTTTATCCTGGCCGGTATCAGGTCGAAAAACAAGGTACAAATGCATCGCTACATCGCGATGCTTATCCTGTTTGCTGCCAACGCCTGTTTCTGGGCGCTGTTTGAGCAGGCCGGCAGCTCTTTGAATTTCTTTGCGCGCGAATTCGTGACGCCGATGTACGGCACCATGGAAACCTGGCAGGCCGGTGGTTTTGGTGTCTTCCAATCACTGAACCCGCTCTATATTCTGATATTCGCACCGGTATTTGCCATGTTGTGGCCTAAGCTGGACCTTATGAACATGAATCCGTCCATTCCACGTAAGTTTGCGCTGGGTTTGATACAGGTTGCACTGGGCTTCTACCTGCTTGTATTTGCAATTGGCAATATGACAAACGCTGCTGGGCTCGTACCATGGATTTTCCTGGCAATGACCTACCTGTTACATACAACCGGTGAGTTGTGCCTGTCACCGATTGGTCTGAGCATGGTGACCAAGCTGGCCGATGAAAAAGAAGTCGGACTCGCCATGGGCGGCTGGTTCCTGTCCATCGCCATGGCACAATACGTGGCTGGTATCATTGCTGCGCTTGCATCCGGTGGCACCAACAGTGGTGGTCACGGCGAAGAAACCGTTGCTGCAACCATTACCCAATACTCGGGTGTTTACATGCAACTGTTCTGGATCGGTCTGGTTGTCGGTATTATTTACCTGGTACTTGCACCCCTGATTAATAAACTGATGCATGGCGTAAAATAAGCCTGATTGAAGCATTGAGAAAGCCCCGGCAATGACCGGGGTTTTTTCTTTTTTTAGAGACCGGCAACACAATGTCAAAGGCGTTGGATTGGTAACTGCACCTTAAAGTCTGTTATAACTGCATCATAATAAATGTCATATAAGCATTAGGTGAGGCTCTTTATGGTCAAAGAATCCGATTGGAAGGCAATGAAACAGCAAGCCTTTGACGCTTTCGGCCACGATGGAAGACTGAGTGTTTATGAGCTGGAGCAGATCGTCAATATTGCCCTCGCTGACGGAAAGTTTGATGAATTGGAAAAAGCGGTAATGGTCAACATCATTTCCAATTTGACAGGCGCAGATATGACTGACGCGATGTGGCTAAAGGTTGATGAGCTCATCAATAAATTTGATCTGCACGGTGATAGTGAGGCTTTTATCGAGCACAACGTTGATGACCCGGATTTGTAAGTGTAAGCTGTTGTTGATTGCGGCTTGAAGGCCGTTATTTGAGACCACGCATACAGTGTCCACCTGTTAAAATAGCCGCCTCCTTTTCTCCGGAACCCCAACATGACAAATTTTCTTGCGCGAACCCTTTTATCGCTGACCTGCCTCACCCTGCTCGGTCTTACGGCTTGCCAAAAGGCTGAAGAGCATGAATCCGCAGTACAGCCCCTGGTAGAAACCTCACAGGCAGAGACCTGGGAAAAATTTGTAATACGGCAAATTGAGGCACATGTCGATGCCCACCCTCAATGGGCGGTATTCCAGGGCCGTCATGAGTATGACGGACAGCTTCCGGACTGGAGTCGGGCTGCTATCGAGAGAGAAATTGCACGCTTACACTTGCAACGTGACGAAGCCATGGCTTTTTCAGATGACGCGATGAGCGCTG
>Ga0316197_10002722_pt1 | contig 12601 bp, 8 predicted proteins | sample OudBiesiAoxic_MG_FD_204939 | JGI IMG/M metagenome (GOLD analysis project Ga0316197, IMG submission 204939) | Coastal sediment microbial communities from Oude Bieten Haven, Netherlands - site A oxic | ecosystem: Environmental > Aquatic > Marine > Coastal > Sediment | place: Netherlands...
CAATGTCATGCAGGACCTTGAGTTTCTGGGATTGCTGGACAGCCCACATGTTAGTGCTGGGCGTATCCCGACACAACTTGGCCTGCGGATGTTCGTGGATGGGCTTCTTGAGGTGCGAGATCTTGACCAAGACGACCGCGAAAAGATCGACGCAACCATGTCCAGCAACAGCCACGATGTCAGCACCATTCTGGACAGCGTCGGGTCTGCCTTGTCAGGCGTGACGCAAGGGGCATCACTTGTCCTGACACCGAAACACGAAGATGCGATCAAGCATATCGAATTTGTGCCCGTTGGCGGGGATCAAGCCTTGGTTGTGTTGGTTTTTGAGGACGGACACGTCGAAAACAGGTTGTTCAAACCCCCGTCTGGACAAACGCCAAGTTCAATGCGTGAAGCGGCGAATTTCCTCAACGCGCTGGTCGCAGGAAAGACCCTGTCAGAGCTGCGGCGTACTATGTCCGAGGACATCGTGTCGCGTCGGCAGGAATTGAACTCACTGGCTGCAACTCTGGTCGAAAAAGGATTGGCGATCTGGGACGATGGCGGAGACACGTCTGAACGTCTGATCGTACGAGGCCGGTCAAATCTGCTGGGTGATGACACACATGCCGAAGAGCTTGAGCGCATCAAGGTTTTGTTCGATGACCTTGAGCGCAAGCGGGACATTGCTGAATTTTTGGAACTTACCGAAGAAGGCGCAGGTGTGCGCATTTTTATCGGTTCAGAGAACAAACTTTTCTCACTTTCGGGTTCCTCTTTGGTTGTGTCTCCATATATGAACTCTGATCGAAAGATCGTTGGTGCGGTTGGGGTCATAGGGCCCACTCGTCTGAACTACGGAAGGATCGTACCAATCGTGGACTACACAGCGCAGCTTGTCGGGAAATTGCTCGGCGACCGCAACCAAGGGTAACGAGATGGCCGAAACGGATCACACAAAAGATTTTCTGGAGAGCCTGGCTGAGGCCGAGGCAGAAGAAAACGCAGCGTTTGAAGAAGAGATTTCTGACGAAGAGGCAGATCTGGATGCGTTGCGGGCAGAGCGCGACGACTTGAAAGACAGGTTTATGCGTGCTTTGGCTGATGCTGAAAACGCCCGCAAGCGGTCTGACAAGGATCGTCGCGAAGCACAGCAATACGGCGGGTCGCGTTTGGCGCGCGATTTGTTGCCAGTTTATGACAACTTGCAACGTGCGTTGGACGCTATCCCCGAAGAACAGCGCGAGGCCTCCAAGGCCTTTATCGAAGGTGTCGAGTTGACCATGCGTGAATTGCTGAATGTGTTTAGCAAACATGGTGTGACAGCGATCAGACCCGCAGTTGGCGACAGGTTTGACCCACAACAGCACGAAGCGATGTTCGAAGCACCTTTGCCCGGGACCAAGGCCGGGGACATCATTCAGGTCTCTACCGAAGGCTTCATGTTATACGACCGCTTGCTGCGTCCAGCACAGGTTGGCGTGAGTTCGATGCCAAAATCCTAATCACCCTGCGCCATCGCTTTTAGCTCATACAGAGTCTGTAACGCCTCAATCGGCGTCATTTGATCGGGTTGCAGATCTTTGATCTGTGCCTCGATCTTGGTGTCAGTCGATGGCTTTGCAGGTTGTGGGGTATTGGCCACGGCCGAGAATAGCGGAAGATCGTCGATCAGGGCTTTGGGCGACGTGTTCTCACGCTCGCCCTCTTCCAGCGCATCCAGAACAGATCTTGCGCGGGTGATCACAGCGGTGGGCAGGCCGGCCAGCTGGGCTACTTGCACCCCATATGATCTGTCCGCGGCACCGTCCTGCACTTCGTGCAAGAAAACTACGTCACCCTCCCACTCACGCACGGCAACCGTGGCATTGCTCACCCCGTCGAGCTTCGACGCAAGCGCCGTGAGTTCGTGGTAGTGTGTTGCGAACAGCGCGCGCACTTTGTTGACGGATTGCAAATGTTCCAGCGTGGCCCAAGCTATGGACAGTCCGTCATAGGTAGCCGTTCCGCGACCGATCTCGTCCAAGATAACCAAAGCCCGATCATCCGCCTGATTCAGAATCGCAGCGGTTTCGACCATTTCAACCATAAATGTCGACCGCCCCCGCGCCAGATCATCCGACGCGCCGACGCGGCTGAAGATTTGGCTGACGACCCCAATCCGTGCCTCGCGCGCCGGAACGTAACATCCCATTTGGGCAAGAAGCGCAATTAACGCGTTTTGGCGCAGATAGGTTGATTTACCCGCCATGTTGGGCCCGGTCAAAAGCGTGATAGCCGCACTGTTGTCTTCGGCGCTCAGGGTGCAGTCATTCGCAACAAATGTGCCGTCGCCCTGTCCCCGCAGGGCGCGTTCTACGACGGGGTGCCTGCCAGCCTTGATGTCAAAGGCGCGGCTGTTTTCGACCTTTGGTTTGCACCAATCAAGATCAGCGGCAAGGTCAGCGAGGGCTGTTGCCAAATCGAACTCTGCCAACGCCGAAGATAACGCATTCAAGGCCACTTGTTCTGCCAAAATCGCATCCGTTAAGGTGGAATAGAGACGCTTTTCTACCTCAAGCGCCTCTCCTCCTGCATTCAGAATGCGGCGTTCCAGTTCGGACAGTTCAACAGTGGTAAAGCGGATTTGGTTGGCTGTAGTCTGGCGGTGAATAAACGTCTCATTCAATGGCGGCGCCATCATCTTTTCTGCATGAGTCGCCGTTGTTTCGATGAAATATCCCAAGACGTTGTTGTGCTTGATCTTGATGGACGAGACCCCGGTCAGCTCCGCGTATTGCGCCTGCAGTCCGGCAACCACACCGCGCCCCTCGTCGCGCAGTTTGCGGGCTTCATCGAGACCCGTGTCGTATCCCGGCGCGATGAAGCCTCCGTCTCGTGCAAGAAGCGGTGGTTCCGCGACCAGCGCTTGGTCCAATAGGTTCAAGAGATCGGTATGGCCGGTTAGAGCATCTTTGGAATACTCCAACACCGATGGCAACGCGGTGCCGCCCAAAACCGCACTTGTCGTTTGCGCCTGTTGGAGCGTATTGCGCACCGCAGCCATGTCGCGCGGTCCGCCGCGGTCTAACCCCAGTCGAGATAATGCGCGGTCAAGGTCGGGCACGGACTTCAGTGCATCGCGCAAGCGCGACGCCGTATCAGCTTCAGTCATCGCCCATGTGATCGCGTCTTGCCGGGCATGGATCGTTCCCAGATCGCAGGATGGGGTGGAAAGACGACGTTCCAACAACCGCGCGCCACTGGCCGTTGCGGTGCGGTCGATCACAGAAAGAAGCGATCCCGCGCGTCCACCGCCCAAACTATGCGTCAGCTCAAGGTTTCGACGCGTTGCTGCGTCGATCTGCATGGATGCGCTAAGCTTTTCCTGCTGCGGTGGTCGCAAAAGGGGAAGCCGGCCTTTCTGAGTGAGATCTAGGTAATCGACCAACGCGCCCATCGCTGATAGCTCTGCTCTGGAAAACTGGCCATAGGCATCCAGCGAAGACACACCGAATTGCGCGATTAATCGTGCCAGTGCCCCTGTTGAATCGAAACTCGACTTGCCAAGCAGTGTTGCGGTCAGGCCAAGGTCTTCAAGAATATCTTGAACGGGCGCGTCCAGCCCGTCAGCCAGCAGTGTTTCTGCCGGTGCCAATTGCGCCAATTCCGGACCAACGCGTGCCAAAGACACTGACATGACATGCAATGCGCCGGTTGAAATATCAGTCCATGCCAAGGCCCAATCGTCTCTAACACAGGCTAGTGCGGCCAAATAGTTGTGCCGCCGCGCTTCGAGAAGAGTGTCTTCAGTCAGCGTTCCGGGGGTGACAAGCCGGACAACTTCGCGGTTTACAACGGACTTTGACCCGCGCTTTTTGGCCTCTGCAGGGCTTTCCATTTGCTCGCAAACAGCCACACGAAAGCCTTTTCGGATCAGGGTGAGCAGATATCCTTCGGCAGCATGATAAGGCACGCCACACATCGGGATATCGTCGCCAGCATGTTTTCCGCGTTTGGTCAGCGCAATGTCCAACGCTTCCGCCGCCGCGACAGCGTCGTCAAAGAACAATTCGTAAAAATCTCCCATGCGATAAAACAACAAAGCATCCGCATACTGGGATTTTATTTCCAAATATTGCGCCATCATCGGTGTGATGGCCGATTTATTCGCGTTCACAAGCTTCCCCTCGGTACAATGGCGTGACATTAAGGCGACCGACCCGGGTGGAAAACCCGAATTCGAATACAAGGCCGAAACTGCATGTCCAACACCAAGTATACCCGCGAAGAGGCCCTAGCCTTCCACCTTGAGCCGACGCCGGGAAAGTGGGAAGTGCAAGCCACTGTCCCGATGACAACGCAGCGGGATTTGTCGCTGGCCTATTCGCCGGGTGTTGCGGTGCCGTGCGAAGACATCGCCCAGAACCCGGAGCTTGCGTATGACTATACCAACAAAGGTAACCTTGTTGCGGTGATTTCGAACGGGACCGCTGTTCTTGGGTTGGGGAATCTCGGTGCGCTTGGTTCAAAACCCGTGATGGAGGGCAAGTCGGTGCTCTTCAAACGATTTGCCGATGTGAATTCCATCGACATCGAACTCGACACTGAAGACCCAGACGAGTTCTGCAAGGCCGTGCGTCTGATGGGGCCGACCTTTGGTGGAATCAACCTTGAAGACATCAAAGCGCCTGAGTGCTTCATCATCGAGCAGCTTCTCAAGGAAGAAATGGATATTCCGGTCTTCCATGACGATCAGCATGGCACTGCCGTGATCTGCGCTGCGGGTCTGATCAACGCGCTGCATATTTCGGGCAAAAAGATCGAAGATGTCAAAATCGTGCTGAACGGGGCAGGGGCCGCCGGCATAGCCTGCATCGAACTGCTCAAACGCATGGGCGCACGTCACAACAACTGCATTGTCGCGGACACCAAGGGCGTGATCTATCAAGGTCGGACCGACGGTATGAACCAGTGGAAATCGGCCCACGCAGTCAAGACTGACGCCCGCACTCTGGAAGAGGCGATGGTTAACGCCGACGTGTTTTTGGGTGTGAGTGCCAAAGGCGCCGTGACGCAAGACATGGTCGCGTCGATGGCAGACAACCCAGTGATTTTTGCCATGGCCAACCCTGATCCAGAGATTACGCCGGAAGAGGCGCACGAGGTCCGCATGGATGCAATCGTCGCCACCGGGCGCAGCGATTATCCGAACCAGGTGAACAACGTTCTGGGCTTTCCGTACCTGTTTCGCGGCGCTCTCGACATTCATGCGCGCGCCATCAATGACGAAATGAAGATCGCCTGCGCACAAGCCTTGGCAGAACTCGCCCGCGAAGATGTGCCTGACGAGGTTGCTCTGGCCTATGGCAAGAACCTGACCTTTGGGCAGGATTACATTATTCCAACACCTTTTGATCCGAGACTGATTCACCGCATTCCGACGGCTGTTGCGCGAGCGGGCATGGATACGGGCGCTGCGCGCAGGCCGATCATTGATCTGGAGGCGTATGAGGAAGCTCTCAAGTCCCGGATGGATCCGACCGCCAGCATCTTGCGCGGGATCAACGCCCGTGCTCGGTCCGCTCAGGCGCGGATGATCTTTGCCGAAGGCGACGATCCACGCGTTTTGCGTGCGGCAGTGATGTATCAACGCTCGGGCTTTGGAAAAGCGTTGGTTGTCGGGCGCGATAGCGATGTGAAAGCCAAGCTTGAAGAGGCCGGTTTGGGTGACGCCGTTCGCGAGATCGAGGTGGTGAATGCGGCCAACACCAATCATCTCGATCGCTACAAAAGCATCCTTTACGACCGATTGCAGCGCAAAGGACATGACCGGCAGGACATTCACCGCCTCGCCGCACGGGACCGTCATGTTTTTGCGTCACTCATGTTGCAGCAGGGACATGGCGACGCGCTGGTCACCGGGGCTACACGGAAATCAGCGCATGTGATGGAGCTGATCAACCACGTCTTTGATGCCGATGCGTCCCACGGAGCAGCGGGCGTTACGGCGCTTCTTCTCAAGGGGCGGATTGTTCTAATGGCCGACACGCTAGTGCACGAATGGCCCGACGAACACGACCTTGCCAATATCGCCGAACGCGCTGCGGAGGTTGCCCGTTTAATTGGTCTCGAACCGCGTGTGGCGTTTGTGTCATTCTCGACCTTTGGATATCCGGTGTCGGAACGCGCCGAAAAGATGCACCTCGCCCCGCGTGTGCTCGACAATCGGGGTGTGGGTTTTGAATACGAAGGTGAGATGACGGTCGACGTCGCTTTGAATACGCATACGCAAGCAAGTTACCCGTTCCAGCGGCTCAGCGGTCCTGCCAACATTCTTGTTGTTCCGGCCCGTCATTCGGCCTCGATCTCGGTCAAGCTCATGCAGGAAATGGCAGGCGCCACGGTGATTGGTCCAATCCTTGCCGGGGTGGACAAGTCGATTCAGATTTGTTCCACCAACATGACCGCGAACGACATTTTGAATATGGCGGTTCTTGCGGCATGCAAGGGTCACTGAACGTGGCGGTCTATAACCTTGGTTCTATCAACGCAGACCTGTTCTATCAGGTGCCGCATTTGCTTGCACCGGGGGAAACGCTTGCCTCGACCAAACATTCAAAGGGTTTGGGTGGAAAAGGTGCGAATATGTCGGTTGCGGCGGCACGGGCTGCTGCGCGCGTTGTTCATATCGGGGCTGTCGGCGAAGACGCGCGCTGGGCGGTGGACCGCCTGCTTGAATACGGTGTGGACACCCGCAATATTTCAGAGGTTTCCGAACCCACCGGGCACGCGATCATCATGGTCGATGCACTCGGAGAGAACGCGATCCTGCTCTATCCAGGGGCAAATCATGCTTTGTTAGAGACACATATTGCGTCAGCGCTGGCCGAAGCCACAGAAGCGGATACCTTCGTTTTTCAGAACGAGACCAGCGGTCAAGGCATTGGTGCAACGCTGGCTTCTTCAAAAGGCATGCGCGTTGTCTATGCGGCAGCGCCGTTTGATCCAGAGGCCGTGCAAGCCGTGTTACCGCTGCTTGATATGCTGGTGATGAACGCGGTTGAAGCAGACCAACTGACCACAGCCATGGGCGTTGATTTGGTCGCGCTGCCGGTACGCGATATCATCGTGACGCTGGGGGAAGACGGGTGTCGATGGTTGAACACCGATCTTGGAACGGACCAATCATTCCCGGCCATTCCAGTAACCCCAGTGGACACAACCGGAGCCGGAGATACGTTTACCGGGTTTTTGATTGCTGGCCTAGATCGGGGGTTGCCGATGGAACAGGCTATTTTATTGGGCCAGCAAGCAGGCGCGATCATGGTCACGCGGCACGGGACGGCGGATGTGATCCCCGACCTGAAAGATGTGCAAGACGCCCGTTTGGGTTAGAGCATGTTGCACAAAAGTGGGAACCGGTTTTGTGCTTCTCGGACATGCGAGCGCAATAAGTTTGCGATACGCGCTAATGCGACAGAAACGGCGCGTCTGATCCCCAAAGCTGTTCGATGCGTGCATCCCGGCCACAGCCTTCGCGGTAGCGTTTATACGCCTCGCTTTGTTTCACAGGACCAAACCGCGTGAGCACGCGTTTGGTGCCTTTGTAATAATCCTGATGGTAGTCCTCTGCTTCATAAAAGGTAGAGGCTTCCAGAATTGGCGTCACAATCCGCTGGCCCAGTTCAGACTGCGCTTTCGCTTTGGCGGCCTCGGCAGCCGCTTTTTGTGCCGGGTTAGAGACGAATATCGCCGTGGCATAACTTTGCCCGCGGTCACAGAACTGGCCACCGCCGTCGGTCGGGTCGACTGAACGGAAGAACAAATCATAAAGGCGCGGCAAATCAATCTGATGGCTGTTGTAAAGAATGCGGACAGCTTCGTAGTGGCCGGTCCGTCCGCTGACGACCTGTTTGTATGTCGGATTTGACGTTGTTCCGCCTGTGTATCCCGAGATAGCTTCTTTCACGCCGCGCACGCCTTCGAAATCCGATTCAACACACCAGAAACAGCCCCCAGCGACGATGATTTCGCTTGTCTGTTGGGCCTTGGCAGCCGCGGATTGCAAAAAAATCCCGGCCAGAATGGCCAAGGACAAAAGAATCGGGTGAGTGTTCCGAAGCGGGCGCATGATGTGTCTCCTGAAAGCCAACTACAGTCTGCATTGGGACAAACCCAAGACGCAATTTTTATCGGTCGACTTCACCGGAAGGTGAGGTTTGGTGACCAACTGTCGATGACACGGCACGACTGCTTGACTAAGCCATGTTCAGAAATTTGCGTTCACTACCTTCTGGGTGTGGTGTGCGTTTTCTTTTTTGAATTGAAGAATCGCATGCGGCTCACGCTGTCATTGACCATGGCAACACAGCCATCTGCGCAATCAACGATCAATTCGCGGTCCGGGTTCTTGCCCCGTCAACCGCTGCCATGATCGCATCGAAGAAGAACCTGATGCCGTGTTTTCGCGAATGGCAGAAAACGCCCTGAATTAGAGCCTATTTCGCAAGCCGACGATTGCGTGCCGCCAAAAGCTTCAGACGCAGTGCGTTCAGCTGAATAAAGCCTTGCGCGTCTTTCTGATCGTAGGCACCCGCGTCTTCCTCGAACGTCACATGCGCTTCGGAGTACAGCGAATGGTCTGACCAACGGGCGACCGTGTTTACCGACCCCTTGTAAAGCTTCACGCGGACAGTCCCCGACACGTGCTCTTGCGATTTATCGATCAACGCTTGAAGCATCTCACGCTCGGGTGAGTACCAGAAGCCGTTATAGATCAGCTCCGCATAGCGCGGCATGATCGAATCCTTGAGGTGCCCAGACCCGCTATCCAGCGTTATCTGCTCAATCCCGCGATGCGCTTCCAGCAAGACCGTACCGCCTGGAGTTTCATAAATGCCGCGTGACTTCATGCCGACAAAACGGTTTTCGACCAGATCAAGCCGCCCGACACCGTGCTTTCCGCCCAGTTCGTTCAGTTTCGTGAGGATCGTCGCGGGCGACATCGCCTCTCCGTTAATCGCAACCGCATCACCCTTTTCAAAAGTGATCTCGACCATTTCAGGTGTATCGGGTGCATCTTCGGGATCAATGGTGCGCTGGTAGACATAGTCAGGCGCTTCCTGCGCCGGGTCTTCCAGAACCTTTCCCTCGGATGAGGTGTGCAGCAGGTTTGCGTCGACCGAGAATGGCGCTTCGCCGCGCTTGTCTTTCGCGATTGGGATTTGGTTCTTTTCGGCGAAATCAAGCAGTTTTGTCCGCGATGACAGGTCCCATTCGCGCCACGGAGCAATTACCTTGATCTCGGGGTTCAACGCGTAAGCCGCCAGTTCGAACCGCACCTGATCATTGCCTTTGCCGGTCGCGCCGTGGCTGACGGCGTCCGCACCGGTCATCGTCGCAATCTCGACCAGACGTTTTGAAATCAAAGGCCGCGCAATGGATGTGCCCAGCAGGTACAGTCCCTCGTACAACGCGTTTGCGCGGAACATCGGGAAGACAAAATCGCGCACAAACTCTTCGCGTACGTCTTCAATGAAGATATTCTCAGGTTTGATGCCCAGCATCACAGCCTTTTCGCGCGCCGGGTCCAGTTCCTCGCCCTGACCCAGATCTGCGGTAAAGGTCACAACTTCGCACCCATATTCCGTTTGCAACCACTTGAGGATGATTGAGGTATCGAGGCCACCAGAATAGGCCAACACAACTTTTTTGGGCGCAGACATGGGTTTTCCTTTAACGGGTACGCACGGGCGACTACTTGTTTTTCCCATGAGGGGCAAGAAGCCGCCGTATTTCTGAGGTGGTCAAAAGAAAAGGGTGTGAGGCGTGAAGGGTTGGCAGATATTTCGGCATTCGTTCAATTTGGTGATGGCCAATCTGGATCAGGCGCTTCGTCTGTCCTTGGTGCTGTACCTCGTGCAAAGCAGTTACACGATCTACAGCTACTTCAATCCTCCAGAGATGATGGACTTTGAAGGCGTGTCGCTGCCAATGATGAGCGCGAACGATGTCCTTGCGACGTTCATCCTAGGCCTGTTGGCCATTGTCGCCAGTCTATGGATTGCTGTTGCCTGGCATCGTTTTGTCCTGACAGGCGAAGTCGCACGGGGCTGGGTGCCGGTGTTTCACGGATCCGAAATCATGGGCTATTTGGGCAGGTCAATGATGATCGGTCTGTTGGTCGTTCTGGGCGTGGTTGCTGCGTCAATTCCCGTTGGGCTGATCTCGATCGGCTTGCCTGTCTTGGCTGGCGGGATGTCGCTGGCCCTGATCGGCTTTGCGGCTTACCTGTTTTTCCGCTTGGGTGTCATGCTGCCTGCCGCCGCAATGGGCGAAAGGCTCGCATTGTCCAAGGCCTGGGACGCGACTAAAGGGGAAAGCGCTACTATCCTCACACTCGCTATGATTGTTGTTGGGGGAAGTGTCATAATCCAATTGCCGTCTTGGTTCAACGAGGATCCTTCTTCGATCATAAACTTGGTGTATTCGCTTGTGGTGAACTGGTTCGCCACCATCATTGGGATTTCCGTACTGACGACGCTTTACGGGCATTTCGTTGAAAAGCGTTCCATCGACTGATGGCTTGCCTTGTGTTGCGGAATGCCGGAGTCATGAGGGATGACTGATTTTACCCAAGCGGCCCAAGCCGCCGAGGCAGCGATGCGCGACGTGTTCGCGCCCACGCCCTTGCAGCGCAATGCGCATCTGTCAGAGTTTTACGACGCAGAGGTCTATCTCAAACGCGAAGACCTTTCCCCAGTGCGAAGCTACAAGCTGCGCGGTGCGTTCAACGCTATGCGCAAGCGGCCTGATGCGGCGTTGTTTGTCTGTGCAAGTGCTGGCAACCATGCGCAAGGCGTTGCCTATATGTGTAAGCATTTCGGCAAGACTGGCGTCATCTTCATGCCGGTGACGACGCCGCAGCAGAAGATCCAGAAGACCGAGATGTTCGGCGGCGACAGTATCGAGATACGCCTCACCGGAGACTATTTTGACGACACGCTTGCGTCTGCTCAGGCTTTCTGCGCCGAGGCAGGTGGGCATTTTCTTTCGCCGTTTGACGATGAAGACGTGATCGAAGGGCAGGCAAGTGTTGCTGTTGAAATGGTCAATCAGCTGGGCAAAACACCCGATCATCTTGTCGTACCAGTGGGCGGTGGTGGCCTGTCTGCTGGCATGCTTGAATACCTTGGGACGGTTTGCCAATACACATTTGTCGAACCGTCTGGCGGTGCGTGTTTGCGGGCGGCGCTTGAGGCGGGAAAACCGGTACGCCTTGATCAAGTCAATACATTTGCCGATGGGGCGGCGGTTGGCCAGATCGGACAACGCCCCTTTACGCGCCTTCAGGGTGTGGGCCTCGCCAATTCACTCACCATCAAGGAAGATCGCCTCTGCACAACCATGCTTGAGATGCTGAATGTGGAGGGCATTGTTCTGGAACCGGCGGGCGCGCTGTCTGTTGATGCGTTGAAAGACCTTGGCCAATCGATTCGGCATCGCACTGTTGTGTGTGTGACCACCGGCGGCAATTTTGATTTTGAACGCCTTCCTGAAGTCAAAGAACGCGCGCAAAAGTATCTTGGGTTGAAGAAGTATTTCATCCTCCGTCTGCCACAACGCCCTGGCGCACTTAAAGACTTTCTGGGTTTCCTTGGTCCCGACGATGACATCGCCCGATTCGAGTACCTCAAGAAATCGGCCCGGAATTACGGCTCGGTACTGATTGGCATCGAAACCAAGGCTGCCGACAGTTTTGATCGCTTGTTCGGCAAGCTGGATGCCGAAGGCTTTACGTATCAAGACATCACCGATGATGATCTTTTGTCGCGATTTGTGATCTGATGCAGTTCTCCGGCAAGACAGCGATTGTCACCGGCGCTGGGCAAGGCATTGGTCGCGCTTTGGCGCGTGCGCTTAACGCAGAAGGTGTTCGGGTCGTGGTCAATGACCTGTCTGCGGAACATGCTGCACGCGTTGCGCAAGAAATTGGCGGGGCCGCACATTTCGGGGATTTGCGCGAACCGGACTGCATAAGCGCGATGATAGACGCAGCAGAGACAGCCTTCGGCTCGGTTGATATGCTCTTTTCAAACGCCGGATTTGCCTTGGGCGAACCGGATGGCCCAACCTCTCAGTCAGATGATCATTGGCAAAGCAGTTGGGATTTGCACGTTATGGCGCACCTGAGGGCGTCGCGATTGCTGGTGCCCAAGATGACTGCCCGCGGATCGGGCGTTCTGGTGAATGTCGCGTCGGCAGCAGGTCTGCTGTCCCAGATCGGGGATGCTGCATATTCCGCCACGAAGCACGCGGCCGTCAGCCTGGCCCAATCCCTTGCGATTGAGCATGGAGATGATGGAATACATGTCGCTGTTGTCTGCCCGCTTTATGTCGCGACCCCACTTCTGGGGTATTCGGATGACGAAAATCAACGCCCGCCTGCCGGCGTGATAAATTCGGAAGACGTCGCAACATCTGTCCTAAATGGTTTGCGGGACGGTCAGTTCCTGATTTATCCACATCCAGAAGCGCATGATTTTTTCAAGAAACGCGCAGCGGATACGGATCGTTGGATCAATGGTATGCATCGGCTGAGGGCGACTGTGCGGAATCAATCGGACGGAACAGATCC
>Ga0316197_10002723_pt1 | contig 12594 bp, 15 predicted proteins | sample OudBiesiAoxic_MG_FD_204939 | JGI IMG/M metagenome (GOLD analysis project Ga0316197, IMG submission 204939) | Coastal sediment microbial communities from Oude Bieten Haven, Netherlands - site A oxic | ecosystem: Environmental > Aquatic > Marine > Coastal > Sediment | place: Netherlands...
TCTATTCATTAAACACCAGGTTCATAAGATTAAATTTGCAGGGTATTGTTACACAGTTGAGTTTGACCATCTCAAGTGCCAACAATTTATTCAAAACACACATAACCAAAGCGCATGGGCGAGACTGACCAATAGCTTGCATTCATATCCAAAGTCTAGTTAAACAATATAACTGACTGTAATATATAGATATAATAAAATACCTTAAGTATTTGTTGTGACTATACCACGATTTCTATTTAATGCATCAGACTCCCGGTTCGGGACTTTTAACGCAATCCAGGTAGGTGGAGGGATATGTCGGAAGCAACCACATCATCGGCGAACTATGGTCATATTGGTTATCCAATTTAACATAATATACATTATACGCAATTAAATATAGATAAAACTGTTTGTTAAGGATGCCTCCCCTTATATCAAAAATGGGAACTGTGAACACTGAGATCGCAGATCTCAGTTTTTGGCAACTACCATTTCCGTCTGTGCGCCTGTGTTGAAAGTTTCAGACGGATGCTGGTGCATACCCTTGCCCTGCATTTTGACGACCATCAAACTAACACTTAACACGGCCAGTAAAATTAGCGCGGCCCCTAAAAGTTTTTTTGACCACTTGTCACTTAACAAGGCAGCCAGTGTTGGCGCAGCCAAACTCATCCCCAGCATGGAAGGTAAAGTTCCAACGCCAAATGCCAACATCACTGCTGCTCCTGGAATTGGAGAACCCGCAGCGGATGCTGTCAGCAACACGCTGTATACCAAGCCACACGGTAACAAGCCCCAGCACAAACCCAAAAGTAAACGACCTGTGCCACCAGGCAGACTGCTGGCTCTAATTGCTATCGGCAGCACCAGCTTCCACACTTTTGCGCCCATTCGCTCGATAAAAGCCAGTGTCTGCCAATTCAACAAAAACTGAATGCCTATGAGGAAGATCATCAAAGCCGTAACAAAGCGAAGAATCATGCTCCACTTCGGTACATTAAGTGCATGTCCCAGTTTTGCGAACAACCAGGCTGAAATCAGGCCCAGGCAGGCATAGCTCAGCAGCCTTCCCAGGTTAAACAAAAATGCCGAGGAAACACGAGGCTTTGTGCTGACCTGTTGATCATCAGAGCCTGGCAAACTTCCTAAACCCGCTGCAATACCGCCGCACATACCAAAGCAATGACCGCTACCTAATAGACCAACAAAAAATGCGGTAAATAAAGCTGACCCATCAATAATATATGTCATTGTTCTATATCTCTTTTATCCTCTTCTTCACTGCTTTCGTCAAAATTGGGCGGTTTCTGATCATCATCAAGCACCACGCTCCATCCATGTGTTTCCAGATCGTCAAACTGACCGTTTTTGATAGCCCAAATCAAGGCCCATATAGCGATTGCGAGAAGCACCACAGCCAAGGGAATCAGGATATATAGTATGCTCATAGTATAGATTTCCGTGGTATCAAGGGGGCTTTCGGTCTTAGTTTGCGCTTGGAAAGACGACCAGAATTCAACACTACCAGCAAGGAACTTAATGACATACCAAGTGCCGCCATCCACGGCACAATCAGACCCGCCGCTGCAAACGGAACTGCCAACAGGTTATAGGCCAAGGCCCACAGCAGGTTTTGTCGGATTACCGTACGCGTTGTATATCCCAGGTTCAGTGTATATTCTATGTATTTCAATGACTTACCTGTTATTATGAAATCGGCTGTACTATTAGCCAACTCACTGGCTCCTGAAACTGTCATCGAGATATTCGCGGCTGACAAAACCGGTGCATCATTGCTGCCATCGCCCACCATCAAAACGCACTTGCCACCGGCCTGCAACGATTCCAGAAAATCCATTTTCATCTTGGGGTTTTGCTCGGCATACCAGTTGTCAATACCGACACGTTCTGCCACCGAGGCCACGGCCTGAGGTTGATCACCGGAAAGAATGATGAGTTCGAGTCCTTTAGCACGCAGAGCATTCATGGTTTCATTGGCTGAGTCCCGTAACCCATCATCCAGATCAAAACGCGCAATCCAGCCCGCTTCATCGGCGAGCCACAGTCGCCCTAGCCCACCAGTGATATCAATAACATTAACCCCGGTGAATGACGCGTTACCCAGTCTGTAGCGTATGCCGCCCACCCTGCCCTCAACTCCGTTTTCATGATTGATGATATCTAGCACGTCCTCACGCGAAACCTGGACAACGGAGAAGGCCGTTGAAACCGGATGTGAAGAGTCAACTTCAAGCAAAGCCGCTATCTCCAGGGCGCCCTGCACATCAAATTCATTGCGTTTGGGGTTGATGACCGTTTCTACAACTGAAGGTGTGCCACTGGTCAGTGTGCCCGTTTTGTCAAACACCACCGTGTCAATGTTACCCAAATACTCCAGCGCTTCACCCCGGGTAAGAAGAACGCCCTGTTCAAGCAGTGCTCGACTCGATGATGCAATAGCTGCCGGTGTTGCCAGCGATAATGCGCAGGGGCAGCTAATTACCAGCACCGCAAGAGTTGCAGGGAACAACATCTCCGTGTCGTGTATTAACCACCATACCGCAGTCAGGCTGGCGACCACCAGTACAGCCGCTACGAACCAACCTGCATATCGTTCTGAGAGTCGTGTAAATCTGCTTCGCTGGGTTTGAGATTTCAGCAACATCCGCCCCATCATTGAAACAGTAGAATTATCAGGGTCCTTGGTCACCTCAACCTCAACTGTCTGGCTTCGATTGACGCTTCCGGCTATCACCGGGTCGCCAACATTCTTCAGCACGGGTCGGGATTCGCCCGTTAACAGGGCTTCATCCGCTTCAGTAGAGCCACTGATGACCAGTCCGTCGGCGGGCAGAGTGTGCCCTGCCCTTACCCTGACGTGGTCTCCCACCTTCAAATCCGTTGCAGGCACCTGTTCAGAACGCCCGTCCAGTATCAACTCGGCCCATTCCGGCAAAAGACGGGCAAGCGCCAGTCCCGTTTGCAAATTCCGGTGACGTATAACCAGTTCTGCGTATCTGCCTAATGACAGGAAAAAAATAAACATGACCACCGAATCGAAATACACATGACCCGTTCCGTTTAAGAAATTGATACAACTCATGATGAATGCGACAGAAATGGCCAATGCAACCGGAACATCCATACCTACCCGGCGTTGAGACAGACTTCTGAAGGCACTGGTGTAAAAAACCCGGCCTGAATACAGCAGAACCGGGGTGGTGACAATCAGGCTGATCAACTGCAGAAACCGCTCAGGACCCTCTGATATGCCCATGGCATCACCGGCATACAGCCCTACAGCGAACATCATCACCTGCATCATGCCAAGCCCGGCAACACCCAGGCGCTTCAAGGCTTCCCGGCGCTCCTGTTGCCGGCCAATGGCCTCGGCACCGGCCAGTGGTAAATGAGGCCGGTACCCGACTCCCGCGAGGGTGGAAGCTACTCTGCTCAAAAGCAGCTTTTTCGGCTGCCAGTTGACACTTACAAAGCCAGTGGCGACATCAACCTGGACCTGATCGATACCATCGCGTGCTTCCAGTTGGCTACGGATCAACCAGGCACAGGCGGCGCAGCGGATACCTTCAACCTGCAGCAATAATTCGTACTGACCGTTTTTCAGGGGGTTACCCCAAAGTGAATGCCGCTCATCGTAGCGCTTCCACGATTCCGCAACACCCACATCTTCATCAGAAGGCTTAATGGCGTTTTCAGTACGGAATTGGTAGTAACGTGACTGGCCGGATTGCAGTATCAGGTTGGCAACGGCTTCACAACCACTGCAGCACACGGCATGTGGTTGCCCGTCAGACTCCACCGAAAGCTCACAAGTGTCTGGAACGGTCTCACCGCAATGGAAACAAAACCTTGCGCTTTCAGTCATGGTTTTAATTCAATTCGGGATCAGACTCGCCTGCTTCGGCTTCTTCTTTATCTTCGGCGGCGGCCTGAGCTTTTAATTCACCTCTTAACTGCTGGTACTCTTTCTCAGATACAACAATTTGAACCGGGTTGCTGACCGCCAGCCATAGAGTGATGAAACTGGCAATAACCGCTGACGCCGGTAAAGCAATGATAAACCACGGCCAGAACTGCTTGTACCATGGCTCGACATCTTGCGGGCCGATCCCTTTGTTCTTCATAGGTTGATTAGAGTTCATGTTTTTTCAATCAAAAGGCATCAGGAAACGTGCGCTGACTGTACGTTCAATGATGGGTTCATCCAGTGTGGAAAAGCGAACATCAACCTTCATTGAGCCTCGCCCGGCACTGGCCGGCGCCTGCATACGGAATATGAAATTACCCACCTCTTCCGCTTCAAGCCGTGGTTCCGGTGAGATAAGCACTGTCATATTGTCATTGTTCAGAACTTCGATCTTATACTGATGTGATTTAAAGTCCATATTGATTAACTTGAGCGTGTAGACATTTTCGATCAGGTCACCCGGTAACTCGCGGTAAAGTGCATTTCGATCACGCAACAGGTCAGCTCGCAGCAACACGCGGTCATTAATGGACCAGGTAACTCCGGCAATCAAAACCATCAACAAGGTTGCATAGACGAAAATCCTTGGCCGGAGAACACGTGACTCACCACCACTGAGCTTATGCTCCGTCGTGTAGCTGATCAGACCTTTCTTGTAGTCCATTTTTTCCATGACCTGGTCACAGACATCAATGCAGGCAGCACAGGCAATGCATTCAATCTGCAAGCCCTCCCGGATATCAATACCGGTTGGACACACCTGCACACAAAGGGTGCAACCTATACAATCCCCCAGTCCTTTCTCTGCCGGGTTGACGTTTTTGCCACGACCGCCACGTGGCTCCCCACGCGCTTCATCATAGGCAATGACCAGTGTGTCCTTATCGAACATCGCGCTCTGAAAGCGCGCGTAGGGGCACATATACTTACACACCTGCTCACGGAGGATACCGGCGTTGCCATAGGTGGCAAAGCTGTAAAAGATCAACCAAAAGGTCTCCCAGCCACCAAGCTGAAAACCAATAACGGACTGCCCCAATTCGCGGATAGGTGTGAAAAAACCCACGAAGGTAAAACCGGTCCACAATGAAAAACCTATCCATAAAAACTGTTTGGTGGTTTTGCGTAGTATCTTGTTGGCATTCCAGGGGGAGGCGTCTAGCTTGATGCGTTTATTCCGATCACCCTCAACCCAGCGCTCCATCCACAAAAAGACTTCGGTCCAGACGGTTTGTGGACAGGCATAACCACACCAGAGCCTGCCTGCTACAGCCGTAACAAAAAACAACGACAGGCCGGCAATGATCAACATCAGGGTCAGGAATATAAAATCCTGTGGCCAGAATGTAAGACTGAAGATATAGAATTTTCGGGCAGGAAGATCAAAAAGCACCGACTGGTGACCGCCCCAGTTCAGCCATGGCAGTATGTAATACAAACCCAGCAAAACAATGACCGCGAGTTTGCGTAAGTTTGCAAAATTGCCTTTTACATCACGCGGGTAGACTTTTGGATCTTTGCGATATAGTGAGTCACCATCATCCTGAGCCTGGCTCATTTCCAATCCTCACCATCAATATCCGGATTGGATAGTGACGGGTCATGAACTTCCGGAATAGCATGCTTTCCTTTGCCGCTGGCGTGTCCGCGTGAAGGACCTGTTCTTATCATGAACATGGTTAACGCAGATGCCAACAGGCAGACAAGATACAAAAATGCAAAAGCGAGCCCGTAGGCAAGTCTCACACCAATATCAAATTTGTCCGTCCAGTTGCTGACCATATCCAGGGGGTTAACCAGGCCGAACAGTACAAAAGCACCTGCTGCCGCTGAAAGAAAGGCTATCCAGAATACAACAGCCCAATCGCGCTGCCGCATACTCCATCGCCGGTTAACCGGATGCTCAATCATCATACTTACCGCTTCACTGCCGGGCGTTTACTGTGACAAACTCAAAACATAGGCTGAGATCAACCGCCGCTGGTCTTCACTCAAGGCTTCCTTAAACACAGGCATCTTACCATTACGACCTTTTGTGAGTGTTTCCCTGATAGTCTCCGGATCACCGCCGTATAGCCAAACCTGGTCAGTCAGCCGGGGAGCGCCCAGCGCCTGGTTGCCGCTTCCGTCAGCGCCGTGACAGGCAACGCAAAGCATATCAAAGTTCTTTTTACCATTTGCGGCCATTGCCGGATCGGCTTTTTGGCCCGAGAGGCTCTGCACATAAACAACCAACTCGCTAATTGCCTTGTCATCCAGACCGGCAACCATCACCGGCATCGCGCCAGTGCGGCCATTCTCCAGAGTTTGCATGATGGTTTCAAAACTACCACCATACAACCAGTCATTATCGGCCAGGTTCGGGAAACCACGCGCACCGCGTCCATCAGACCCGTGACACATCGCACAACTATTGGCAAACAGTCTTTGACCGGTTGCATTGGCTTCTGCATTGGCTATCAGAGTTTCGTTATCCATCTGCCGATAGCGGGCAAAAACCGCCTCCTGTGCATCACTGGCTGTTTTCATTTCAGCTTCGTACTGGCCTTCCTGACTCCAACCCAGCACACCGGGCATGTTTCCAAAGCCACCAAACAAAATTACATAGATGAATGCAAAGACAATGGTCCCGTAGAATAACTGTAACCACCACCTCGGTAACGGGTTATTGAGTTCTACCAGGTCCTCGTCCCAGACGTGGCCTGTAGTGCCCGTTCCATCCCCTTCTTCATCATCACGATTGGAAACACCCTTGGTCCACTGTAGCAGCCAGAAACAGCCCAAAATGGTACCAACGGTTATGATAATGACATACCAATGCCAGAAACTAGTTAACATGACTCACTCCCTCTCCCGTTGGTCGGGTCTCATCAGTCTGCTCTACATTATTTGGAATTACACCCTGGTCTTCTTCCAGGGGCAGCATGCTGGCATCGGTGAATGCCTTTTTACGTTTGCCACTCCATGCCCAGGCCCACAGCCCCAGGAACGAAACAATCAGGATCAGGAGAATAGCGGCGCGTAGAATATTGATATCCATTTCAACGTCCACTCCTGGCAAGGCCGAGGCTTTGCAGATAAGCGATCAAGGCGTCCATCTCAGTTTTGCCTTCCACCACGGACGGTGCTGCAGCTATATCTTCTTCCGAGTAAGGATCACCCAGCATAGTGAGAGAGCGCATTTTCTTCTGGACAAGCGCACCATCCACCATCCGGTCTGCCAACCAACCGTAGTTCGGCATGTTAGATTCAGGCACCACATCACGCGGGTTGTTCAGGTGAATGTAGTGCCATTCATCGCTGTAACGGCCACCTACCCTTGCAAGGTCAGGCCCGGTTCGCTTGGAGCCCCACTGGAACGGACGGTCGTATACAGACTCACCGGCGACCGAATAAGGCCCGTAACGTTCGGTTTCACTGCGAAACGGACGAATCATTTGAGAGTGGCAGTTGTAACAGCCTTCATGCACATATACATCGCGCCCGGCGAGTTCCAGCGCTGGATAGGGCTTCACGCCCTCAGCGGGTTGCCGAACCTGGTCAAGAAAGATTAGTGGAACAATTTCAACCAGACCGCCAAGGCTGATCGCAATAATGATAAATATCGCCATCAGGCTGATATTAGTCTCGAGTTTTTTGTGTCCCGTGCTCATGCGTGATCTCCCCAATTTGCAGGCTCTGAGGCAGGAATCGGTTTCATTTCCTTGCTGCTAAGTGTCTTCCAGGCATTCCATGCCATGAAGAACATACCGCTGAGGAATAACAAACCACCCAACAACCTGATTGCGTAGTATGGCTTGGTAGCCACGAGGCTCTCGATAAAGCTATAGGTCAGCGTACCGTCATCATTGAATGCACGCCACATCAGGCCTTGCATGACGCCGGCAATCCACATCGACGTGATGTATAGCACCACGCCAATCGTTGATGTCCAGAAATGGATATCGATGGCCTTGATGCTGTACATTTTCTTTTCACCGATCAGACGTGGGATCAGGCAATAAAGTGAGCCAATGGTCATCATGGCAACCCAACCCAGGGCGCCGGAATGCACATGACCAATGGTCCAGTCTGTATAGTGACTTAATGCATTGACAGTCTTGATCGACATCATCGGACCTTCAAACGTCGACATGCCATAGAAGCTCAAAGCGACAATCATGAACTTCAGCACCGGGTCTGTGCGCAACTTATGCCAGGCTCCCGATAAGGTCATGATACCGTTGATCATGCCGCCCCAACTTGGTGCCAGCAGGATCAGCGAGAACACCATACCAAGCGACTGTACCCAGTTCGGCAGAGCCGTGTAGTGAAGGTGATGGGGTCCCGCCCACATATAGATGGCAATCAGTGCCCAGAAGTGCACGATCGACAAGCGGTATGAGTAAACCGGGCCTTCAGCCTGCTTGGGCACGAAGTAATACATCATGCCAAGAAAACCAGCCGTCAGGAAGAAGCCAACCGCGTTATGTCCGTACCACCATTGCACCATCGCATCGACGGTACCCGTATAGATTGGATAAGACTTGTCTATGGAGATCGGCAGTGACAGGTTGTTGACGATATGCAGTACGGCGATGGTCAGGATAAACGCACCGTAGAACCAGTTGGCCACGTAGATATGGCTGACCCTGCGTTTTACGATGGTTCCGAAGAAGAGTACGGCATATGCAACCCAAACCAGCGTGATCAGAATATCGATCGGCCATTCGAGTTCGGCGTATTCTTTGCCCTGTGTCCAACCCAGCGGAAGGGTCACGGCAGCCAAAACGATGACCAGCTGCCAGCCCCAAAACACAAGGCCTGCCAGTTTGTCAGAGATCAGGCGCACATGGCAGGTTCTTTGTACCACGTACAATGAAGTGCCGATCAGGCCACAACCGCCAAAAGCGAAAATTACCGCATTGGTATGGAGCGGACGCAAACGCCCATACGTCAACCAGGGTATATCGAGATTCAAAATGGGGAGCCACAATTGCGCGGCAATTATGACACCCACAAGCATCCCAACAATACCCCAGAGAATCGTCGCTATGACGAATTGTCTAACAACCTTATCGTTGTAAGTCATGATTGAACTCTTCCCTCACTTTTTAATAATATGATGACAACCAATATCGAGGTTGCCACCGCTGATGTTTCCAGAGTTGATGCCGGAAACCTCATTCGAAACCCGGTAAACGGGTCAACTATCTAACACCTGCTTTGCCCGGGCGCCGCTGAATAAATCCTGTCGAAGCCATATATTCAGACGCCGGAAGTCATCCATTCCCTGTTGTTGCGAGGACCGGATGATTATTCTACGGGTCTTGTTTCCATTGGAAAACCGAAGAACGGCAAACCAGCGGGTACACCACTGCTGACCGTCAATAATACCCGCAACTTTACCTTCTGCATTAGATTCTAATCGCACCTGACCATCGGGAAAAATGATCGAGGTCAATTCAATGTTATTAGTTTTAGTGAATTTCAATGTAAACGTAGTCCACACTACCCCGGCCAACAGAGTTGCGACCAATGTGAGCACAACAGGATGTGGGCTGAGCAATGCCGCTGGAATCAGTAATAGATATACCCAACAAACAGGAAACCCCCAATCCTGACTGTTCGATACCTTCAATCTTATGGGTGTTTTATGCAGCATTTTTCAGGGTTTCAATTAGCGCCAGCACGGCGGGGTCTGCCGGCAAATCCCTGCCGGAAACCCAGTCAAATATTACGTCGTCTTCCTGCCCAAGCAGTGATTCAAGTTGAGGCCAGGCTCCGTCCAGCAAAGGTCCCGCCTGTTTTACGAGAAATGCTTCAAAAAGCACATCAAGCTCCTTCATGCCACGCCGGCTTTGCCAACGCAATTTCTTAACCCTTTCATTTCCGCCAGGCATGAACGATGGGCTTCTAGGCCCCGTTCCTTTCCAGTAACATTTTCTTAGTTTCTGCTATGGCCTTGGCAGGGTTTAGCCCCTTGGGACAGGTTGAAGTGCAATTCATGATGGTATGACAACGATAGAGCCGGAACGGATCATCGAGAGCATCGAGACGTTCACCGGTATCTTCATCGCGGCTATCGACCAGCCAACGGTAGGCTTGCAACAAGATAGCCGGACCAAGGTAACGATCACCATTCCACCAATAACTTGGGCAGGAAGTGGAGCAACATGCACATAATATACATTCGTACAGGCCATCCAGTTTTTCGCGATCCTCCTGGGATTGCAATCGCTCCTGATCCGGAAGGGGTACGCTTTGCGTGCTAATCCAGGGTTTGATACTGGCGTACTGCGCATAAAAGTGCGTCATATCCGGTACGAGGTCCTTGACGACCTCCAGGTGCGGCAATGGATTAATTTTCACATCACCCTTGATCGAGCTTATGGGCTTGGTACACGCCAGTGTATTGGTGCCGTCGATATTCATGGCACATGACCCACAAATGCCTTCGCGACAAGAGCGTCGGAATGTCAGTGATGGATCAATTTCATTTTTGATCTTGAGAATCGCATCCAGCACCATCGGGCCGCAATCATCCAGATCAACATCAAAACTATCGATACGTGGGTTCTCACCCTTGTCAGGGTCCCATCGATAAACATGAAAAGTGCGAATATTGCTTGCGCCCTCCGGTGCAGGAAACTTCTGACCTTTCAGCGGACGGGATTCAGGAGATAATCTTAATTCGAGCATGCGTTATTCCTCTTATCCAGCCTGTCAGTAAACACGTGGTTTTGGTGGGACGACTTCGACATCATCCGTCAGTGTGTAAAGATGCACCGGTCGGAATTCGATGGAAACCTGGCCCGAGTCATCCATACTGACCAGTGTGTGTTTCATCCACTCTTCGTCATCCCGGTCAGGGTAATCTTCACGGGCGTGTGCACCACGGCTTTCCTTTCGGTTTTCAGCACCGAACAAGGCTACCTTTGCGCAACCCAACAGGTTGCGTAATTCCAGGGTCTCGACAAGGTCGGAATTCCAGATCATCGAATGGTCACTGACCTTAATATCTTCAAACTTCGCGTACACATCGGAAATTAACTTACAGCCCTCTTCCAACACTTCACCCGTGCGGAACACGGCGGCATTGTTTTGCATGACGTGTTGCATATCATCCCGGATACTAGCTGCACTGTTTGTGCCATCGGCATGACGTAAACGGTCAAAATCAGCGACCAGGGCATCAAGCACTTTACTATCGAGGTTGTCATGCCGTTGATTGGGTTTGATCACCTCTGCGCAACGATGCGCCACGGCACGACCGAAAACGATCAGATCCAACAGTGAGTTTGAACCCAACCGGTTGGCACCGTGGACTGAAACACAGGCCGCTTCACCGATGGCAAACAGCCCGGACACCACGGAATCAGGGTCACCGTCTTTCAAACGCACGACCTCGCCGTGATAATTGGTCGGAATACCACCCATGTTGTAATGGCAGGTCGGAATGACGGGGATGGGCTCTTTGGTGACATCCACGCCGGCAAATATTTCCGCACTTTCGGCAATTCCCGGCAGGCGTTTATTGATGACGTCAGCGCCGAGATGTTGCAGGTTAAGATGAATATGGTCTTTCTTCGGGCCGACACCCCGCCCTTCCCTGATTTCAATGGTCATTGACCGGCTGACCACATCGCGTGAAGCCAGGTCCTTGGCGTTGGGAGCGTACCGCTCCATGAAACGTTCACCTTCCGAGTTGGTCAGGAAACCGCCTTCTCCGCGAACCCCTTCTGTGATAAGTACGCCCGCACCATAAACTCCGGTTGGATGGAACTGTATAAACTCCATATCCTGCAATGGCAGTCCGGCGCGTAAAACCATGCCATTACCGTCACCTGTGCAGGTGTGTGCAGAGGTACATGAGAAGTAGGATCGACCATACCCACCGGTAGCCAGAATAACCGCGTGAGCACGGAAAACATGCAAGCCACCTTCGGCGAGATCCCATGCCAGCACACCACGACAGACGCCGTCATCATCCATCAATAAATCAAGTGCGAAATACTCTATAAAGAAAGTCGCATCATGTTTTAACGCCTGTTGGTACAGGGTGTGAAGTATGGCGTGGCCGGTACGGTCGGCTGCCGCACAGGTCCTCTGTGCAGTACCCTCTCCATAATGTGTTGTCATGCCACCGAATGGCCGTTGGTAAATTTTGCCATCTTCGGTCCGTGAGAACGGTACCCCGTAATGTTCCAGTTCAATCACTGCGGGCACGGCTTCCCTGCACATGTATTCGATGGCATCCTGATCACCGAGCCAGTCCGAGCCTTTGATGGTGTCGTACATATGCCAGCGCCAGTCATCTTCACCCATGTTGCCAAGTGCGGCAGACATTCCGCCTTGCGCTGCTACCGTGTGACTGCGGGTTGGGAAAACCTTGGAGATACACGCCGTTTTTAAGCCGGTCGCCGCAAGCCCCATGGTCGCACGCAAACCGGCACCACCGGCTCCCACAACAATGACATCGTATTTATGTTCTGTAATTGAATAATCGTTGCTCATGATTCAGGCTCCAAGTACCAGTTTCAGAGCTGCTATGGCACTGATCAGAAAAGCGACAAGACAGGAAAACCGTACAATAATAAGTAGTAAAAACTCCAATGCAGCAATATGCACGTAATCTTCGA
>Ga0316197_10002724_pt1 | contig 12593 bp, 9 predicted proteins | sample OudBiesiAoxic_MG_FD_204939 | JGI IMG/M metagenome (GOLD analysis project Ga0316197, IMG submission 204939) | Coastal sediment microbial communities from Oude Bieten Haven, Netherlands - site A oxic | ecosystem: Environmental > Aquatic > Marine > Coastal > Sediment | place: Netherlands...
TCGAGTGGCGGATGCTCGTGAGCGGTCGACGGGCGGCGCCGGTCTCGGCCTTGCCATCGCGCGCCGCGCGGTCGAGGTCCACGACGGAACGGTCATCGCCCGCAACCACCCTGATGGTGGCCTCGAAATTGTGTTCACCCTTCCGCCGCGCTGACCCGCATCTACCTGGTAGTGGAAACCCCAGTCATTTTATAGGCCACTAAATCGCCCCTTTGTGGGAGGCCGTCTCAGCCGCACATTTTCGATGTCAGTGGAATCGTGCGGGCGGGACGCCCGCACCACAAAAGAACGACCTGAGACGGATAGATCCCGCCCCTGCAGCGTCGAGGGTGTACGTCGTGTCTGTGGTGGAAATCCTGAAATCCGAAATTAAACGACGATATTCACGAGCCGTCCGGGGACGACGATGACCTTCTTCGGTTCCCTGCCGTCGATGAACTTCTGTGCGTTTTCTGAGGCCAGGGCGAGCCGTTCGATTTCGCCCTTTTCGGTGTCCCGCGACACCTGAAGCTCATCGCGTTTCTTGCCGTTGACCTGGACGACGATTGTGATCGTCTCGTCCCTGGCCAGCTCGGGGTCCCAGCTCGGCCACTCGGCGTGGGCGATGAGCTCGTCTTTGCCGAGGCGCTGCCACACCTCTTCACAGATGTGCGGGGCGTAGGGCGAGAGCAGCCGCAGGAATGTTTCAACGATCTCTCGCGGCAGGGTGGCGGTGCTGGTGGCATCGTTGGTGAAGATCATCATCTGCGCGATGGCCGTGTTCATCTGCAGGGTCTCGGTGTCCGAAGAAACCTTTTTGATGGTCTTGTGCAGTGTGCGTTGGAGCTCGGGCTCGGAGGAAGCCGGATCGTCGCTGAGCTTCGGGTTGAGACCGCCCGATTCTTCATCCACTACCAGGCGCCAGACCCTTTGCAGGAACCGGTTGACGCCCTCGACGTCTTTCATCTGCCACGGCTTCTGAACCTCGAGCGGGCCCATGAAGAGCTCGTACAGGCGCATCGCGTCGGCGCCGTGCTTGGTGATCACGTCGTCGGGGTTGACGACGTTGAGCTTGGACTTGGACATCTTCTCGATCTGGGCCTCGAGTTCAGTATCTCCATTCTTGGTGAAGAACCTTCCGTCCCGCTCCTCCGTGTCCGACGGGTGGTAGTACTTGCCGTTCGCGTCGCGGTACGAGTAGGCGAGGATCATCCCCTGGTTGAAGAGCTTCTGGAACGGTTCCTTGGTGTGGACAAAACCGCAGTCGTAGAGGACCTTGTGCCAGAAGCGGGCATAGAGGAGGTGGAGCACCGCGTGCTCGACACCGCCGACATAGAGGTCGATCGGCATCCAGTAGTTCTCGGCATCCTGGGACCACGCTTCGTCTTCGTTGTGAGGGTCGAGATAGCGCAGGTAGTACCAGCACGAGCCCGCCCACTGGGGCATGGTATTGGTTTCACGGGTCGCTGCTCGGCCATCGGGCAGCTCGACTCGAAGCCAGTCGTCACCGGCGCGGGCGAGCGGGGGGCGGCCGTCGTCAGTTGGTTTGTACTCGTCGATGACGGGCAGCTCGACCGGCAGTACGTCATCCGGCAAGGGGACCACCTCGCCATCGTCGGTGTGGACCACGGGAAACGGCTCACCCCAGTAGCGTTGGCGGGAAAAAAGCCAGTCGCGGAGCCGGTACTGGACCCGTCCTTCACCGAGGCCACGATCGGACAGCCAGCCTGTGATCTTGGCGATCGCATCCGGCACCTTGAGGTCGTCGATGGAGAAACCATCCTTACCAGTGGAGTTCACCAGCACGCCGTCGACATTGTCGACAAAAGCTGCTTCCTCGATCGGGACATCCGATCCCGAGACCACCTCGACGATCGGCAGACCGAACTCGCGGGCAAATTCGTGGTCGCGCTCGTCGTGGCCCGGAACCGCCATGATCGCGCCGGTGCCGTAGCCCATCAGGACGTAGTCGGCGACCCAGATCGGTATCTTCTGGTCATTGACCGGGTTGATGGCGTAGGCGCCGGTAAAGACGCCGGTCTTGCCCTTGGCCAGATCTGTTCGGTCGAGTTCGGTCTTTTGTCTCGCCTCTTCGACATAGGATTCAACAGCTGCCCGTTGCTCGTCGGTCGTCATTTCGGCCACCAGCGTGTGCTCGGGAGCAAAGACGCAGTAGGTGGCGCCGAAGAGGGTGTCGGGGCGGGTGGTGAAGACGGTGAAATCTTTGTCGGAATCGTCGATCCGGAAGACCACGTCGGCGCCGTGGCTCTTACCGATCCAGTTGCGCTGCATCTCCTTGACGCTCTCGGGCCAGTCCACCAGCTCGAGGTCGTCGAGAAGACGTTCGGCGTACTCGGTGATCTTGAGCATCCACTGCCGCATCAGGCGTCGCTCTACCGGGTCTCCTGTCTCGACGTAGGCGCCGTCCTTGACCTCTTCGTTCGCGAGCACTGTGCCCAGTGCCGGGCACCAGTTGACCGGCACGTCCGCCATGTAGGCGAGGCCTTTTTCGTAGAGTTGGAGGAAGATCCACTGTGTCCAGCGGTAGTAGTCGGGGGACGAGGTGTTGACCTCGCGCTCCCAGTCGTAGGAAAAGCCGAGCCCCTGGATCTGTTTGCGGAAGGTGGCGACGTTGCGCTCGGTGATCGCTGCCGGGTGCAGGCCTTCGCGTACCGCGGCTCGCTCGGCCGGTAGACCGAAAGCGTCCCAACCGAACGGGTGGAGGACGTTGAAGCCCTGGGCGCGTTTCATCCGCGCCATCACGTCGGTCGCGGTGTAGCCCTCGGGGTGGCCGACGTGGAGGCCGGCGCCGGAGGGGTAGGGGAACATGTCGAGCACGTAGTACTTGGGCTTCGAACGCAGCTCCTCCGGGTCCGACGGGGTGCGGAAGGTGCGGCGCTCGGCCCAGATCTCCTGCCACTTGGGCTCGATGACTGACGGTTGGTACGAAAACTCGGCCATGGTCTCCTCTCAAAGCCCGTCACTCAACGGACCCGGCGTATTCTACGCATCTATGCTCGCCGATACCAGTCGCATCCATCCCGTGCCCGTGCCCGTGCCCGAATAGGCTTGAGGCTTGAGACCTGCGGCTTGATGTGAATCTGGTGGCAAGGTCGTTACTGGGTGCACGCCTCGAGCCCCAAGCCCCAAGCCCCAAGCCCTTTTCCATGGCATAATCACCCTCGGCGGCGAGACGAGCCGCCCCAACACCCCGCGTCGAAGGAGACGGTATCTATGAAAGGCACCGAGCACGTCAAGGGTTTGAAGGCAAAGGCCAGGGCACTCGAGGACAGCTTCTTCGCAAATGAAAATGCGAAGCTGCTCAGGGATCTCCGTGAGGCAACCGCCCGCGAGGACAAGAAGAAGGAATTTCGGGAGTACCTCAATATCGACAGCGGAGAGATCATCGATGCGCTTGTCGATCTCGAGGTCGAGCCCGAAACCCTGATTGCGTTCTCCCTGGTTCCCCTCGTCGAGGTGGCGTGGGCGGATGGCGCAATCCAGCCGAAGGAACGCGACGCCATCATCAAGGCCGCCGTCGAACAAGGGGTCGAGGAGGGCAGCCCGACCTGCGCTCTTCTCAGGAACTGGCTGCAGACCAAACCTGACGTGATGTTGCTCGAAGTCTGGAAGGGCTACATCGAAGAACTCAAGGGTTCTCTCGGCCAACGTTCCAGAGAGCACCTCAAGAGCGGCACTATGGGTCGCGCTCGCGCCATCGCTGAAGCCGCCGGCGGTTTTCTCGGTGTCGCTTCGATTTCGGCAGCGGAGAAGAAGATGCTCGAAGAGCTCGAATGGACCTTCGGTTGAGGTTGTGCCTGGCCCGACAGAAGATCTTCACCCTCCTGCTGCTTTCGGCCGTCGTGGCGTGCGCCACCGCGGGAGACCTGACCGTCGAGCTTCTGAGCGAGACGACTCTGCCGGGTGATCTCGAGGTTGACCAAACTCAGGTCGGCGGCCTGTCGGGTCTGACTTACGACCCCGGGTGCGACCTCTTCTATGCGATCTCGGATGATCGTGGCAGCCTCGCTCCGGCCCGCTTCTACGCCCTCAAGATCCAGTTTGACGGTGAGGATGCGGAGGCGGCCGTTCTCGGGGCGACCCTCCTTCGCGACGCCGATGGTGCGCCGTTTTTGCGTGGTGACATCGATCCCGAGGCCCTCGCGCTCCATGAAGGCGGCACTTTGTATCTGGCTTCCGAGGGCGTGCCCCATCGCGGCATCGACCCGCTGGTTGGGCGATTCGCGCTCGACGGGTCTCTCAAGGGGGCTCAGGACCTGCCGGAGCACTTCCTGCCTGATGCCGGCGGCACCCGCGGTGTTCGTGACAACCTCGGCTTCGAGGGGCTCTCCGTCAGTCCGGACGGCAGCCGGCTCTTCGTCGCCGCCGAAAATGCTCTTCTTCAGGATGGTCCGGCCGCCGATCTCGACGTCGGCAGCCCAACCCGGTTGCTGGTGATCGACCTGTCCAGCGACCGGCCGGTCGCCGAGTATGTCTACGAGGTCGGGCCGGTGCCCGACGAGCCGCGTCCCGCCTCCGCCTTCCGTACCAACGGGATCTCGGAGATACTCGCGCTCGACAATCACCGGCTCTTGGTCCTCGAGCGCTCGTTCTCAGTTGGAGTCGGCAACACCGTACGGATCTATCAGGTGGATCTCGACGGTGCGGCAGACATTCGAGATATCAGCAGCCTTCGTGACGCCAGTGGTCCGGTACCGGTGCCGTTGCCCAAGAAGTTGATAGTCGATATCGGCGAGCTCGGTGTGGAACCCGACAACATCGAGGGCATGGCGTTCGGCCCCTCGTTACCGGACGGCCGTCGGTTGTTGGTTCTGATCTCGGACAACAACTTTCAGCCCTCGGTGCAGACCAACCAGATCCTGATCCTGGCGGTATCCGGCGTTGCGCCTCCAGTCGTGGAGAGGCCCGAGGCGGCGATTTACGAGATTCAGGGCGCGGGCCACGTTTCGCCGTTGGTCGGAAGATGCGTCTCGCGGGTAGAGGGCATGGTCGCGGCCATCCTCGGCAGCGATTCAGGGCAAGCCTTTTGGATCCAGAGCCCGGAGCCCGGGGACGATGATCCGCAGACCTCCGAAGGGTTGTTGGTGACAGCCCTCGAGGGTCTGCCGAAGGTCGATGTGGGTGATCTTGTGCGCCTCGAAGGCCGGGTGGAGGAACGCTCCTGGGGTGTCGAGCTGCCGGTCACGCGTCTGGTTGCGTCGGGTCTCGAGACGATTGGCCGCCCCGACACGATGGACCTTCCGAGTCCGGTGGTGATCGGTGGAGCCGGGGTCAGGATTCCACAGCCAGATGTGGCCTCCCCGAGGCTCGAATCCTTCGACCCTGATCAATTCGCCGCGGATGCGTTCGAGAGTATGGAGGGCATGCTGGTGCGGGTCGAACGACCGGTCGTGGTGGGTCCGACCTCGCGTTACGGCGAGTTGGTGGTTTTGCCTGACGCCGGACAAAGCGCCGAATTGAGGTCGGAGCGTGGCGGCATCCGATTGCTCGAGGACAACATCAACCCGCAGCGAATCATCGTCGACGACCGTCTGGTGGCCGAGGCGCCACATCTGAAGGTCGGCGACACGCTGGCCGGCCCGGTGGAAGGCGTGCTCCACTACAGCTATGGCAGCTACAAGCTGCTCAACACCGAGCCGCTGCCGGCAGTCCATGGTGACGAACGAGACCACAAGTCGACCGGTTTGACCGGGGATGATACGCACCTCACCGTGGCGACCTTCAATCTCGAAAACCTGTGGGTGGGTTCCGAGGAGGAAAAGTTCGAGCACTTGGCCGGAATGGTGGCCGACGCTCTTGGAGCGCCCGACATCGTGGCGGTGCAGGAGGTGCAGGACGACACCGGCCCCGAAGACGATGGAACGGTGACTGCTGCGCATACCGTGGAGCGTCTGGTCATGGCGATCGAGAGTGCCGGAGGACCGCGCTACCGGGTCCGGTCCATCGACCCGGAGAATAACGCCGATGGCGGCCAGCCTGGCGCCAACATCCGCAACGCCTTCCTCTTCAACCCTTCGCGGGTCGAATTCGTCGATCGCGAGGGTTGCTCGGCCGGTCACGGCGCGGCGGTGGCTGACGGATCGAGCCGATCCTGCAGCCCGGGTCTGGTGGACCCCGGCAATCCCGCTTTTCATCGCAATGAAGAGGGTCGCGGCGGCAGCCGCAAACCGCTGGTCGGCGAGTTCCGTTTCGCAGGCAAGTCGATTGTTCTCGTCAACCTCCACCTGAGATCCAAGGGCGGCGACGACCCGATCTTTGGACGCCGGCAGCCAAGGATCGAGAGCTCGAGCCCGCGCCGAACCGAGCAGGCTCGGGTGGTGGCGGATTTTGTCAGAGAGATAATGAAAAACGATCCAGCGATCAGCGTCGTCGTGCTCGGTGATCTCAACGACTTCGAGAACAGCGATGCACTCGACGTTTTCGAGACTGTGGGTCTTGAAGACCTGGTGAAACGGTTGCCGCTCGAGAATCGTTACAGCTATGTCTATTTGGGGAACTCGCAGGTCCTTGATCACGTGCTCGTAACCGAGGCGCTGACGGCCGGCGCCGAGATCGAGATGGTCCACGTCAACGCCGACTTTCCGGCTGCCATCCGCGCTTCCGACCACGACCCGGTGATAGTCCGACTAGCATTTGGACGTTAAGCCGCCCATCAAATTCCAAACCTGACCAGATGCAAGGTCCAAGATCCAGGATCAAGATCCAAGATGCAAGATCCAAGGTCGAAACATTCTCCGCCAAGGCTTTCAAGGAGCGGGAGGGTCGGTGGGACTTGTATCTTGTACCTTGTACCTTGTATCTGGGCCTGTGCACCGTGCACCCTGCATCCCTTATCCCGTGTCCCGCATCTCGCATCTTGCTACGTTCTGCTAGCATGCGGCCATGCCAAGTCGCCTCCCAGCCGATGTTCGTAAAAAGCTCGAGCCGATCAAGTTCGTCGTGCTCGATGTCGATGGCGTGCTGACCGACGGCTCGCTGATCTACTCTGCCGACGGCGAGGATCGCAAGCGTTTTTCGGCGCGGGATGGCCTCGCCATCCGTCTTCTCCTGCGCGCCGGAATCGAGGTCGGTGTGATCAGTGGCCGTTCGAGTGAGGCGGTGATCACTCGCTGCACGGAGCTCGGGATGCGGGTGGAGCTCGTCGTCGTCGGCTCCAGCGATAAACCGGCAGACCTCGACCGGATGGAGGAGCTGCTTCAGATTTCAGATATCGAGGTTGCGGCGATCGGAGACGATCTGCCAGACCTGCCGTTGCTGGCTCGCGCAGGATTCGCCGCCTGTCCGAACGATGCGGCACCGGAGGTCATCGCCTCGTGCGATCTGGTGTGCGGCGCAGAGGGCGGCCGAGGAGCCGTCCGCGAGCTCGCGGAGGTATTGCTCAAGGGCCAGGGCCGTTGGATCGAGCTGGTGAGCGACTGGTTCACACCTGGCATGCAGCGCGGATGAGGCAGTACCTGGATCTTCTCGAACACACCCTGAAACACGGGGTGGTGAAAGACGATCGCACCGGCACCGGCACCATCAGCGCGTTCGGCTACCAGATGCGCTTTGATCTCCGAGACGGCTTTCCGGCTCTGACGACGAAAAAACTCCACCTGCGTTCGATCATCCACGAGCTGCTGTGGTTTCTGGCTGGTGGAACCAATCTCGAGTACCTGCACCAGCACGGGGTGACGATCTGGGACGAGTGGGCGGACAAAGACGGCAACCTCGGCCCGATCTACGGCTCCCAGTGGCGGTCGTGGCCGACTCCTGATGGCGAGAGAATTGATCAGATCGAGCGACTCATCGATGGTATTCGCCAGGATCCGGACTCACGCCGGCATATTGTTTCGGCCTGGAATGTCGCCGATATCGAGCAGATGGCGCTTCCGCCTTGCCACTGCCTCTTCCAGTTCTGGGTCGCGGACGGTGGTCTCTCGTGCCAGCTCTACCAGCGGAGTGCCGATTTGTTTTTGGGTGTGCCATTCAACATTGCGTCGTACAGTCTGCTGACGATGATGGTGGCTCAAATCTGCGGTCTCGAAGCGTACGAGTTCGTCCACACCTTCGGTGACGTCCACCTCTACAGCAATCACGTCGAGCAGGCCCGCACCCAGCTCGAGCGTCAACCCCGCACCTTGCCGACAATGCACTTTGACCGTTTGCCCAACAGCATTTTCGATTTCCGGTTTGATGATTTCCGGCTCGATGGCTATGACCCTCATCCCCATATCAAGGCCCCGATCGCGGTGTGATGATGACGGTTTCATTGATTGTCGCTGTGTCGTCGAACGGGGTTATCGGTCGAGATGGCGACCTGCCGTGGCACCTGCCGGCAGACCTCAAGCACTTCAAACGCACTACCATGGGACACCACCTGATCATCGGACGTCGTACCTGGGAAGAGGTCGGCAAGCCGCTACCGGGCCGGACGATGGTGGTGGTGACCCGGAGCCGGCGTTTTTCTCCAGAGGGTGCGCAGGTGGTCGGTTCGGTGGAGCGAGCCCTCGAACTGGCAGCCGAGGACGCCGAGCCCTTCATCGGCGGTGGTGCGCAGGTCTACCGCATCGCCCTTGCCAGGGATCTCGTTGACAGGATCTACTTGACGCGAATCCACGCCGAGGTGGAGGGCGACACCTTCTTCCCTGCATTCGATCTCGATGATTGGGAGCTGGTCTCGGAAGAGCACCACGAGGCGGACGAAAAAAACGAGTTCGACTTCAGCTTCCTGGTCTACGACCGCGTCAGGCTGTCATCCTGAGCGAGGCCCTCCGAGGGCCGAGTCGAAGGACCCCCCGACTTCTCCGGAGAGTGATGATCGGCGGCAGTCTCAGACTTCGGGGGATCCCTCGACTACGGCATCGCTCCGCTCCGCCTCCGCTCGGGATGACAGGGAGAGGGCGAGCTTGGGATGACAGTTGGACGAGACGCTCACTCGGGCTGACAGACAGCTCAGCTCACCACCGTGCCGGGTGGGACTTCGGCGTCTGGCGAGAGCAGGAACGGTGTGCCCTCGACGTTGGCCGCCAGCAACATTCCCTGCGACTCGACACCCATCAGCTTCGCCGGTTTGAGATTGGCAACGACCACGATCTGGCGGCCGACCAGGTCCGCAGCTTCATAGCGTTCCGCGATGCCGGCGACGAGCTGGCGTAGCTCGGGTTCGCCGAGATCGACCTTCAGTCGAACGAGCTTCTTCGATTTCGGGACCTGTTCGGCCTCCTTGATCGTGCCGACGACCAGCTTGGTCTTGAAAAACTCGTCAATCGAGAGGAGTTCGGATTCGGGGGCTTTGGGAGTCTCGTCCTTCGCGGTGTCCATCTGCAGCTCCTTGAGGTAGGCCTTGATATCAACTCGAGGAAAAAGAGGTTCGGTCTTGCCGATCGCTGTGCCTTCTGCCAATCCGCCCCAAGCTGTGGCATCGTCGAGGTTACGTGGCAGGTCGTCGATACCGAGCTGGTGCCGGAGGTTTTTCGCGATCGCGGGCATGAAGGGCTCGATCATCAGCGCCGTGATCCGTAGTCCCTCGAGCGAAACGTAAAGGGTGTTCTCGAGGGCGCTGCGTCCGGAGTCGCCCTCCTTGGCGCGGGCCCACGGCTGCTGAGCCTGAATGTGAACATCGATGGCTTTGAGCAGCTGCCAGGCACCTTCAAGAGCACGGTGAGGCTCGGCGTCCTCCATGTGTTCGCGGTAGCTCGCCACTGCCGCCGCGGCTGCTGCTGGCACCGGACCATCGTCAGAGAATGCGGGAACCCGGCCGTCCAGGTAGCGACCTGTCATCGACAGAGTGCGCGAGGCGGTGTTGCCGAGCGCGTTGGCGAGATCGGCGTTGAATCGCTCGAGGAAGGCCTCGTCAGAGAACGAGGCATCCTGGCCGAAGGTCATCTCGCGTGCCAGGAAGTAGCGCAACGCATCGGCCCCGAAACGCTCGATGAGGTAGTCGGGTCGGACCACGTTGCCGATCGACTTCGACATTTTGGCCTCGTCGCGCAGCCACCAGCCGTGGCCGAAGATCTGTTTCGGCAGTGGCAGCCCGGCGGACATCAGGAAGGCCGGCCAGTAAACACAGTGGAAACGGAGGATGTCCTTGCCTACAAGGTGCATGGTCGCGGGCCAGATCTCTTCGTACAACGCTTCGTCGTCGGAGCCGAATCCGAGAGCCGAGATGTAGTTTGTGAGGGCATCGAGCCAGACATAAACGACGTGCTCTTCGTCACCGGGGTAGGGGACTCCCCATTTGAGAGAGGTGCGGGAAATCGAAAGATCACGGAGGCCGCTCTCGACAAAGCTCAGGACCTCGTTGTAGCGGGTGCGGGGACGGATGCAGTCGGGGTTTTCCCTGTACCAACGAAGCAACGGCTCCTGGTAGGCGGAGAGGCGGAAGAAGTAGCTCGGCTCGGACAGACGCTCGACGGCGCGACCGCTCTCGATATCGTGTCCGTCCTTGACCTGTGAATCCGGAATGAAGGCCTCGTCGGCGGCAAGGTACCAGCCCTCGTACTCGCCCTGGTAGATGTCTCCAGCCGCAGTGATGCGGCGAATGATCTCGGTGACGCCTCTCTTGTGGCGGGGCTCGGAGGTGCGTATGAAGTCGTCGTGTGAGATCTCAAGGGTTTTCCAAAGGGAGTGGTAGCGGGCCACCACCCGATCGGCGAGCTGGATGGGTTCGATGCCCTGGCCGGCGGCGGCCTTCTCTATCTTTTGGCCGTGCTCGTCGGTGCCCGTCAGGAATCGTACCTCTGCGCCTGTCAGCCGTTTGTAGCGCGCAAAGATGTCGGCCATGACAGTCGTGTAGATATGCCCGATATGGGGCATGTCGTTGACGTAGTAGATCGGTGTCGTGATGTAGTAGCGGTCGCTCACAAAGCCTCCGGCGCAATAAGTGGACGGGGAAGGATACCATCCCACCCGCCCCGCCGCCCGATACTCGATACTGGATACTCGATCCGCTCGCCTACCTGGTTTTCCCACAGATGACATCACGAGACGTCCGGGTCTTGATCTGCGTTATCTGCGTGATCTGTGGGCAGGTTCTTGACCGTGTCTGTCAGATTGTCATTGAATGAACGGCATTACTTACCAAGCAGCGGCATCGAGCATCGAGAACCGAGCATCGAGAACCGGATACTCTTGATGGACTCGGGTATGATTCGCGGCGATGAGGCGACGCACCCTTGCCTGGTGGCTGTACCAGCCATACAAATACCTGGTCTTTGCACCGGTTGTGGGGTTGGTGACCACTTCTCAGGCGATCCTTGCCGTGGTACTGAGCCTGGTGACCTCGCCGCGCACCGCGAGCCGACTGAGTGCCGTGCCGTGGGCGCGCATCCTGGCATTCTTCGCGCCGATGAGGGTTCGAGTCGAGGGACGCGAGAATATTGATCCTCGGCAGTCCTACGTCCTCGTCTCCAACCACCAGAGTCAGTTCGACATCTTTTTGCTTTACGGTTGGCTCGGGATCGATTTCAAATGGGTGATGAAGCGCGAGCTGCGTACAGTGCCCGGAATCGGCACGGCGTGCGACCGCCTTGGTCACATTTTCATTGACCGCTCGAACCACGCGGCTGCGATCGCCACCCTCGAAGAAGCCAAGACCAAGATCGTCAACGGTACCTCGGTGATGTTTTTCCCTGAAGGCACGCGGAGCCGCAATGGCAAGCTCATGCAATTCAAGAAGGGCGCCTTCCGGATGGCGGTGGATCTCGGCCTGCCGATTCTCCCGCTGACCGTGACCGGGACCAGGGATGTGTTGCCCGCGGGGACATCGGACCTGATGCCAGGCTCGGCTCGTATGATCATCCATCCGCCGATCCCGGTCGAGGGTCTGATGGCTGCAGACTGTTCGCGTCTTTCGGATCAAGTCCGGGAGGTCATCGCGTCAGCTCTTCCATCAGATCAGCTGTGACGCGACGGGCCGGGCAGCTCGGCTGCTATTCGGGCTGCGATTCCACGATTTGGCGCGACCGGTGGACGGCCGCACGGACCGCCGACAGCATCGCCTTGCGTTGACGTTCGTCGAGTTGGTCCGGGGTGTACGGACCAAACTCTTCCCCCATCTCTTCGCCGACCTTGCGGTGGACATAGAAAAGCTGGTCAAGCAACTCAGGGGCCTCTTCGCTCGCCGATGTATAGATGGAACCCGTATTCTGCGGCAATCCATGGCCGCGTTTCTGGGCCAGTCGATGGACCCTGTCGTGCAGGATCTCGTTCATCGTGCGACGCAGGCTCTCAAGCAAGCGGAGACGGCGCGATCGTTGCGGTGCCATCGCTTTCTTACTCCTCATCTGCCCTCCATAGCACAATGTCGCAGCATGGAGTTTCGTTTTCAGTGTTCCCGGTCACAAATAAAAAGCACCCGGGCGCGAGCCCGGGTGCAATAGAAATCACTCTTCGGAAAGAATTTAGCGCGAAGAGCCTTCTTCATTGGAGGCTACTTTCACGTCGGCATCGGCAACCTTGTCAGACGAGCTCTCGGCATTGCCCATATCGCAGCTGGTCTTGGCGGTGGCAGTGTCGCAGGTCGCGCCGGCAGTCTTGGTGATGCTCGCGTAAGCCGCCTGTGCGGTCTTCTCGCAACCGGTCTTGGCATAGGTCGCATTGTAAGAAGCCTT
>Ga0316197_10002726_pt1 | contig 12592 bp, 14 predicted proteins | sample OudBiesiAoxic_MG_FD_204939 | JGI IMG/M metagenome (GOLD analysis project Ga0316197, IMG submission 204939) | Coastal sediment microbial communities from Oude Bieten Haven, Netherlands - site A oxic | ecosystem: Environmental > Aquatic > Marine > Coastal > Sediment | place: Netherlands...
CCCACGGTGTCGGTGCCGTCGTCGGTCCAGTTTCCGGAGATCAAGCGATCCCCAGGGTCACCGAAGATGAATGACTCATCTGCGATGCCCTGGGTGTTGGTGTCGCGGTAGTACACGAGTCCGGTGGTTTCGCGGTGGAGGCCAATCGTGTCGGTCCCGTTGCCGTTGAAGTCACCCGTGAAGGGTTTGTCGCCCGGGTTCCCGAAGTAGTAGGCGTAGTCGGCGGCACCGAGGCCACCATCGTTCGTACCGAGTTCGTTGATGATGTAGACGCGTCCTTCGGACTGGCGGTAGATCGACACGGTGTCGCATCCGTCGCCGTTGAAGTCTCCGGCGAGGGGGATATCGCCGGGGTTGCCGAAGTAGAAGCGGATGTCGGCGTTGCCTTGCGTGTTTGAGTTGCGCAGGTAGACGTAGCCGTCGGATTGGCGATAGAGACCAGGTGTGTCCGTGCCGGTGCAGTTCCAGTCGCCCATGATCGGATAGTCGCCCGGGTTGCCGTAGAAGAACGACGTCTCCATGCCGTTGTCGCCTGCGAGGCGCCAGATGCCGGATGCGGGATCAACCAAACCCACCGGCTGCGGGATTCGTTGGAGGGGTTGCCATGCAAGGGAGTCGCCGGCGAAGTCGGCCGTCACCTGATTTGTCGTGCCTCCCGCTACCGCGTATGACCACAACCCGCCGGCGGTGTACAGGATCTGCGATCCATCGGGCGACCATGCTGGTGTCTTTCCCCAGTCGTCGGTGAGTTGCGATTCACTTCCGCTATCCGGATCGACCGAGCTGAGTCCCGAATCCCCGCTGAAGATGAGGGTTTGGCCGTCGGGTGCCCAGTCGAACGTCACGTTGCCGCCGAGGGCGGTACCGGTGATGTCAACACGGCGGTGCGGCGCCGCGACGTTGACGATCGACAGGTAATCGGTGCCTGCGACGAGACCGCGACCCGACCATTCAACGAAGGCCAGTCGGGTTCCGTCGGGGGACCACTTCACCGAGACCACCTCGGCGACATGGTCGGGCCCCATCGGCGGCAGGCCCACCCTGGATTCCACGATGAGATAGGCGTTCGTACCGTCTCTGTTCGCGACCCACACGCCACGTTCGTCTCCATAGGCAATCCGCTGCCCATCTGGAGACCACGAGATCATGGTTCCCTGCCAGTTCGGATAGAGCAGCCAGGACGTTCCGATCGAGGGATCGATTGCCCGAATCTCTCTCTCGTCCTGAACGGAATAGTGGAGATAGGCAAGCGTCATGCCGTCTGGCATCCAACGGGGATTCCGGTTCCACGTGTAGACCTTGTAGGTGGATCCCTCGTAGTCGATCACGTTCCTCACGAACCGTCCGCCATCAAACGTGACGCGTTGCCGATCGGAACCGTCCGGATCCATTACGAAGACCTCGGAAGAGCTGTGGCCTTCGGTTCCGAGTGGCATCCGATCCACGAACGCGACGCGACCGTTCTCACCGGGACTCGTCGCCGACGCGCCATCGACGCCGAAGAAGACAATCGCTGCCGCGACGGAGATCGCCACAGCCAGGTGTGCCCGTGTTCTGAAACCCGTCATCGACCACTTCATGGTTTCTCCCAATCCGCGAACCGCGCTGGGGCGAATCCTGTCGCCATTGTCTCTCGGGCAACTTCTAACGTCTAGTGGGACGACGCTCTATCGGGTCCCCGGGAACGCTGGCGGGTTTGCCCCGGACTCAAGGGTCAACGGTCCTCCGGACCCTCAGGGGATCGAGGTGAACGTGATGTCCTGCGCACCGTGCCAGAGCACGTACTCGCCGAACTCGGGCAGCTGTTCACGGCCCTTGGTGATCGTAATGAAGTGGTTGCCGGCAAGGCTGCCCATCTTCGATGCAAACGACGCACTTCCGTAGACGATCAGGATCTCGGTTTCGGAGATCCCGCCGGGGTAGAACAGGATGTCACCGCGCGACGGGTGTGCAGTGTGGTTCTCCTGGTCGAGTCCCGACACGAGGTCGCCGAGTGGAACCCAGACGGCTTCGCCGCTCCAGCGGGCATGGATGACCTTGCTCACAAAGGGCAGATTCTTGCCAAACCAGGCGCAAGTCTCGGGGGCATCGTCGGATTCAAAGACGCCCTCGAAACTGAACCCTCCTGCTGTGATAGATACTCGCCGCATGCACCGACCCTACAGCCGTTGGTTGCCCGGAGCGGTGAGTCCCCGTGTAGGTTGCATGGTGAGATTGGCAACAGGGGTGGCGCTTCGTGGCATTGACGGTGTTCGCATTCGTATTCGTCGTTGGTGTGGTCGGCGTTGGCGCGTACCTGCTGGGTCGAAGGACGCAGGAACCACAATTGCAGGCCCCCGCCGAGAGCCAGCTCCGCCTCGAGGAGTACGACTTCTATCCGTTCGTCGTTAATGAGCGGGGACATATCGAGTTCGACACCGACGCGTTCAACAGGGCGGTCACGTTCTTGCTCGGTGAACGAAACGAGCGCGCGGCGAAAGAGCTGATCGTTATCGGTGAGCAGAATCTGGTCCGAGACACGTTCCCCACCGCGTCGCTCCTCAACTACAAGAAGCTGTACGCCACGTACCAAGGCGACGACGTGGTCAACGACAACACGGTGTTCCTCGAGAACTATGCGCGCCTTGTGCGTCAGCTTGGACGATCGGTGCCGAACACCGGAATCGAGATCCTCCTGCACAACCTGGTCAATCCATCGCGGTCGCTCGTCGTGATCGAGAACGGCGAGGTCACCGGTCGCAGCGTCGGCAGCGGCGCGACGAATCTCGTCCTCGACCTGAAGACTCGGCGCCAGCAGGGCACCGAAAAGGTCAACTACGAGCTGAATATCGGGTCGCGCCAGTTCAAGTGCACCACCGTCCCGATCTTTCGCTCCGACTACGGACTCGTCGGTGCCGTCTGCGTCAATGTCGACACGCGATTCATTCGAGAGGTTGCCGCTGAGGGTGGAGTTCGCCTCGATGCCTTCATCGACAATCTTCTGCGAACCGATTTCGAACTCGATGAGAACATCCTGTCGCCCGACGAGTACCACAACGCCGAGCGGGGCAAGCGCCACTACCTCGACGAGGCCATCCGTACCCCAACGCAGAAGGGCCCGGCTCGGAGGCTTGCCGTCATCATGTTCTCAGACATCGTCGGCTACACCGCGCTCATGGGAGCCGACGAAGGAGCGACGCTCGAGATCGTCAAGGCCAACAACGAGATTCACACTGCGGCGATATCGAGCAACGGGGGAACTCTGCTCAAGAAGCTAGGCGACGGTGTCCTGGCCAGCTTCGAATCTGTGTCGAGCGCGGTCACGTGCGCACAGGAAGTCCAATCCGCCGTCGGCAGCGACGGTCGGTTCGAAGTCAGGATCGGCATTCACCTCGGCGAGGTTGTGCTCACGGACGGTGATGTTCACGGCGACGGAGTCAACATCGCCTCCCGCATCCAGTCTGAGGTGAACGCGGGCGAGATCGGTGTCACGAAAGCCGTCTACGACAACCTGAAGAACAAGGAAGGCTTCGACGCCACGTTCGTCGGCGAACGATCCCTGAAGAACGTCGCAGACCCTGTTGGACTCTACGTCCTCGTGAACGATCCGACCTCGACGTCCGAGACGGTTTGATCTCTCGAATCCAGGCAGATCAGCCGATGAGAGACGCACCCAGCGGGAGGGCGGACAGGGAGATGATGGTGCCAGCGCTGGCTGAGTGCGTCTCCTCCAACCCTACGCCGATTGGCTGGTCCGCGGGAGTTCGATGCCCGGGTCGACCGATCCGCGCGTAGGGTCGGACCGTGCCGCTCCGAGAGAGCCAACGAGCGGCCCAGGATTCCGCACCACGAACCGGGCTCGTCGAGGGCTCTGCTGACACACGAAAGGCCTGGTTGATGCCCTGCAGACACCTGACCGACATCGACCCGATCGAGCCGAACACCGTTGAGGGATGTGAAGAATGCCTCGAGATCGGAGGGCAGTGGGTGCACCTGCGCCTGTGCATGGCGTGTGGCCATGTCGGCTGCTGCGACAACTCGCCGAACAGGCACGCCACGGGGCACTTCCACGAGACCGGACACGGTGTGATTCAGTCATTCGAGCCCGGCGAGCGTTGGGCGTACTGCTACGTCGACGAGGACGTGGTTGACCCCGTTCCCGAGATCGTGAACCGGTCCTACCGCTAGTGCGATTGCCGCCTGCGTCTCAGAGGGGACGGCGGCGCTTGTGGTGCGGGCTGCTACGCGAAGGATCCGAAGAGGTGGAAGTGTTTGGCTTCAGCATCGAATCGTTTGAGGACGGCCCTGGCGTTGTCGGGCATGTGAGCTCGCCGATAGTCCTCACCCATGAAGTTCGTGACGCTGTCGAGGCTCTCGAACCAGATGATGGTGGTGAATTCGATCTCCCCGTCGACCACATCGTCGGCGCGCATCAGCTGGGCGCTCACCAGTCCGGGAATGTCACGCTCGAAGATCGCAGGGAAGACCTTGCCCTCCACGACGGCCTGATAGGCGTCGGCGTTGTCGACCGTGGTCCAGCCATGCCAGATCCTTGCCACGGTGGCCTCCGTAGCCATGTGCACAACCTCCCCGAGTTGCACGATGCAGCATGCATCGAATCCCGTCGACCATAGGTTGCGGTCACTCGGTGTGTCCACCGGTCTCGTCGGCTCAGGGCGCTGACTCTGTGGTGATGGGAATGCCGTTGATGATGCTCTTGTAGGCGGCGCAGTTGGCCGCCCTCATGAGCTTCACGCGTTCACTCTCCGAGAGGTCGCCGTGGAGGGTGATCGTCCGGGTGATGTGATCTGCCTGCCCGCCTTCGACCGCTGCCGGGCGGCGCTCGAAGGCGACGCTCACCTCGGCCCGCGTGAGTGGATAACCCTTCGCCTCGGCGGAGAGCCGGATGGAGATGACCGTGCAGGCTGCGATCCCGGCGAGGATGTAGTCGTAGGGGTCGGGATGTTCGTCGGTGCTGTTGTAGGCCGGAGGAGCCTCGTCCGCCGCGAACCGGTGATGGCGAACCTGTAGGTCGGTCGCCAGTGAGCCTTCGGTCATGTCGAGCGAGGCGGTGACGGTCTTGGGTGTTTGGGTGGTGGTAGTCACCTGCCCATTCTGGTAGCGCATGTGCTACCGCAGAACCATGCGTGTCGGTGTTAGGTCGCCGGCCGAACAGCACGCGGTGCCGACAAGGGTGAACGGCTAGCTGGTGGCTGCGGCGAGCGTCCCGAGCAACGCCTCGGGGTCATACACCGGCAGCAAACCTCCATCGGCGACCACCCCGGCCGTACCGGGATCGATCGGATCGATGCGAGCCCACGATGGCTCCCCAAACCCGAACTCGATCTCGAAGCCGGATGGGAGCTTCAGGCGCCGCTCGGTGAGCGGGCCCCACTCGGCACGCCGAATAACCGGGAGGGTTTGACCGAGCGCGACCTCGATCCAGCCGTCGTCTTCGGTGTACGCGGTCGTGCGGGGTGTGAGCACCACGAAGTCGACATCTGAGTCAGCGTGCTGAGTGCCTCGCGCCCACGACCCGACGACGCCGACGGCAACGATGTCCGCCTGCGAGTCGGCCCACTCGCCCACTCCTTCAACCACAGACTCGTACTCGGCGACACGAGCATCGGTGACCATGGCGGCATTATCGACCGATTCAGATCGCGCGCGGCGGGTGTCACAGAACTTTCTGCACACAACGTTGTTTGTCCGCGTAGCGTCGAGGGCAGCCCGCCGAGAGCGGGCGTATCGAACCGGGGAGGGTTCAATGAATCGACGGAGAATTGGCGCGAGTGTTGGGGGAGAAGTATGAGGACTACGAAGCGGTTCGGGACGGTGCTGTTGCTCGTGATGAGCTTGGTGGTCGTGGCGGTCGCTCCCGCCGCTATGGCCGGTCAGGGCAAACCGATCGTCAGGGAGAAGTCGACGTGGGTGGATCCAGCGGTTCAAGATGGGTTCCTGTCTGATGCTTGCGGCATCGACGTCTACTACGAGGGTTCCGGACGCAGCACCTTCAACCTCTATGCCGATGGCTCCATCGTGGATCACTTCTCCGCACAGTCCAGTCTCTACAGCCCGGAGACTGGAGAGACCCTGTACAGGCAGGAAGTGGCGAAGGTCAATGCCCTTCCGGTGACAGAGGTATTCGATCCAGAGGCCGAGACGGTCACCATCTCGTATGATGAGACGTTCACAGGTGTCCCTTCGAAGTGGAGCAAGAAGGGCGAAGGTGTCCTTCTGAGAGATGCGGGATGGGTCAGGTTCCAGGGCACCGTCGTCCTCGACGTCAGTGGTCCAGAGCCGGAGGAGATCTCGTTTGACGAGACACGCACGGTTCGCGGCCCCCACCCGGAGCTCGAGACGGACGTGGTGGCCTTCATCTGCGAGGCACTCGGCGCGTAGACAGAAAGATGATCGAGAAGGAGGGTCCCTGCCGTTTGGCGGGGACCCTCCTCTTCATTGACCGCTGGGTCTCACAAGTCGGGCGGGTGCACGCGTGGCCGGCGGTCCTCACCGGTGAGGGGAACGAACACCACCGCAGCGAGGTCCTCGGATCGGACGTCGCCGTTCGAGTCGACGGTGAACCGGTAGAGCGTCTGTGTGGCATCGACCGCTCCGATCGGGGCCACCAGTGCCGCCCCGGGCGCAAGCTGCTCGATGAGAGGTTCCGGCACGTGGTTGACCGCTGCCGTGACGATGATGCCGTCGAACGGACCATGCTCGGCCCACCCGAAGTACCCGTCGATGGTGCCGACGGTGACGTTGTAGCCGAGGTTGCGGAGGAGGGTCTCCGCCTGGGCGGCGAGCTCGGGGATGATCTCCGTGGTGAACACCTCACAGCCGAGTTCCGCGAGCACCGCCGCTTGATAGCCGGACCCAGTACCGACTTCGAGGACTCTGTCTCCGGGTCCGACTCCGAGAGCGTCGGTCATCAATGCGACGATGGACGGCTGCGAGATCGTCTGGCCGTGTCCGATGGGGAGCGGGTGGTCGCCGAAGGCGGCGTCCCCGTAGCCCTCTGGAATGAAGCGATCCCGGGGTACCGTCTGCATTGCCGCGAGAACTGTTGGGTTTCCGACGCCGCGTATCTTGATCTGACGCCTTGCCATCGTGGTCCGTTCCTCTGTTCGATCGTCCGGCAACGTCGTGAGGCGGGTCGACCGTCTCACGACAAGGCTATCCGGACTTGCCTGCGAGGTGCAGCGGTCGATAGGCCCGCACCGGTCGAGCGCGATCGTTGAGCACCCGTCTACCGCACGACGACGTCGATGCCGGGCGGCACTTCAAGGAACTGGGCACGGCGTCCTTCGGCGCGTAGTGACAGCACACCGTCTCCCAGACGGAGGCCGTCGAGTTGGAGCTCAATGCCGTCGGGAAGCCTTGGAGCGACCTCCACCCGCCCTGCGGGCAGGTCAGGTCGGATCCCGAGCAGTTGCTCGGTGAGGTAGATCGGCACCGCCGCAGCCCACGCTTGGGGTGACGAGCTCGTGGGGTACCCGACCGGATGGGGCACTTCGGCGCGCGAGATTCCGGAGAACAACTCCGGCAGCTCGTACGAGAAGTGCGGCGACGCAGCGAGGAGTCCTCCCACCAAAGTGAGTGCTTCATCGAAGTGCTCGTACGCAATCAGCCCGCCGACGGCCAACATGGTGTCGTGGGGCCACACGCTGCCACGGTGGTACGAAACGGGGTGATACGCAGGGTTGTCCCTAGTGAGGGTGCGGATTCCCCATCCGGACCAGATCCCATCGCCGGTCAGTGATTCGGCGACCTGTGCCGCCCTCTCGGGGCGAACTGCTTCTGCCCACAGCAGGTGGCCCGGGTTCGACGAGACGGTGTCGGCAACCCAGCCGTCCTTGCCGATCGCCATCGCAAAGGTGCCGAGGTCGTCTCGCCAGAAACGGTCCTCGATGCGCTGCTGAAGCTCGTCGGCCTCGAGACGGAGGCCGGTTGCCCGCACCGGGTCTCCGAACTCGATCTCGAGTCGTGCGGCCGACCGGAGGGCCGCCACGGCATATCCTTGTGCCTCCACGACGGCGATGGGCTGGTCGAGTTGGCGTCCTCGTCCATCGACCATGGAATCGCCCGAGTCCTTCCAGCCCTGATTGTCGAGTCGGGTGATATCACCCCGGTACGTGAGGAAACCATCGCCAGTTTCGAGCCGGTACCGGATCCAAGCGACGGCTGCTCTCAGGTTTGGGACCATTGCCCTCAGTCGAGCCGAGTCGGCCCCCCACCGGTGGAGCTTGTCGATCAACATGCACCACAGGGGTGTGGTGTCCACCGCTCCGTAGTAGCGGCTCAAGAGGCTGAGGGGGAGGCTCCGCTCTCCGAAGCGCACTTCGTGAAGGATCTTTCCGGGCTCCTCCGATACCGATGGGTCGGTCTTGGTGCCCTGCATGTCGGCCAATAGCTGGGCAGTACCGAGGGCGGCGTCCCGGTCGAGCAGCATCGCTTCCATGGAGGTGATCACGCTGTCACGGCCGAAAAGCGCCACGAACCAGGGGATACCGGCCGCGAAGACGCGCTGACCATCCATCCGGATCTCGAGGGCGGCCAAGTCGCTGAGGCTGTGGGTCCAAAGATGCTCCAGCGCGTCGGCGGACGAAAGCAACCGCGGCGGATGAGCGAACTGCCGAGGAGCGGCAGGCGTCGCATGGGTGTGGTGACCGACAGTGCAAGAACGTTCGATCGACATCGGGGAGCCGTCGATGACCGGAACAACGTCCACACAGGTCTTCCAGCGCACGTTGGGCTCGACACGGCGGCTGAGGATCAGACAGTTTCCGTCACCGGCGGCGTCGCCGGAGGTGGTGATTTCCGTCGCACGTTCGAATCCATTTGAGCTGTAGCTGAAAACGAGTTCACCGTCGGCACGGCGTGCATCGATGGGACGCTCCGTTGCCGGTCCGGCCCGCCGCACATCGAACACGTCCGCGAAATCGACGCTGACCTCCAATTCGACCGTCACACTCGCCGTGCTGCCTGAGCGGTTCTCGATGATGATGTCCTCGTGGAGGGTGGAACCCTGGTAACGATGCCGTCGAACGACGAGACCCGGCTCCGCGTGTTCGTCCTGCTCGACCGCTCGGCTCCGGAGGAAGAAGACAGCCTCGTCGGCGTCGATCGACGTGGCGTCGACGACCTCCGGGTCGACGCCGTTCACCAAGAGGTGGAATCCGGAGAGAAAACGGGTGTCGTTGCTGAAGAAGCCTTGGGGCCCCAGTTCGGCGATGTTCCCGCTGCGCCCCGACACGCAGAACGCCCGTCCGGCAATCGTGAAGACTCCACCACTCGGATGAGTTGGGACCCGCCCAATATCCGACCACACGGCAGCAGTACCTGTCCTTCGTGGGATATCAGCTCTCATGGTACGGGTCCGCCGCGTTCGGTCACAACAACCCCGGGATCGGGTGTGCGGAGGTCGATGGTTGACACCTCCTCGTAGACACGCTCGTAGTTGGCGACCATTCGTTCTGTCGAGAACCACTCGGAGACATACGCGCGACAATCGGTTGGGCGGAGATCCTTGGTTTGTGCGACGGCCTCGCAGAAGGCGTCGACGTCACCCGGCGGGACCACGAAACCGGTCTTGCCGTGAGCGATGACTTCCCTCGCTGCCCCCAAGTCGAATGCCACGACCGGCGTTCCGCAGGCGTTGGCTTCGGGCATGACCAATCCGAACGGTTCCGCCCACTGGATGGGGAATACCACCGCCGCCGCTCGGGCCATGAGGGCTGCCTTGTTTTCATGGGTTGGGTTGGGAACCAGGGTGACCTGCGCAGGTTCAGTAGCGATCATTGGCTGCAGGACCTCCCGCCAGTACGCGTGTTCGGGAGGTTCGTTCGTCTTCATTGCCATGACCAACGGCCGACCGAGGCGGCGGGCAACTTCGATCGCTACTTCAGGTCCTTTGTCGGGGCTCGCGCGACCGACGAACAGGAGATAGTCGTCCTTGTCGGTCGCAAATGGATACCGATCGACCGGGATTCCATTGTGAACGATCGCCGTGATCGGCACATCGTCGGGGGCTCGAGCAGCCTGATCACGGCTGATGGCCACAAGCCGCACCGGTGGTGCGATCAGGCGGGCCAGCCGGATCTGCTCATCCAGCCAGGCATGATGGAGGGTGTGTACCACCGGGGGCCCGACAGCCACGGCGCCGAGCGCGGGGCCCACCGCAGCGGTGTGGTCGTGGATGATGTCGAAGTCGCCGCGTCGTCGATGCGCAGAGAGTGCCTGGATGGTCTCGATGCGCGCGTCGCCAAGCTGCTCGAACGGCGGCTCGCCAAAGACGACTTCCAACTCTGCCCGCGTCACGGAGCCGCCCGACGCGACCAGTGTGACTTCGTGTCCAGTATCGATGAGGCCATCGGCCAAGCTGCTTACGACCCACTCAACGCCGCCATAACGCAATGGCGGTACCGACAGCCACGGCGGCGCCACTTGGAGGATTCTCATGGAGCACGACCTCGGTGCTCCCCTATTCATTGTGGCACACTGATCGCGGACTGACCGGAGGAATCGAACTCGCGTGCCCGACTAGTCGAACCGACAGGTGCGCCCGTCCTTCGAGCCAGGAAGCGGGCCGCAAGTGTCCCTCCGATCGGAGAATGTGAACCGCTCCTATCGGTCACTGTCAGGCGTGTGGCGACGACTCTGCGGTTACCCGAAAGCAGACAGTCCTCTGCCGAGATTCCAATCGCCCGCTACCGGGGTGTAGTCGATGGCCGCTTCCGTGCCGTCAATGAGTCGGCTGGCCCGTTCGGCGAGTCCGATGTCGGCATGGTCGCCTTTGGTCTGGAAGACGAAGCCGATCGGTTCGCTCTCGTCGGGATCGTATTGGGGTCGGCCCCACACAACCACGTTGTCGCCTTCGTCCGAGACGGCCGTGACGGTGATGCGCTCGGTCGGCATGTTGGTAAACCTACACCGAGTGGGATCTGCGCAGACCGTCCTCGCGAGGCGGCTCGGCCTGGTCCAAGTCGTCGGGCGTCAATGCCCGCAGAATGCAGAACTCGTTGCCTTCGGGGTCAGCGAAGACGACCCAGGTCACGGTGTCGTCTTGCCCTACGTCGATTCGGCGCGCTCCGAGCGCCTCCGCTCTGGCGACCTCGGCAGCCTGGTCGTCAGGGCGGAGGTCGAAGTGGAGCCGGTTCTTGATCTGCTTGGTCTCAGGGACCCGGCCGAACAGGATGTCGGGCGACACGCCGTCCTCCGGCGAACCTTCGGGCGGTTCGAGGACAACCTCGTCGGGCTCTTCGAACGTGATTCGCCAGCCGAGCAGATCAGCCCACCATCGGGCCAGCGGGACGGGATCTACACAGTCGACGACGATGCACTGCCACTTGAGGCTCATCACAACACCCTAGCCCCGGGTGCTGCTCGCAAGCCGAGGCCTCCTGGCCCCGTATTCTCCAATCCCGACCCGCTCCTCCCATCGCTCCCCAGGCCGACGCTCAATATGGGTACCGATACGACCCGAGATAGGTGTGTGTCACCCTTGCCGGTGATGCGGTAGCGGAATACGGTCAACGGTGAACTGAAGGAGGTATCTGTGGTTACGAGATCAACACATCCGGCCCGAGTCCATCAGGTTGATGCCGGCGCCCACGCTGTGGCGTGGATTGCCGCGATTCTTGGATTGGCCGCCGCGGCAATCGGTGCCTACATCGTCGCTGCACCCGATGACGGGTCGCTCACGTTGATCGATCGCACATGGAGCACCGGTGATCTGGTGGACACGTGGGCTCCGTGGTTGTTGACCGTTGGCGGCGCGTTCGCTGCGATTGGGATGGCGGCGTCGTCGATCGTGGACTGGCGGAACGGTGCGAGCCGATGGCTGGTTGCCGGGGAGATGCTGCTCGGTGTCATCGGTGTTGCAGCGCTTGTCGCCGGTATCGCCCGGTTCATGTAGCGGGGAGGGCGTTACCTACATGGCGTCGTACACAAATCGCGGAACGCCGGGTGTGGCGATGATGATCGTGGGCGGTGTGATGGTTGTTGCAGCTGCGTCCTTGCTGCTGTTTGTCGATGATTCGTTCCCGATGTGGCTCCTTGTCTCCGGTGCGGGACTGATGTTCCTTGCGGTCGGAGCCGGCTCGCGCTCGGATCGCTCGTAGCAGCAAGCGGTCCGAGGTGGGTGACTCCTTTTGGCCCCACCTGTTTGGTCCGAGCTGGTGACGCTTCCCAACAAAAAGGGGGCAGGACCATTGGACTGTCGCCACGCCATCTGTAAAAGTAGGTGAGGTCGACCCAGGCGGGCAGTGATGAGGGGAAACGATCATGACATTCACACCGGGTACGAGACGAACCGGAATGCTGGCGATTGCGCTGCTCATGGTGGCGGCGGTTCTCGCCTTGCCGGTGGCATCACCACAGGCGCTGGGGGTTCCTCCGGCGGGTGGCACAGTCATCGACGACTTCAACGACGGCGACATCAGCGACTGGGGCTTCTTCGGTGGGAGCTCCGCCGGCGGGGGCGGCGCCGCTCTCGACGATCGCCCGTATGAAGGCACGTACTATCTGAGCACCGGATGGGGAGGCGGTGGATCGGCGTCGGTCTTCTATGGCGGGTTCTTCAGGAACTTCGACAATCTGGCTCAGGTTGCCT
>Ga0316197_10002727_pt1 | contig 12592 bp, 11 predicted proteins | sample OudBiesiAoxic_MG_FD_204939 | JGI IMG/M metagenome (GOLD analysis project Ga0316197, IMG submission 204939) | Coastal sediment microbial communities from Oude Bieten Haven, Netherlands - site A oxic | ecosystem: Environmental > Aquatic > Marine > Coastal > Sediment | place: Netherlands...
TGCCCCACGCGATCTGGAGCACCGCCCGGACAGCCCCTGCCGGGGTGGCCGACACACTCGTGCCCCCGACGATCGCAGACACGACGATCGCTCCGACAAGCATCATTCCGAGTCCGAAGACCGCGGTCCGAGACCGAAGAACTGTCCCCAGCAGCATCATCACCGCAATGACGAACACGACCGTCCCCCAGATCGCCGCAAGCATCCCGAGGTAGCGTCCAAGATCCGGGAGATCGGCGAATCGGCCCCACATGCCGATGGGAGATTGGGTGACCTCCACGACATCTCCCGCCCGGAATCCGGTGCCGCCCCGGTTCACCGCGCCGGCAAGGATCGGGTACAGCAGCACCCCTGCCAAAACGATGATTACCGCGTATGCGACGGCTGCGGCCACGAACTTCGCCACGATCACGGACGCTCGTCGGATCGGCATTGCGACGAGCCAACCGGCGGTGCCCCGATTGATTTCGCCGAGCACTGCACCTTCGCTGAGCGACGCAGCCGAGATGAGCAGAATCGCCGACCATACGCCCAGGAACCCGAGGAACAGGAATCCGAAACCGGGATCAACGCTCGGGCTCGGAGCGGCGCTCCAGGGTGCATACATGACCCCGAAGATGATCAGACCGACAACGATCAGAATGACTGCTCGCAGCGGGAACCAGATCCGAAACTCAACGCCGAGCAACCCCCCGATCCCCTGCAGGGGGTGGATCCGCTCGATGGGAGTCGGCGCGCTCGCTTCAGCCACCTTCGAGACCTCCAACCAGTTCCATGTAGAGTTCCTCGAGACTCCGATACGCCGGCCTCAACGAAACGACACGAACTCCGTCTGTCGCGACCAGGACCCTCATCAGCCGGTTCTCAGCGATCGTCCGATCGGGCGTCTCGATCCTCCATCCCCGTCCGTCGAGTGGCGTCACAGCGTCTACCCATGGTTCACGCTCGAGACTCCGCAGGGCTCCATCACCGTTGCCGCCCGCAAGCGTGACCTCGTAGACGCCGCGGCCACCGAGGTACCGGTCCATCGGGCCCTGCTCCACGATCTCACCGCGGTCGATCACGACGATGTGATCGGCGATCCGTTCCACGTCGTCAAGGATGTGGCTCGAGTAGAAGATCGTCATGTGCTCCTTGAGCCGATCGAGGAGCGTGAGGACCTGGTGTCGGCCTTCCGGGTCGAGGCCCACCGACGGCTCGTCGAGGATGAGTAGTTCGGGATCCCCGATGATGGCCTGGGCGATGCCGAGGCGTCGGAGTTCACCCCCGGAAAGCGCCTTCACTTTGCGGTTCGCGAGGTCAGTGAGGCCGACCAGATCGAGTGTCTCGTCAACCTTCCCATCGAGCGCGGACCTGGATCCATCCAGGTAGCGCCGTGCAACGAATCGGACGATGCCGCGCACCTTGGCCCTTGAGAAGAACGACGGATCCTGCGGGAGGTACCCGATCCGAGAACGGGTCCGGAGGCCATCACCGTCGAGGTCATCCCCGAGAATGGACGCCCAACCACCGGAGGGTCGGATGAGCCCCATCAGGATCTCCATGGTGGTGCTCTTCCCGGCGCCGTTCGGTCCGAGGAAACCACAGACCGATCCCTCCGGCACTTCGAAGTCGACGCCGCGCAGCGCCTCGATCCGTCGGTATCGTTTGCGCAGGCTCCGGGTTTCGATCGCCGCGGTCACGGACACTCCCCCCATTCGGGGAGTTGCACAACGGTGTCCCCGTCGACCTCAACAACCGCTGATCCGCAGTACTGGCGTCTGCAACTGTCGTCGTCACAGGGCTCTGACGCCTCCTCAGCATTGATCCGAAGAATGTACGTCCCTGGATCGAGAGCAGCCGGTTCCGGGAAGAATGCATCCCACGGTTCCTGCCATCCGATTTGGGGGCGCAGACTCACGACCCCTCCACCCGGCCCATAGGCCTGCATCGGCACAAGACCTCTCTCCTCGGCACGGAGGACCATCCTCGAGTCTTCCCCGTCGTGGAGCCAGACATACTCGAAGGTGAGTCCTCCGGCCGGCCAGGCGTCGCCGCGTCCGATCTCGCCGAGGGTCGACCCGGCGGGGAGCAGAATGGCCGTGAAGTAGCCAGGGGAACCTTCCTGTCGCACAACGTTCGGGACCTCTATCCAGAGATGGCTATCGCCGGTGGGGGGCGTCGACGGCCTTCTAGCGATCTCCTCCGGGGATCCGATCGGTACCAGATCACACGCATCGAGTTCGGGGAGATCGATCACTGTGTCCCCGTCGATGTTCACTGTGATCTGTGCGCAGCGCTCCGGGGCGGCGAAGTAGAGGTCGTAGGATCCAGGATCGCCGACGAACGTGCCGGCAAACAGCTCGTAGGCGCCACCGGGCATAACGAGCGCACCTTGGCCTCCCTCTTCATGTTGCAGCAGGCCGCAGATGCTCCCTTCGTGGTATTCGCCCACGTCGAGCATCGGCCGCAGCGGTTCGGTCCCCAGCCACTCGTCGAGGATCTCCTCCTCGCTCCGTCCGGACTCATTGGCCGCTTCGGCAACTGCACGATCGAAAGGCCCGGGCGGCTCGCTGATCTCCGGGCACAGAGCGCCGAGATAGTCGCTCGGGTCTGTCACCGATTCGAAGTCGGTCCCGACCGGGAGAAGCGCAAGGAGGATCGTTCGCCCAACAAGATCGTCACGGGGCCGGACACGCACCGACAGCGCCCCCGGCGCTCCGCTCGTGAGTGATGCGGCATCGCAGTTGGCAGCCACCCAGGATTCCATCGACTCGACGGCCGACGCCGACTTCTCGAACATCACTTCGTCGTTGTCCGTGCCCATCCAATCCAGGAACCGTCCAAAACCTTCCTCACCCTGGAGGGCTCCTGGCCCGTGCTGCCGGCCTATGGCAAGGAACCGGGACTTGAGTGTGGCGGCGACCGCCCACTCGTCGACAATCTCAGTCGGAGCAAGCACGCTACCGGCATGGATCGCGGCCTCTTCCCTCTCAAGCATTGGCTCGATGTCTTCGTGGTGCCCCTCGAATAGCCAGTGGCCAGGGTGGAACAGAACGGAGTCCCTCAACTCCGGCCACCGTGAGCAGAAGTCGCCACACCCTGTCACCGACCACTCATCGATCGCCTCTATCGCGATGTCGGCTTCACTCACCGCCGATTCCATCCCCCCAGGACCGAACATCATCGTGATGTGGTCGGCACGAATGGCGTGTCCGGCGTACCCAGCGGTGAAGATGAGATCACTCGCACCGGTGTAGACGTCGTAGAGCCGATCCCAGTCGGCCCGGACCTCTGCCGGTGCCGCACGGTCGTATACCGCCATGGTCTCATCGACACTGTCGGCGCTTCGTGCGTCGTGGAACCGCTGATCTTCGCCATCGATCATGTTGATGACGGTTCGCCGGGCTTCGGGCCACGCGCGACAGAAGAGGGCGGTATTCCCCGCCGTCTCCCCCTCAGCTGTCGAGTCGGGATCGACGATGGCGGCATCGGTACACGCCGTCAGGGCAACGACCGCGACTGTGACGAGTAGCCACCACCGCATTCGGATATAGGTCCCTTCCACGGAGGACACTAGACGCGGGGGGGGACGCCCCTCTAGAGACGAACGGCCCGGATCCACCAGGTCACCCGACGATGTAGGTGCCGGTTCCGACCGCGACCAGCGTGCCCTCGTCGTTGTGGAACTCCATCCGAGTGACGACCACCCGGGAACCGCTGCGCAGCACTGAGGCCGACGCATCAAACCACTCGCCCACACCCGGCCGGAGGTAGTCGATGCGCATGTCGATTGTGCTGATGTTCGAGAAGATCCGACCGGCTTCCTCGCGCGTCTTTGGAGGTGTGCGTCCGACGACCGCCATCATCGCCGCTATCCCGCCGGCGACGTCGAGCGTGGCAGCAACAACCCCGCCGTGAAGAAAGCCTCGGGCGAAGTTGCCGACGAGCTCGTCGCGATGGTCGACCCGAATCCTGGCCACGCCGTCGTCGTCGATCCGGCAGTCGCGAACGCCGAGGATGCGATTGAACGGAATGAGTTTCTCGGTCACTTCGACGAGGTCGGCGAGGGTGTCGAATTCGGACATGGCGCGAGTGTATGACCGAGGATCGCGGCAGAAATCGCGATGAACACTTGATGTTATGGGCAAAGTGTGCGATATTGGCGCTTCGAACGAGCTGGTCGGCTCGTGGAACCCCTCCGTTGTTGAGAGTGTTGTTCCGTGTACGAAGGCCTACCGACCGGGAACCAATTTCCGAGGTTGAGCGTCTAAATAGGGACGCTGAAGCCGATTGGGCCAAATCTCCAAACGGACAGCGCTGAGACGCGAACCTACAGGTGAAGGATTTCACAAACATGAAGACGGCAGAAAAGATGCGATGGGTGGGTCAACCGCTCGAAATGGGCGACAGCCTGACTCGCTACCTCCAAGAAATCTCATATCACGATCTGCTCACGGCAGACGAAGAAGTCGAACTCGCCCAGGCGATCGAGGCCGGAACCGCTGCGGAGGAACAACTCGCAGCAGTCTCCGTGCGAGGCGCCGAGAAGGTGCGGCTCCAGCGGGCCGCCCGCAAGGGACGCGAGGCCCGTGAACGTTTCACGCAGGCGAACCTCCGCCTCGTTGTGAGCCAGGCCAAGCGCTACCGCAGCCAGTACGGCATCGAGTTCATCGACCTCATCCAAGAGGGCAACCTCGGCCTCATTCGTGCGGTCGAGAAGTTCGACTGGCGCAAGGGCTTCAAGTTCTCCACGTATGCAACGTGGTGGATCCGCCAGTCCATGCAGCGTGCCGTGGCCGAGAAGTCACGCACCGTTCGTCTCCCGAACTCGCTGCACGACACGCTGGTGACCCTCAACAGCACCAGGAACCGCCTGCTCTCCGAGCTTGGGCGTGAACCGACTCCCGAAGAACTCTCCGAGGAGTCCGGTCTGACCTTCGACGCGGTCGTCGAGGCCCAGCTCGTCAACGATTCGGTGTCGCTCGAGGCACCGGTTGGTGAAGACGGCGCGGTCCTCGGGGACTTCGTCTCGCACCACGATGAAGAGGACCCGGTCCGCGAGACCGAGAAGGCCAGTGCGATCGAGGCCCTCCGGGACGCGATCAACCGCCTTCCCGAGCGCGAGGCCTACATCCTCTCCATGCGGGTTGGGTTCGAAGACGGACTCCCCCGCACGCACGAAGAGATCGGCGGCAACCTCGGCCTCGGCCCCACCAGGGTCCGGTCGATCGAGAAGCTCGCCCTGTCGAAGCTTCGCCACCCGGCGTTCGGGCTTCGAGAGGATGCGATGGACTTCTAGTCCCTCCCCATACACGTCTCAGGATGAAGACCGCCCCGGCAACGGGGCGGTTTTCATCGTTTCTGGCCTGAGTCTCGCTCCTCAGCCGCGGTCGGTGCGCGAGAATGTGAAACCACCGACGTGAAGGAGTCCCCATGACCGCGAACCACCCCGGCGTTGTGTATGGCCGACGAGTCGCGATCATCGACGGCCTCCGCACCCCGTTCGTGAAGTCTGGAACGGACTTCAAGGACCTGTCGTCCCTCGATCTTGCCTCGGGTGTTGTGGGAGAACTCCTGCAGCGGTCCGGCGTCGCAGGAGACCAGATCGACCAGGTCGTCTACGGAGCCGTCATCCCCGACATTGGAGCCCCGAACATCGCACGAGAGGTTGTTCTCGCCGGCGACATGCCGGACAGCATTGATGCGTTCTCGGTGAGCAGGGCTTGCGCAACGTCGACCCAGGCGGTCGTCTCGGGCGCTCAGTCGATTCTGCTCGGCGATGCCGACATCGTCGTGGCCGGCGGCGCCGAATCCATGTCGAAGCCGCCGATCCTCTACTCGGATCGGTTCGTCGACATCCTCATGGACGCCAACGCCGCCAAGGACATCGGCAGCAAGGTCAAGGCCTTCTCGGCACTCCGCCCGAAGGATCTGGCGCCAAGTCCCCCTGCAATCGCCGAACGGTCTACCGCACTCACGATGGGCGGGTCTGCCGAGATCATGGCGAAGGAGAATGGCATCAGCCGCGAGGCACAGGATGAGTACGCGTTGCGTTCCCATCAGAAAGCCGTCGAGGCGTGGGACAACGGCATCTTCGATGACGAGGTAATGGCGTTCCCGGTCGGACCGGACTATCGAACCACCGTGACCAGGGACAACATCCCCCGCGCCGATTCGAGCCTGGAGAAGCTTGCGTCGCTCAAGCCGGTCTTCGATCGCAAGTACGGAACGATCACCGCCGGCAATGCATCGCCGCTGACCGACGGTGCCTCAGCCGTGATCCTCATGGAGGAGAAGACGGCGGAACGGCTGGGTTTCGTACCCCGAGCCTTCATCCGCTCGTGGGCGTTCGCAGCGCTCGACCCGAATTGGCAACTGCTCATGGGGCCGTCATTCGCAACGCCGATCGCTCTCGACAAGGCGGGGCTGACACTCGACGATATCGATGTCGTCGACATGCATGAGGCGTTTGCTGCGCAGATCCTGTCGAACACACAAGCATTTGCGTCTACCGAGTTCGCGCAACGCCGGCTCGATCGTAATGAAGCGATCGGAGAGATCTCCGACGACAAGTTCAATCTGTACGGAGGATCGCTCAGCCTCGGCCACCCGTTCGGGGCGACCGGCGCACGACAGATCACCACGATGGCCAACGAACTGGCCAGACGAGACGGGGGCAGAGCTCTCGTCACACAATGTGCGGCAGGCGGGCTCGGTGCAGCCGTCGTGCTCGAGCGCTAGGGAGGACATCATGGAGCTCACACACTTCGCGTTCGACGTCGAAGACGGCGTTGCCGTCGTCCTGCTCGATCGTGCGGGGGAACCGGTGAACACGCTCGGGCCGGCGATCTTCGATGATTTCGTCGCCGTGATCGATCGCATCGAGGCCGACCCATCCATCAAGGCGGTGGTGTTCGGCTCCGCGAAGAAGGGGAACTTCCTCGCAGGTGCGGACCTCCGATTCTTCGAGACACTCACGGATCCAGACGAGGCGGCCGAAGCGATCCGAGAGCTGCATGCGCTCTTCGCACGCATCGAGGCACTTCACACGGTCCATGCGAAACCTGTCGTGATGGCCATCGACGGTGCTTGCCTCGGTGGCGGCCTCGAGTTCGCCCTCACCGGTTCGATGCGGATTGCAGCCGATGGCAAGAAGACACAGCTCGGGCAGCCCGAAGTCCCGCTAGGAGTGCTCCCCGCAGGGGGCGGGACACAGCGCCTTCCGCGGCTCATCGGTATCGCCGCCGCACTCGACATGATCCTTACGGGCCGTTCCGTGCGTTCCTACAAGGCTCACAAGATCGGGCTGGTCGACGAGATCGTGCCGGTTGAGTCCCTCTACGACATCGCGAAGCTGCGGGCGGTCGAGGCGCTCGGCCATCTCGGTGAATCCGACGGATCCTCCGTCAAGGGATTCCTGGCTCCCACCCACCTGCAGGAGCTCGCCCTCGAACAGAATCCGGTGGGCCGGCGCATGTTGTTCCGGAGGGCCGAGGAGGCCATGCTGGCCAAGACGAAGGGCCTGTACCCGGCTCCGAAACGGGCACTGGAGGCCGTCAAGATTGGGATCGATGAGGGCCCGGAGGCTGGCTACGAAGCCGAGGCGGTCTTCTTCGGCGAACTGGTCACTTCACCGGAGTCGAAGGCGCTGCGCGGGATCTTCTTCGCTTCGCAGATGATGAAGTACGCAACCGGCATCGCCGGCCACGCCGAACCGAACGAGGTCTCGAAGATCGGAGTCCTCGGTGGCGGGTTGATGGGGGCCGGCATCGCTTCTGTGTCCGTTCTCAAGGCCGGGAAGACGGTGCGTGTCAAGGAGGTCGAGGACGCCGGCGTCCAGCGTGCGCTGGCACACGTGTCGAAGAACGTCGCACGCGAGGTGAAACGTCGCCGCCTCCGCCCGTTCGAAGCCGAGCGCGTGATGAACAAGATCACGGGAGCAACCGACTGGAGTGGTTTCCAGAACGCCGATCTTGTGATCGAAGCCGTATTCGAGAGCCTGGAACTGAAGCAGGCGCTCCTTGCAGAGGTTGAAGCGATCACCCACGAAGGGACCGTGTTCGCCTCCAACACGTCATCGCTGCCGATCAGCGAGATCGCAGCGAACGCCGCACGACCGGATGCCGTGCTCGGCATGCACTACTTCTCACCGGTTGAGAGGATGTCGCTGCTCGAGGTGATCGTCACCGAGGACACGGCTGATTGGGCAACGGTGACGGCTGTCGAGGTCGGAAAGCGCCAGGGCAAGACGGTGATCGTGGTGAAAGACGGCCCTGGTTTCTACACCACACGAATCCTGGTTCCCTACTTGAGCGAAGCGTTCCATCTCCTCGAAGATGGCGCATCGATCGAGGCCATCGACGACGCCATGACCGCGTGGGGATTCCCCGTGGGTCCCGTGTTGTTGAGCGACGAGGTCGGCATCGACGTTGGGGCACACATCGCACAGGTCATGCTCAATGCGTTCGGTGAGCGAATGGCCGGACCAACCATGGCCGGCAACCTGGTTGATGACGAGCGCATGGGGCGCAAGAACGGCCGCGGGTTCTACCAGTACAACGACAAGGGCAAACGGGGCGGTGTCGACGAGACCGTCTACCAGGCGCTCGGCATCGGCCCGCGCCGTGTGATCCCCGAGGCGGAGATCCAGGAACGGCTCTCCCTCGCCATGGTCAACGAGGCGGCACGCTGCCTCGAGGAAGGTGTGCTCCAGTCGGCGCTCGACGGCGACATGGGCGCCGTCATGGGGCTCGGCTTCCCACCGTTCCGAGGTGGCCCGTTCTGGTGGGTCGATCAGGTCGGTGCGGCAGAAGTCGTCGCAACCCTCGATGCCCTCGCAGAACGCCACGGTGTGCGTTTCGAACCGGCCGAGATCCTCCGTACGCACGCCGAGTCGGGGAAGACGTTTCGGTAGGAATCGTCCCAAGGCGATCGGAATCCACCAAACCGTCATGACTAGCCCTGAAATGGAGACACCTAGGGTGGAGTAGTTGACGCTTTGAGAGGAGATGAGATGGAGATGCAGTACCGCCGCCTGGGGAATGCCGGAATCAAGACCAGTGTGTTCTCGTATGGGTCATGGCTCACGTTCGGGAGTCAGCAGGAGAGGGACGACAGTCTCGAATGTATGAGCGCCGCATACGACGCGGGTGTCAACTTCTTCGACAACGCCGAGGTCTATTCCGGGGGAAAGGCGGAGACTGTGATGGGCCAGGCGCTGCAGGAGTTCGGGTGGCCCCGTCACACCTACCTTGTATCGACGAAGTACTTCTGGGGCATGCACAGGGATGTCCCGAACGCTTTCAACACGCTCAACCGCAAGTATTTGATCGAGGCGATCGACAAGTCAATCGATCGTCTTCAGCTCGATTACGTCGATCTTGTCTACTGCCACCGCCCCGACCCAGAGACTCCGATCGAAGAGACGGTGTGGGCCATGTCCGACATCGTGGCTTCTGGCAAGGCGCTGTACTGGGGCACCTCGGAGTGGTCTGCGCAGGAAATCCGGGCGGCGTGGGAGATTGCCGAGCGGCATCACTTGCGCAAACCGGTGATGGAACAACCGGAGTACAACCTGTTCAATAGAACCAAGGTGGAGACCGATTACGCCCGTCTCTACGAGGACATCGGGCTCGGACTAACCACGTGGAGCCCGCTCGCCTCAGGCTTGCTGACCGGCAAGTATCAGAACGGAATACCGGAAGGGAGTCGCGGAGAGAACGTCGAGTGGCTCCAGGACTTCCTCACCGATCCCGCCAAGCTTGCCAAGGTTGATGAGTTCCTCGCTGTTGCCCAAGGTGTTGGTTGCACGCCCGGTCAGTTGGCGTTGGCATGGACCGCGTCGAACCCGCATGTGAGCTCGGTCATCCTTGGTGCTCGTCATGTCGGCCAGCTCAAGGAGAATCTCGACGCTCTCGAGGTCATGGACGCCTTGACCGACGAGCAGATGGACAGCATCAACGCGATATTCACGTAGCCAGCGGCTAGGCGCTGGAACACCATCGACGTGGGCTGGTCGTCCCCCTCGTGGCGGGGGCGTTTGGCTCAGGTACGGGATTGCGACACTCGTTGACGTAGTCGCAAGCAAGCGACCCGCACATATCGAGACTTGCGTGCCCGGGTGGAGGTGATGTGGTCGATCAGCCGGCCTGCTTGACCGGCTTCTCGACAGGCGTGATGTCGAGCCGAAGATACGATTCGACTCCGAACAGACGGTCCACCCTCTGCATCCGGGCCGGCAGGAGGGGCACCGCTTCAGCTGCAGGGACAATCACGGCAGCGGTGGTCTCGTGCAGCGTGCCTTCGTGCTCGACGACACAGCCTCCGGCAGCGAGTGTGTTGCGACACCAGTCCGTGCCGGTTCCGTACGGCAGGTGGATGAAGAACGACTGCCCGATCCGTTCTGCCCACACCGGGGTGACGTAGTCGTTGCCGGATCTGCGGCCCGTGTGGTGAATGGCCGCCTGCAGATCGATGCCCAGCCTCAGATACACCGGGTTGCGGATCCTCTTGTTGTACCAACGAACGGCATCGAGTCCCGGTCTCCATCGCGTTCGCCACGAAACAACCATCACCGCCGTCGGCACCAGATCAACCAAAACCAGGAACCCCGCAAACCCGAGGAGCCCAGCCAGGCTCCTCCTTACCCAGACAGGCATGCGAGCCATCTTGAAGCACCTCCACGTCGAGACCCACACCAATCCTATGCGCACCAACCCAAGGTTCGGTCGGGAACCAGGATCAATCCTGACCACTCACATTGCCGGAGGTGAGAGATTGCTGAACTCTCCCTTGATTGTTTATCAATATAATATTATTGTTAAACGATATGGAGGTGAGGATCATGTCAACAACCAACCGACTCCCGAAGATCCTGCAACGACTCACCGAGGTCGGCATCGGCGTCACCGCCCTCGTGGCAATCGTATTCCTACTGGCTGCCGTGTTCACCGACTCGGCACTCGAAACGCCCATGGAGTTCACACCCGCCGAAGACACCTACTCGCTCACCAGCGAGGCTTGGGGAACAGGAACCATTCACGACGCTGTTGGTGTGGCCAGATTCACCGAAAGAAGCGCAACCCTCGTCGCACTCTCCACAGCCAAGATCCTCGCCTACGCCGCAGCATCACTCGTACTGCTGGTGCTCCTCCGAAACACCCTCAAGACACTCTCAGCCGGTACTCCGTTCGTCGATGCAAACGTTGACCGAATCCGCGCCATCGGCATACTCATCCCCGTCTTCGGGTTCCTAATCCAAGGACTCCACTGGGCCACCTCTCTCGTAGCGATGGACACCGTTGCTGCCGAAGGACTCCACATCGAAGCCAGCCTCACGCTGAACCTCACCTACCTGTTCATCGGTCTCGTCATCGTCGCCCTCGCAGAAGTCTTCCGCTACGGATCACACCTGCAAACCGACGCAGACCTGACCATCTGACGAGGAGCAATCCATGGGTATCGAAGTACGCCTTGACCGACTCCTCCTGGACCGAAAGATGACCCTCACCGAACTCTCCAACAGAGTCGGCATCACGCAAGCCAACCTGTCGAATCTCAAGACCGGCAAAGCACGGGCCATACGATTCACAACACTCGACGCAATCTGCAAGGTACTCCACTGCCAACCCGGAGACCTACTCAGCCACACCACCGAACAAGAACCGCCCGGCTAGCGCGCCTATGTCGACTGCGGTTTCAGGGTGTCGATGTACCGTTCGCTCGATAGTCGCAGAGGGGAAGCCGATGGAGAAGAACCACTTCGGAGAAGGTACCGCCGAGCGGTACGACGAAGATGCCACAGCGCTGTCGACGCCCGAGGCCGTGGATGCGGCCAGGTTCGCCCGGATGAGCCTTTTCGGTCGGTGGGCAGGCTGGGAACACGAACCCTTCACCGACAACAGCACCAAACACGTATCGGTGTGGCAGAAGGACTGACGCGTACGGTCACCGCCCGATGGTGTTCGAGAGGTTGGTCTTTGTGCCCTGACCGGCCTGCGATCGTTGTTGGGTGTGGGTTTCTGAGGTTTCTCGGACTTCTTCGGGTTTGTCGCCGTGGGGTGGGGTTTTGTGTCATAGGGGGCTGATACGTTGCTCGTATGTTGGATCTGTACGAAGCGAAATGCCACTACGACGAGGGGATCCCGGCCGGCCTCGACGAGATGGAACCCGGCCCGATCCTCGCTGCGTTCCTGTCAGGCATCGACGTCAACCGGATCTCGGGCTATGCCCGCATCATCGTGTTGCGTGCCCACCAGCGACTGGTGTCGCACTACACCGCATCCCTCTACGCCGATATGGCCGCCGTTGTCGACATCCTCGACGACGACGACACGAAACGATCTGACGCCGCAGAAGCCGCTGCTGCTGAAGTCCGTGCTGCACTGCATCTGACTCGCCGTAGTGCCGACAACGAGATCGGCATCGCCCTCGAACTCCACACACGACTCCCCCAGATCCACCAGATGCTCGCCGCTGGTGTGTTGGACCTACGCAGGGCCCGCGTCTTGTTGGACGGCACCGCCCACCTCGACGACGACATAGCCCGACGCATCGTCGAACAGATCGCCGACGACGCCGTCCGCTACACGACCGGGCAACTCCGCGCACG
>Ga0316197_10002728_pt1 | contig 12590 bp, 10 predicted proteins | sample OudBiesiAoxic_MG_FD_204939 | JGI IMG/M metagenome (GOLD analysis project Ga0316197, IMG submission 204939) | Coastal sediment microbial communities from Oude Bieten Haven, Netherlands - site A oxic | ecosystem: Environmental > Aquatic > Marine > Coastal > Sediment | place: Netherlands...
TTTCTGCTGGCACAACATGTTCCCACTCAATGCGTTTTGCTCGTTTTTTGTATTTTTTACTTTCAAAGCCGGAGCTAGCAATCACATTTTTTTTGCTATCAAACTCTGCATCGCAATATAAAGTGTGGCGTTCTTGAGGAGCGGTATAGACTTCTTTTTCTAATTTATTTTTAGCACTAGAAAAGGATTGGATTTGTGTGTTTTCGGCATAGGAAGATAGTGACAAAAATAGTAATGAAATAAACAGTAAAGGTTTGATAAGCAGGCCCAATTAGTCAAAAGGCGGCATTATCAATATTAATTAACACGCTGACAAGTGATAAATGTCATAAAATGACCATTATTGAGTTTTAATTGAGCATATACAGGATCGCGCTCAGAGCCATGCAACTCGCAGATCAGTAATCGTTAGCGCTATATAAGTCGGTGAATAGCAGAGTAAATAGCTAGGTAAATAGTTTGGGGAATAGGTTTGCGAATTGTCAATAGTTCACATAATCTTGTCAAAATGTTTTTTTATAGGTTTTTTAGAAAATCTACTTTGTTATATTTGCATTTCTTCGATAATATCAAGGTCATCATTTTTAATTTTTTTAAAAGCAACTATCGAGAGTACTCTTGAACGAAATACCCACAAGTGCATTATTTATTAGTTTAGTCGTTTTAATCATCATCTCAGCTTATTTCTCTAGTTCAGAGACCAGCATGATGTCTTTAAATCGCTATCGTTTACGGCACTTAGCAGCAGACAAAAACAAAACTGCACTACGTGTTGAAAAACTATTAAACAAACCAGATAAATTGATCGGCTTGATCTTGATTGGTAACAATTTAGTTAATATTTTGGCTTCTGCGATTGCCACCATCATAGGGCAACGCATGTTTGGTGATGCTGGTATCGCAATTGCGACAGGCGTACTGACATTAGTCATACTAATATTTGCCGAGGTCACACCTAAAACACTCGCGGTTTTATACCCTGAAAAAATTGCTTTTCCTAGCTCAGTATTATTAGCTCCTCTACAAAAAATATTAAGCCCATTAGTTTGGTGTATTAATGGTATTTCTAACGGTTTATTAAGAATATTTGGTATCAGTGTTCATAATCAAAGTGATAATGCGTTATCAAGTGACGAATTACGCTCTGTTGTACATGAAGCCGGATCAATGATCCCTGAGCATCACCAACAAATGCTCTTAAGTATTCTTGAGTTAGAGAAAGTCACTGTCGATGAAATCATGGTGCCACGTAATGAAATTGCAGCGATTGATATTAACCAAGATTGGGATACGATTTTAAAGCAGTTAAAACATCGTACGCATACTATGACCTTGTTATACCGCGACACTATTGATGACTCTATTGGTTTCTTACACGCACGTGACTCGCTATTAATCCTGTTAAAAGAAGACTTCACTAAAACTACATTGTTAAGAAGTGTACGTGAGTTGTACTTTATTCCAGAAGGCACACCACTGAATACGCAATTGATTAAGTTCCAACAGAACAAAGAACGTATGGGCTTAGTGGTCGATGAATATGGTGATATTCAAGGGTTAGTGACCTTAGCAGACATATTAGAAGAGATTGTTGGAGACTTCACTACAACACATGAACCACACAGTTCTGAAGAGATCCACAAGCAACAAGATGATAGTTATATTATTGAAGGTAGCTTAGGTATTCGCGATTTGAACAAAGAAATGGGTTGGTCTTTACCTACCGATGGACCGCGCACCTTAAATGGTTTGATCCTGGAGCATCTTGAAATGATTCCAACATCAGCAGTAAGTACTCGTATCTGCGGTTACCCTATGGAGATCATGGAAGTTGAAAATAATATGGTTAAGTTAGTGAAAATTATTCCCCATTTATATACTGAGGAAAATTAATATTATTAGTTCATTGAGTATAATAATCGTCTAACCCCGCTATTACTAAAAATACAAAATAAGCTAATCTCTATCAAGCAAACCAATCGGTTTGCTTTTTTTTACTTTAAATTTAATGTTTAAGCCTCCTTCCCTTAGCAATTTCCCGCTCAGAAAAACATTAATTACTGATGACCATTCCCACCTTGTAGTGACTGAATTAAACATGTGCAGATCATTTTTACGATGGCCATTAAGCATCAGTCTTTTTGATTCTCAGAATAAAAACTATCAAATATTCTTTAACTGAAAATGATCGTATTGTTTTTATAACGCATCAATAGCGTTCAATTAATAGTTGAATTCAAGAGGAGATAAACAATGACAACCACTTCATATCATTTTATTGCAGGAGGCTTAGTGATTGCATATGAACCATGCCATTAACCACTTAAATGCTAATACGATCCAAGCAGTAGCCAGCTCACACCCTTTAGCGGATGTCAGTCAATATGGTGTACAAAAAGCCAATAAAAGTAAACTTCATTCTTTTGGCTTATCAGTCTTTGCCGGTATTTTTATCGCCATTGCATTTGTTTTTTACCTTACGGTAACGACCGGCAGTGATGCCTCTTCTTGGGGTCTCACTCGCTTAGCGGGAGGCACTGCATTTAGTTTAGGTTTAATACTCGTTGTAGTGTGCGGAGCAGAATTATTTACTAGCACCGTATTAAGTAGCGTTGCTTGGGCACAAGGTAAGTTAAGCACTCTGCAGTTAATCGGTTGCTGGGTACGTGTTTATCTAGGTAACTTTGTTGGGGCGATGCTGATTTTATTACTTATTTTTGGTGCCAAAATATACCAACTTGACGATGGGCAATGGGGGATTAATGCGCTGCATGTAGCACAGCATAAAATTCACCACAGTTGGCTACAAGCCTTTTCGTTAGGCGTGCTATGTAACCTATTAGTGTGTTTAGGTATTTGGATGACATTTAGCAGTAAAGATATGCTAACAAAGTCATTCTTACTGATACTACCGGTTGCAATGTTTGTCAGTAGTGGTTTTGAACATAGTATTGCGAACCTATTTATGGTGCCTTTGGGAATTGTTTTACAGCATACCGTACCCGCTGAGTATTTAATCTCATTGGGATATAACGCGAATAGTTTTGCGGACCTAACAGTGAGTCATTTTGTGCTTAACAATTTAATTCCCGTCACTCTAGGCAATATTGTCGGAGGAGGAGTAATGGTTGGATTAGGGTATTGGTTAATTTACCAAGATGTTCCTATGCCATTAACAAACTCTGCGCCATTAACAAATCCAGTGCCATTAACAACACAATCAATAACACCGACATCACTGACTCACGGATCAACATCAGACCTCGCCACGACCATTTATTTACCATCACAAGGAACACCGATTATGAACAATACATTTTTAACTGACCTAACTGTTGCACAGCTAATGGATACAAAAGCCATCACTTTTTCAGGACAACAAACGGCAACCTCTGCTTTATTGGAATTATCAGCACAGCAAGTGCGTGGAGCAGTCGTCATCAATGAGCAAAAAGAACTACTTGGCTTTGTATCAGAGCAGGATTTATTACGTAATTGGTGGGCAAATGATTTTGAGTTAGATCAGCAATTAAGTGTCGCTGATGTCATGCAAACTGAAGTCTTAAGTGTTACTCCAGAGCAAAGTATCGCAGAATTAATTGAATTTATGACCGTCGATAAAAGCATCTTATATCCGGTTAGCGATTCAGGTGTTTTATTATCAAGCCAATACTTAAGTTACCATCAACGCCTGAATAAAGCGGCAGCTAAACGACCTTCTATTTATCCAGTGATTGATAATGGTATCGTAGTGGGTACGATCACTCGCCAGCATATTACTCAGCATTTACTGTTACAGATGCAGTTTCAAGAAAAAGGTGTTTCTGAGATCCAACAAAAAACCACATCGGATCAAGCAGCTTAATATAGTCGTATAACTCACGCTACGTGACTCAAAATGGCATAGCTTAAAGTTATCTGCCTGCTCCATAAAAAATAGAATTAATCGGAAAAATGATTAATTCTATTTTTTTGCAAGCTACGTACTAAACGTTTAGCTTCTGTTATAACGCAATCTTTTAATGGGTTTTGTCCTAAATCATCTAACCAAACAAACGATAAACTACGATGCATATCTAATTCAGGTGTGTTCAATATCACTAATTCGCAACGTTCAACTTCTCTTTTTACATCTAACAAGGGTAAACAGCCTAGATAACTGCCATTTTTCACCAATTCTTTAATAACAGGGACACTTTCATATTCTTTCCACACATCAAGGTGGTCAATTAAACCATGTACCGCACTTTCAAAAATACGTCGCGTACCAGCCCCATGCTCTCTTAAAATCCACCGGGCTTGCTCTAACTGCGCAAGGTTAACCACCTTTGAATGTGCGTAAGGGTGATGAGTGTTGGTAAAAACAACTAAATGGTCATCAAAAATAGCTTCTTGAATAACACGACTATCATCATTGCGCCCTTCAATAATACCCAATTCAAATTCATGATTTAGTAATCCTCGAATCACTTCTTCACTATTTTCAACAGAAAGTTCAATGCGTAGTTCAGGAAAGTCACTATCGATATTACTGATTAGTTTTGGCAATAGGTGTTCAGCCGCGGTTTGGCTTGCACACAATGATAAGGTACCACTGATTAAATGCTGATCTTTTAAGCCTTGATCAATTTGTTGTGCATTTTGGATCAGTTTTCGCGCCTGCGGTCTTAACCATCGCCCCCAGTGGCTTAAGGTTAAACGGTTGCCATGGCGAATGAACAAAGGTCGGTCAAGTAAGTTTTCTAATTGTGCTAAGGACATACTCACTGCAGATTGTGTCATGCATAAGTGTTCCGCTGCGCGGCTAACACTTTCATTACTCGCGATCGCGTTAAAAACTTGTAACTGCTTTAGGGTGTACTTCATGAGAGTCCATTAATGATGTTATTGAGCTCTCAATGTAAAGCATCAGTTTTTTTGATACTTGATATAAAACAATTCACTAAAAAATAAAGCAAAAAAAAAGGCTGCAAAGCAGCCTTAATAGTTATCTCAGATTTACAGTTGTTGTAATTGCTCTGCAGACAATGAAATATCATCATTTTTATTGATACCAACACCCGCATCTATAATTGCTTGCGCAATCTCTTTTGCTTCAGCTAATGAGTGCATTGCATAAGTACCACATTGATATTCATTTAGTTCTGGAATTTGGTTTTGGTTTTCTACATTCAACACATCTTGCATTGCCGCTAACCAAGCTTGACCCACTTGTTGCTCTGTTGGTGCACCGATTAAGCTCATGTAAAACCCAGTACGGCATCCCATTGGTGAAATATCGATAATTTCAACTTGATCACCATTGAGATGATCACGCATAAACCCTGCGTATAAATGCTCTAATGTATGAATGCCTTTTTCAGATAAAATATCTTTATTAGGCGCGGTGAAACGTAAATCAAATACTGTAATAGTATCCTTACTTGGTGTTTGCATGGTTTTAGCAATACGTACTGCTGGCGCTTTCATAATAGTATGGTCAACGGTAAAACTATCTAATAATGGCATAGGGTGTTTCCTTATTACTTAATTAATTATCTATCTATTCATTTCAAGGACCGAGTTTGATCGATTACGTAGAGTATTACATCTACTGACTAGGTATGAAACAGTCGCCATAACCAACTCGAATCCAAATTTTCTTGGCAACCTTTTAACTGTGTTGCATATTTTTTAGCACGTACATCCACTTTGCGAGAGACTTTTACTAGCCACGCTTTTTTGTTGTAACTCTTACGCTTGTATCCTGTCCAACCCTCATGATAATTCAAATACTGGCCGTAAGCATCCCACTTCGACACACCATTTATTTTATGCGTTTTACTGGTGAACCAGCCCATAAAGTCGATAGCGTCATCAAAATCATCACGATTAGACCAGTCATTACCTGTTTCCCGCTGGTAGTCACTCCAAGTCATGTCTCTGGCTTGTGCATAACCGTAGGCATCACTTGCTCGCCCAATGGGTATAAACCAAAAGTATTGCATCGGGGGCGCGGCATCATGTTTAAAACTACTTTCTTGATACATAATAGCAATCGGCACATGAATGGGAGTCCCCCATCGCTCTTGCATTTTTTTGGAAGCACTATACCAATCCCGATTTTCAAAAAAAATATCACAAATATTTTCAGGATTTTTAGGAGGTGGTGTTGCACAGGCGATTAATGCGATAGGAAAAATTAAAGTGATTATTTTTTTAAATAAATGCATAGCTTTACTTTAAACCTCTCTGTTAATCGCAGAATAACGTGTCATTTTCCTATTTTATTAGCACTAAATGAATAACATCCAAAACAGATTAATAGTTACCTAACACGTTGCGCAGAGAAATTTTAACAGCACGTACAAGGTACATGCTGTTAGGGATAACTCGCTAGGTGCTGTTTATACTTTTTTAGCGTTAGTAAAGTAATCGGTTAAAAAATCAGGAAAACTCAATGTATCTGCAGCTTCAATGGCTTCACGCTTTTCAATTGACGTTTGCTTTTGCTGTGCAAATATCTGCTCAGACCAAATAGAATAAGGTTGCTCTTGTAGCTCGACTTTATACTGTTTTGCCAAACTCAATGCTAATGTCCCATTATCACCCGTAGAATCTTTGATGCACTTTAAAATACGCGCAGAACTGGTTTGCTCTGGGTCTTCAAAACGAGGGCTGATATGTTGCATTGCATTTTGATAACGATTATCCACGCGCTCTTTATCTAATAACGACGCCATTTCAGACAGTTGCTGATTTAACCACTTCCCCCAACCTGCAACATCTTTTGTTTGCTCGGCAATGGTTAAAGTAAGTTCAGGTTCACGACCTCGTGTTACCATTTCATTAAAGTTATCCGCACAGGCTGCGTATTCTTCTTGCGATAACGTTGGTGATTCAACACTTGCACACCAAGTTAAAAATAGATCTAAGAAGTTTACTTGCTCTTGAGTGATACCTAATTTACAAAATGGATTCACATCTAAAGAACGGATTTCAATATATTCAATACCACGTGCTTTTAATGCTTGCGATGGTGTCTCATTAGCTTTTTGAACACGTTTAGCACGAATAGAAGCATATAATTCGTTCTCTATCTGCAAAACATTGTCATTAAGCTGAACATATTCGCCATCTTTGACTATGCCCATCGCAGTAAACTTAGACTCTTTTTTAGATAACGCTTTACGCACGCTATCAAGGTAGGTGTTTAAACTGTTATAGCAGATATTTAAATCTGATTGAGAACTATTGGTATAACCTAAATCACTCAAACGCAATGACGTCGCATAGGGTAAATAAATGGTTCCTTTACCTGTCCCTTCAAAAGGAAGTTTTGTTTCTTTACCTTGTAAAAATGATTTACAAATAGCAGGAGAAGCACCAAACAAATAAGGAATAACCCAACCATAACGTAGGTAATTTCGAATTAATCCCATATATCCAGCAGATTGAGCGGCTTGACCGGTTAGCGGAGATCCATGCAGCTCCCCCCAATTATCCCAAAATGCTGCAGGTAATGAAAAGTTATAATGCACGCCAGAAATAATTTGCATCATACTACCGTAACGGTTTTTAAGACCTTGGCGATAGGTCGTTTTCATTCTGCCAATATTAGATGAACCATACTGTGCTAATTGCACATTATCTTCACTCATCACATAACAAGGCATACTCATTGGCCAAAGGTATTGTTCACTCGGTAAGTTCATAACCACATGATGATGAATGTCATTAAGATAGTTAAAGAGTTGATCTACGCTCGTTGCAACCGGCGTAATAAACTCTAACAGACTCTCAGCAAAATCAGTGGTGATAGAAGTATGTGTAAGTGCGCTACCGTAAGCACTAGGGTGCCCTTCTTGCGATAGCTTACCATCCTCGTTCACACGTAACGTTTCGCGTTCTATACCACGACCGAATGCAATGAAGCTCTCAGGATGCTCGCTGAGGAAATTAATACGCTGTTGAAAGTTCTTAGCCAAGTGTAAACCCCTAGGTGATTTTTTTAGAGCGCTAACTCTACCACCTAAATTAGTTGAACTAAATAAGCATTTAATAGAAACAAGAAAGCAGTACTTAGAACAGTAAAAAATTGGTGTTTTGTTAAGCGTTTTTAGTCCCTAATCAGGGGCTTTATGGAAAAATAAGGAATAAAAACATTAAGAACAAATAACGCAGACTTTTACCAATCACGATATTGATAAAAGCACGTCCTCTGGAGAGCTTAAGCCAACCAGCAAACAAGCAGATCACATCACCTACGATAGGCAGCCAACTTAATAATAATGCAACATTTCCCCACTTTTGACAGAACAATAATGTTTTGGGGTATTTTAAAGCCGCCTTTTCCTGTCCAAAATTAATATAATAACCAAGTAAGTAAGTCACTACTGCGCCTAAACTATTACCTATGGTTACAGCAAAAAAAAATTCCCATTTCAAAGATAACTGTTGCTGCAAGTAGTAAATAAACAGCACTTCAGAGCCACCTGGAAATAACGTTGAGGAGATAAAACCACTGCTAAATAGCAGCCAATAATCATTCATATATTTTTCTTAAAAATGTCAAAGTTAATTATCTATATTGTAGGAAACACCTAAATAACGCCTATCCTTACTTTTGCTTTTAAGAATAAGTATTGATCCCCCTATAAAAAAGGCCACTAAAAAGTGGCCTTAATTAATAAGTATCATTTGTTAACAGCTTATCTAGCCAACAATCGCTAATAGTACACCAGCTGCTACCGCACTCCCTAATACACCGGCCACGTTAGGACCCATAGCATGCATTAATAAGAAGTTATGTGGATTTGCTTCTAACCCAACTTTATTAGCAACACGCGCGGCCATCGGCACCGCAGACACTCCAGCTGCACCAATCAAAGGATTGATTGGACTTTTTGAGAAACGTCCCATTGCTTTAGCCATCAATACACCAGAGGCAGTACCAATCGAGAAAGCAATTGCACCTAACCCTAAAATACCCAATGTTTCTAAGTTCAAGAACTTATCTGCAGATAGTTTAGAACCCACGCCTAAGCCTAAGAAAATCGTAACAATATTAATCAGTTCATTTTGAGCAGTTGAACTTAAACGGTCAACAACACCAGACTCTCGCATTAAATTACCTAAACAGAACATGCCAACCAATGGCGTAGCTGCCGGTAAAAATAAGATAGTCATGAACAATACCGCTAACGGGAAGATAATTTTTTCTTTCTTACTGACCGGGCGTAACTGTTCCATTTTAATTTGACGCTCTTCAGGCGTGGTTAATGCACGCATGATCGGCGGTTGAATAATAGGAACCAATGCCATATATGAGTAAGCAGCAACCGCTATTGCACCCAGTAAGTCAGGGGCAAGTTTAGACGCTAAGAAAATAGCCGTCGGCCCATCAGCACCACCTATAATGGCAATCGCAGACGCATCAGCAAGCGTAAATTCAAAACCAGGTACTAAGTTTAATAAAATAGCGCCAAATAACGTCGCAAAAATACCAAACTGTGCAGCTGCACCTAAAAATAAAGTTTTAGGATTAGCAATCAAAGCACCAAAATCAGTTAATGCGCCCACCCCCATGAAGATAATTAACGGGAACACCCCCGTTTCAATACCAATATGGTAGATGTAATAAAGCATGCCTCCTTCATCATTAAAACCTGCATTAGGGATATTCGCTAAAATAGCCCCAAAACCAATCGGTAGTAATAATAAAGGCTCAAACTTACGCGCGATCGCTAAGTACAATAGCAACCCACCGACGGCCATCATCACTAATTCAGGCCACTGAAAGTTTGCAACTCCCGTATCGGCCCATAGTGTCATTAATCCATTCACGTTATCTTCCTTAACCTATTACAAACAGTGAGTCACCGACATTCACAGCATCGCCTTCTCTGATGTTAACGGCTTGCACTGTGCCTGATTTTGGAGCACGAATTTCAGTTTCCATTTTCATCGCTTCCATAATCACCAGTACATCACCTTCGTCGACGTGGTCACCTTTGTTTACCAGTACTTTAAAGATATTACCCGCTAAAGGTGCCGGCACATCCTCACCTTCGGCATCAGCAGTTGCTGCAGGTGCAGCAGCGTTTGCCGCAACCGTTGTGTTCACCTGTGCAGCATTAGCTTTAACTGGTGAAATACCGTCGATACTACCTTCTGGCCCCACTTGTACATTAAACAGCTGTCCATCAACTGAAACAGAGTAAGACTCTGGCGCATTTTTCGCTTTAGCAGGGGCATTAGCAACTTTCATATCATCAGCGCTTGGTACAGGCTCAAATGCATCTGGGTTATTGCGATTTTCTAAGAATTTAAGTCCGATTTCAGGGAACAACGCATAAATAAGAGCATCATCAATCTCATTGTCAGCAACTTTAACGCCTTTTTCAGCCGCTAATTTTTTGAACTCAGCTTCGATCGATGCCATTTCTGGCTTAAGATTATCCGCTGGGCGACAAGTAATTGCTTGCGCGCCATCTAATACTTTAGCTTGTAATTCGGCATTAACAGGTGCAGGCGTTGCGCCATATTCACCTTTTAATACACCAGCTGTTTCTTTAGTGACATTTTTATAGCGTTCACCCATCAATACATTGATTACAGCTTGTGTGCCAACAATTTGAGATGTTGGTGTCACTAAAGGAATTAAACCAAGATCTTCACGAACGCATGTAATTTCTTTTAATACTTCGTCCATCTTATCTGCAGCACCTTGCTGTTTAAGTTGGCTTTCCATATTAGTTAACATACCGCCCGGTACTTGTGCTATCAAAATACGTGGGTCAACACCTTTCAATTCACCTTCAAATTTCACATATTTTTTGCGTACTTCGCGGAAATAAGCAGAAATATCTTCTAGTTTATGTAAGTCCAACCCAGTATCACGCGGCGTACCCTCAACAATAGAAACTAATGTCTCTGTTGGTGAGTGACCGTAAGTCATACTCATTGAAGAGATAGCACTATCAATAATATCAACACCCGCATCAATCGCTTTTTGTTGAGTCGCTAAACTAAGACCTGTTGTTGCATGGCAATGCAAGGCTAATGGGATATCGGTGCAAGCTTTAATTTTTGTAACTAACTCTTCTGCAACATAAGGTTTTAATAAACCAGCCATATCTTTAATACAGATAGAGTGCGCGCCCATGTCCTCCAGACGTTTCGCCATATCAACCCAACCATCGATGGTATGGACTGAACTCGTCGTATAAGAGAGAGCCCCCTGAGCATGAGCACCAACTTCAACAGCCGATTTAATCGCCGTCTCAAAGTTACGCACGTCATTCATTGCATCGAAAATACGAAATACGTCTACGCCATTAGTATGTGCACGTTCGACAAACTTCTGTACCACATCATCAGCATAATGGCGGTAACCTAATAGGTTTTGGCCTCTTAACAGCATTTGTTGTGGTGTATTTGGCATCGCCGCTTTTAAAGCGCGAATACGATCCCAAGGATCTTCACCTAGATAACGAATACATGAATCGAAAGTAGCACCACCCCAAGTCTCTAAAGACCAATAGCCTACTTTATCTAATTTCTCTGCGATGGGTAACATATCGTCAATACGCATACGTGTTGCAAATAATGATTGGTGTGCATCACGTAAAACAACTTCGGTGATTGCGAGAGGCTTAGACATATTCACTTGCTCCTTTATTGATTCTTTGTCCATTAAACTGTTCGTGCTTTGCGGTATTGTTGCACTGCACTAGTGATCGCAGCGATTACTTGAGGGCTTACTTGTGTTTGATTAGCAGCTTGTGTAGCAACGGGTGCTTTACGCTTAGCTGAAATGACAGGTTTGTCTGCAGGGATATATTTAGCCATTAGATTTATACAAATAAATAATAAACCTAAAAACATATAAACAAATGCCATGCCGAGACCCAATAGCATAAATGCAGTGACTAAAGATCCTGTAATATCCATAAATGTACCCTTTCCTTTTCTAGATACACACTGAAACAGCCATTCAACAGATTAAAAATGAATATTTATTCATATCTAATAAGTATTTAATATGCTGTTAACAGTGAGTATTGAATACTGATCACGATTAAATCCATGTAAATAATAAACATCAACCACCAGATTACTTGATTTAATACGCGTTGAACATATGTATTCTCAGTAAAATAGTGTTTCACAGGCGCTTATTATAGTGGTTTTGGCTAAAAAATGAAAGCAATGGAATTTGACTCAACTTCCATAGTTTGCATTTAGCAATTAATAGTCTAATAAAGGTGAAAGCAAGCGAGGTTAAACTTGTGACTTAAATATAAAATTAAGTGACTATTTATGCAAAATTATAAAAAAAACATGCATTTTTAGAGAGAAAATAAGTATATAAAAAGAAATATAGTCATTTATTATGATTAAACATTCAAATAAAGTTGAATTTACAGGGACTATATAAGATTAAATAAAATAAGGTGGAATAATAATAAAAGCGAAAAACTAAAGAAATGGTGCGGGTGAAGGGATTCGAACCCCTGACCGCCTGGTTCGTAGCCAGGTACTCTATCCAGCTGAGCTACACCCGCATGGTGCTTAATATTATTGGGAATAATATTAATAAGCTCTAA
>Ga0316197_10002729_pt1 | contig 12590 bp, 10 predicted proteins | sample OudBiesiAoxic_MG_FD_204939 | JGI IMG/M metagenome (GOLD analysis project Ga0316197, IMG submission 204939) | Coastal sediment microbial communities from Oude Bieten Haven, Netherlands - site A oxic | ecosystem: Environmental > Aquatic > Marine > Coastal > Sediment | place: Netherlands...
CTCCGCGAACGACCTCTACCGATGAAGCCCACGGTCGACCAGCGACGCGAGCCGGGTCACGGACCATGACCCGGATGTCGTGGCCCTGTTCGAGCAATCGTGGCACGAGCCGGCCACCGATGTAGCCGGTTGCGCCGGTGACGAGAACCTTCATTTTTCTCTCCCATTGTAGCGATCGAGGTATGCGCGAACCGGAAATTTGCGTGCGGTGTTGGCCGAAGACATGTAACGGACGGTGCCGAAGATTGGCCGTTCGGGCCCCCACGGGCGATCATGGCGCCCGAGGACCCAGAAGATCCCGGTGTAGGAATTGGGGTCGCGACCATCCAGGGCGTATCGGTTGTTGAGCTCGATCATCACCTCGAGGGCCTCTCGCGGTTCGGAGGTCCATTCGAGGATCTTCTTGCCCCACAGCATCCGCAGATAGTTGTGAATGGTGCCCTCGCGAAGGAGCTGGGTCTGGGCGGCGTTCCACAGCGGGTCGTGGGTTGCGGCATTGGCGAACTCTTCGAGAGTGTAAAGAAACTCGCGCCGGTCACCAGCATGTCTGGAGAGTGTCGAGGCGGCCCAGTCCGGCAGCGACTCCCAGCGGCCATGGTCGGGTCGATGACTACAGACGTTGAAGCCGAGTTCCCGCCAGGTGACCAGCTGGTCGAGAAATGCTTCGGCACTTTCGCTCACCGACCACCATCCGGCGCGCCGGCCGTTTGTCGGCGGCACCACGTCCTCCGGCGACCACCGCTCGCGCAGCATGATTTCGAGAAACACCTCATGTGACGAGATGTGGCCGAAATGGAGGTAGGGAGACAAGCCGCTGGTCGCCTCCGCCTCGGGCCGGTTGCGATCATCGACGTAGCGGCCAAGACGGTGGTCGAGAAAGCCGCCCAATGCGGCGTCTGCGGCCGACGAGCCTCCACGGACAGGAGCGGCGGCAACGGTGTGATCGATCGGCAACGACGACAGCGAATCAGCCCCACCGGCCAACAGATCCCCGGTCGCCTCCGGCCATCTTTGAGCTAAAACGGCCGGTAGCGGGGACGGCGCTGGGAGCTCTTCGGCGAGTGGGTCCTCGAGCGGGATCTCGGTGATATGGTCGAGGATGTTCTTTTGAACGAACCTGCGAAATGAATATGCGGTCGCGAACTCGCGATCAGCGGCGGCCATCGGCAGCAGCCCGTTACTGTCGACGGCCTCGAGGAGAACCGGCACCCTTGCGGCAGCTGTTGCCACCATTGTGGGAAGGAAGAATGTCGGAAAGTCGTCGGTCACCACCACCGCCGCATCAGCGGCAAGGGCCTCGAGCAGGCCGCTGCCCGCTCCACGGTCCGGCTCAACGTAGGGGTAATAGGTGACGTTTCGTCCTTCGAGGGCCGCCGCCGTGTCGGCCATTCCGTCGACGATGAAACGGTGCAGGCGGTCGCTTGCCCAGCGGTAATCGCTGCGAAGCGCTTCGAGAACGACAAGCGGGAGACCGAGGCCGCGCGACCAGTCCGCCGCCCGCTGGAGACCGAAATTGAATCGAACGCGCCTTGAGGCGATCATCCAGTAGATCACCCGTGCGCCATCCGGTTGAACCGACCGTGTGTTGGCGGCTCGGATCCGCAAGGCGGATACTCGGGATTTGATGCTGGACGTCATGCTTTTTTTGGCCTTTCTCTTTCGTCGTCTAAATGGTCAAGGAGCAACAGTAGCGGGGAATTCCATTTTCTAGACATTGTTATAGATTTTCTAGAAATAATTTCGATAGAAATACAGTTGTTCTGCTCGTCCGAGGCTCTGAACAGCTCGGCCTCACGCCGAAACCCATGGTCCGAGCCATAAATTGGAGGGAGCTCATGAAAAGTCCATTCAAGTTTGCTGAGTACGAGAGCAAAACGGCCCTGGTGGTCGTATTTCCGCCGGCGATCAAAGGTCTCTTCAACTCCGAGGTCCATGACTTGGTGCGCGAGGTGCAGGAGCTGCTGGATGGAGTCTATGTGACCTACGCCCTCTCCTCGGGGTCTTCCCCCGACCTTCGCGCTGCCCTTTCCGCCGCCCGCTTTGTAGGTTGCGAATCGGCGGTGGTCGTTCCGGCGGAGGCAAATGAAGCGGCTCGCTTCATCGACAACGTCTCGAAAGGCGACTGGTTGCTGAGCTCTTTGCCAGAACCGTCCGAGCTCGATGCGCCCGCCCTGGCTCACACCTATCTGGCGGCCGTTGCCGAAGCTGGGATGGCGGCGTGACGCGATTGGCTCCGGCGCATCGGTCCGGGACGTTTCTGTGTTTGATAGTCTGGCGCCGAGTTCCAATGGGGGAGTGAAGATCATGGAGAGCGACATCGTCGAAAGCAAAACGCAGCTTTGGCCGATGGGCGCGGTGACCCGCCGCACCGGAATTGGTGAACATACTCTCCGAGCCTGGGAGCGTCGCTTCGGTTTTCCGAAACCCATCCGGCTTGCTTCGGGACACCGGAGGTTCTCAGGTGATCAGGTACAGCACCTGCTCCTGATTGCGAAAGCGCTCGAATCCGGCTATCGCGCCGGCGACATCGTGCCGTTGCCGTTGTCAGAACTCGAGCTGCTGCTCGAGAATTCGGGCGCCTTCGATCGGGCCAGCGATTCTGGCAACGCAGAAGATGTCATGTTGTTGGTCTTCGATGCGTGCAAGCGATTCGACAGGGAGTCTCTGGCGGCACTGCTCCACGGCGAAGCCGCGGTGCTTGGCCTGCCGAGGTTTCTCCGCGAACGCGTTGCCCCGCTCCTCGATGCGGTTGGGGAGGCGTGGGGTCGTGGGGAGATTGAAATCCGCCACGAACACTTCTTCTCCGAAGTCCTCGAGGACGAGTTGAGGAGGCTTCGTGCACCGCTCGAAGCGGCGACCAGGGGTCGACCGGTGGTGATCGCGAGCCTGCCAAACGAGTTTCACGGACTCGGTCTTCAGATTGCCGCTCTGGCCATCGTCACGGCGGGACGCCGTGTGCGGGTTCTCGGTCCACACCTTCCAGTCGAGGAAATCGTCCAGGCCACGAAGGCGCTGGACGCCTCGGCCGTCGGTCTCTCGGTCAGCGCCTTCGCCGAGCCGGAGGAAACGACGCGCGAGATCAAAGCGGTACGGGAGCGACTTCCCGCAGAGACAGCCCTTTGGATTGGTGGCGCCGGGTCGGCAAACCTCAAAAACTTGCCTGCCGGGATCGAGAACACGGTGTCGCTCGATGACCTCGACCGGGTGCTGATGCGGCTCCCAGACCAGGTGTCAACCTCGCCACAATCCGCAACCGACCGCAAATGATCTCGACGCCTCGAGGCCGGCCCACCATCTGGAGGCCCTCTATGGACCGAAACGCTTTCGTTTTTGTCATCGCCACTCTCGCAGCTATTGCGCTGCTGCTCACCAGCGGCTACGGCTTCGCCGGCGGCCTGGTGGTGTCCGCGGTCGCGTTTACCATCCTCTGGCTCGTGAGTCTGCGGCTCGAGAATGCAGGTATTGTCGACATTTTCTGGGGACCTGGCTTTATTTTCGTTGGTACCTACTACACGATGACCGTCCCTGGGGCACCTACTCTGAGGGGGCTCCTGGTTCTCGCACTGGTCGCCGTCTGGGGGCTGCGTCTCGCCCTCCACATCGGTATTCGCAACGCCGGCGCCGGCGAGGACTTCCGCTACCGGAAGTGGCGCGAAGAAGCTGGCAACCGCTTCTGGTGGATCTCGCTGTTGAAGGTCTTCCTGCTGCAGGCACTGGTGTTATGGATCGTGTCTTCACCGTTGTTGCTCGCCCAACTCGGCGGTGGCGAAAGCCTGACCGCACTCGATCTGCTGGGTCTTACACTGTGGAGTTTCGGCTTCCTGTTCGAGACGGTCGCGGACTGGCAACTGTGGCGATTCAAAAAGGACCCGGCTACCGCGGGCCGCGTCATGCGTTCAGGTCTGTGGTCTGTGTCCCGCCACCCCAACTACTTCGGTGAAACCGTTCTATGGTGGGGCATCGGGTTGCTCGCCCTGACCACAGGTGGCTGGCTCTCGTTCATCGGTCCCCTGATGATCACCTTTTTGTTGCTCAAGGTCTCTGGTGTCGTGATGCTCGATGCCGCCCTGGTAGAGAGGCGGCCGGAATATGCCGACTACATCGCGACGGTCCCGGCGTTTGTGCCCCGCCTCCGTTTAGCGACAAGGCACCGACAGTAGCCGACCAGTGACGACACGCTGACCTCTCATCCAATTCGATCTGATGGCTCGCACCGTCTGGAGAGAGCCTTTTTTCTGTCCTGCAACGTGGGGCCTCGCTTGTTGTTAAAGTTAATTCTAATTTTTATCTAGAAAAACCTTGACAAAAGATTTATTGAGACCTATATTCAAGATCAAGGAGGCTGAGATGGCAAACGTTGACGAGATCACCGCATGGGACTTCAGTACTGGCGAACTCCCCTACTATGACCAGCTCTACAAAACGGCGTTGCGGATGACCCGCTCCGTCCCGGAGACCGAGGACCTGCTCCAGGAGACCTACCTCAAAGCCTTCCGCTATTACTCCGGATTCGAGGAGGGCACCAACCTCAAGGCGTGGCTCTTCCGCATCATGAAGAACAACTTCATCAACGGCTATCGCAAGCGGAAGGTCCAGCCGCAGCACGTCGAACTCGACGAGCTTCGTGACAGCGGCGAAGAGCATTGGGAAGTCGATGCTGTCAACGCAGGGAACGAATCCGAAACGGGTGCGCTGTCCGATGAGATGGATGAGGACTTGGCCCGTGCTATCAACGCTATCCCCCACGACTACAAGATGGCCCTACTCCTGGTGGACGTACAGGGCCACACCTATCAGGACGTTGCGGACATTCTCGCTGTTCCGGTGGGAACCGTGATGTCACGGCTCTATCGGGGCCGCACCAAGGTCGAAAAGGCGCTCATTTCGTACGGGAAGAGGTACAATTACCTCTCGCGGCCCCCGCGAAAGATCCGCGACACGACCATCGATATCGGTAGCATCTTCGATGGCGCGGATGTGTGAAGCTTGGCGACCCTTCGCGAGTTCCGAAAATTTCAGATCACGTCGGTCTGAAAAGGAAGAGTGAATCATGCCCAAACACGTCGTGGTGAAGATCGTTATTTTGACTGTCGCGATGGCAATCTCTGGTTTCGTAGATGCCGGTGACCAACCGGCGTTCATCCTCGAAGTCGAGGCCGGTCCGACCTGGCAGAGCAGCAACGACGCGCAGGTTCCCAACACCCTGGAGGGGACCCGTTTCTCACTCAAGGACCTGGCCGGGCAGGGCCCGTGGTTTGCGGGCCGAGTCTACTTCACTTGGAACATCTCACCGCGCAACGGCGTCCGGTTGCTGTTGGCGCCGCTCTCCTACACCGAGACGGGGATCTTCGACGAGCCGGTCGATTTTGCGGGTGCGAGCTATCTTCCAGAAATTCCCACCGAGGCGACCTACCAGTTCAATTCATGGCGTCTGACCTATCGCTACCGACTCAAGGACGGCGATCGGTGGAAGCTGTGGATCGGCGGCTCGCTGAAAGTCCGTGATGCCAAGATCGAGCTCAGACAGGGTGAGACCACGAGCAAGGACACCGACCTCGGTCTCGTTCCTCTGCTGTATTTCGCCGCAGACTATCGGGTGGCTCAACGCTGGCACGTCGTGTTCGATTTCGACGGACTCGCGGGCGGTCCTGGGCGCGCCATCGATCTGTCGCTGAAGCTTCGATATGACATCAACGATCGTTGGGCGGTAACCGCCGGTTACCGGATGCTCGAGGGCGGCGCGGACATCGACGAGGTCTATAACTTCGCGTGGTTCAATTCAGCTGTGGTCTCCGGAGTCTACCGGTTTTAGTTTTATCGACACTCGCCCCGGAGCGAGTGCCAGGCACTCTGACAGCGATGGGCTGACGGGTTCCGGCGAACCGGAACCCATTTTGCTATCAGGGCGTATACCAGATCGGCGCGGTATAGGCGCGCTCCTGGTGGGTCGTCTCCGCCCCCTCGGGTATGTCGATGCCGTAACGGAACGCGTCGTAGACCACCCACCGCGGGGTCGGAATCTCGAGCACGCGGGCGTAGTAGAAAGCGCTCTCTTCCGGGTCGAAGTCGGGATCGGTCCAGACCGAGCCGAGCTCGGAGGCCCCGATGGTATTGCTCCAGTTGGCCGATTCGATGTCCACGGTGTTGCCGACCGGCGGCAGCACGCCGTTCGCGTCCGGCTCACGTCCGGTAGACCAGGCAACGTCATAGACCTGCTCGTGCGTCTCGCCCTTGGCGTCCAACCATCCCTTGACGATCTGGATGCGGTCAAGATTGGCGCCGATAACGTCACGCAATGCGTAGACCATAAAGGTTGGCGCATCGCCGGAACCGCGGAGGTCGCCGCCCATCGGCACGCCCTTCTCGTAGCCCCGGAAGGCGGGTTGTCGGCTGTTCAAGTCTTCGGCTGTGTAGTCCCAGCCGCCGAAGAAACGCACCAGGATGCGCGGGCCGGTAGTGCCATAGACCTCTTTGCGGGCCATTGCGTCCCAAATAGATGCGCGGCTGTTTTCCTCCGCCCAGACGGCGGTATAGCCCGAGGCGACGAGCTCATAGCCCTCGAAGACACCGTTGTCAGTCTCGGTGAACGGATGGTGCATGCGCGTCGGCGAGGGTTCGGCGTTGGTCGCCTTGCCGAAGAAGTTCTCCTCCTCGATTGCGGGAAGGCCCGTGTGGCTGTCGGTCGATCCGATCAGGCCAAACTTGTAGGGGTTGGTGCCCAGTCGTTTCTCCAACAGAAGCCCGTTCTTCAGCGCCTCGCGGGCGTACTCGTACTGCAGCATATCGTTGGTCTTGGTCACGGTGAGATCGAGGTTGCCGGCGTCCCAGGTCTCGTAGTCGGCGAACACATCGTCGGGCGACAAGTACGGGTGGGCCTCACCATCGCCCTTGATCTGGGTGACCTCGTACATCGGCTCCCAGCGGGCCCGAGATTCGACATAGCGCTTGTCGAGCTTTCGGCCCGTGTACTGGGCGTCTACGGGAAACATGATCCCGTTCGACAGGTTGCCGTTATGGGCGAGCGCCAGCGCAGAACCCCCGGTGGCAGCCTCGTAGTTCTCGAGGTACTCATAAAGATCGAGTGGATCGGTCGAGCCCACCGGCGCCTGGGTGGTGTACGGCACGACCCGGCCTGCCTTGTCGGCGCCATCGCGGAAGATCACGTTGCGGTGGAGGTTGTTGCCGGCGACGAGCGAGGTCCACTCGAAGCCGATAAAGGCCGTGAAGTGGCCGGGATCGTTGTACTTTTCGGCAGCATCGACCACCTTTGTCCAGATCGAGGCGTAGGTCTTTCCGCCCGGTGAGTATTCAACCATCATCTCCGGATCGATCTCACCCTGGGAAAACGTGGTGATGAGATTCAGCGCCGCTGCAGCCGAGGCCTCGCCGCCGGCCATCAGGCCCTCGTACCAGGGCTTGGCCTGATCGAATTTGAGGATGTCGGGGTCGCCCTTGGCGAGATCGAAGAAGAACCCCATAGCATCGGAGTGGTCGGCGATCACCAGCCAGTCGAGCGGGCGGCCGAGCCTGACCGGCTGCCCGCTGGAGGCCATCACCTGCTCGCCACGGGCAAACCGGTAGGCCTCGTCGAGACCGAGCCGGCAGCCGAAGAGACCCGCATCCACCGAAAACCCGGTATGGAGATGGGTGTCGCCCCACAGGACCTTGTCGGGAAAGTTGCGCTGGGCGTAGGGTGAATAGGCCTTGCCAGGATAGAGGTCCGACAACGATTCTTTTGAGGGAATAATTTGCGCGATCCCGGTCGTCGCCGTGCCGACGAGCAGGATCAGGCACAGAAGACTGAGGGTTGAGACGGAACGGAATCGGGACGGATTCGGCGTGACCGTTTGATTGATGCGCATCAAAGATCTCCTTTGTTTCAACGAGGCTTGGTTTTGCGAAGCGGTTCGGGAGGCAATTGTAGACGATCTTTGAGGCGCGAGAGTTGCCCGCTCTCTTCGAGACTATCGAGTTCCCGATCGCGATGATTGTCGGCGCAGGTGTGTACGAGGGGCGAGAAAAGGGGTTTCGGGAAGCCGAGTAATTTTCCACGAATGGCCGTGCTCCGCCAATATTTCTCCCCGCCACTGCCCCTCCTTTTGGATTATTGACGGCCTTTTGACCGTTGTTTAACCCGAGGCCCGGGACGTTGACGTCTCGAGGAGGTATCCTGAGACCCACGACCGGCAGAGGCTCTTTGGGCCAAGACGGAGCAAGAATGATCAGGTTTATTCGTGAAAAGGTCGTGACGATCCGCAACCTCTCGGTACTGTGTGTGGTCTGTCTCATGGCGACTCTCGCACTGCCGTCAGCGGCTTCTTCCCCAGCCGATGAGGAAGGCCCCAAACGGCAAGCGCCCGAGGGTGGGAGCGCCGATCGGGTCGTTACCAAGGCGATGCGGGTGATCTACGATTCGGAGACCGGCGAGATTTTATCGGTGCCGATTCGGGACACCGAGGTTCTGTCGAGCCGGCTCGCCAAGGCGTTGACCCGCTCGGCCGAAGGCCTGCAGGTTTTCGAGCTCGAGAGTGGTGGGACCGGCGTCCATCTGGACGGTAGCTATCAGCACGCGCTCATGGTCCGGATGAAGCCGGATGGGTCTATAGAAACCGTGTGTACGAATCACTCGCACGAGGCCGAGCAGTTCTTGAAGGGCAAAACGGCCGAGGCGAAGCCAACGCCTCGGGACAAGTAGGGTCATGCCGATGTGGACCGCAATGCGCCTCGTTTTTCTTCTTCCTGTGCTGGTTTTGGTCTCTGTGGTTTCTGCCGGGGCAGCCGAGGTCAGCGGCACCCTCGCCGTCGATCCCACCCGGTTCGCCGGCGCAGACGAACTGGACCGGTTGCTTCTTTACACGCCGAATCCTCTGGAGCAGGGCTCATCGATATCCCACTGGGATATTTCGGCGACCCCGGATCTGCTGATGGAGCCTTTCGCCTCTCCGACCGTTTCACTCGGCGTGGTGGACCTGACCCTGCCGCACTTCCTGGACCTTGGCTGGCCGCAGGGTTCCTCCGTCATCACGATTCGGGTTACCGACCCCGAGGGAGAGGGGTTCAACGACCCGACTGTCGTCGCCGCAGCTCCGGATAATCCCGGTGGAACAACCCTCGGTGGTCAGCGTCTGGCCGCATTGCAGTGGGTTGCGGGTGTCTGGGCTGCTCAACTCGGCAGCTCCGTCGAGATCAATATCGAGGCCTCTTTTGATGAGCTCGATTGCGGTCCCAACCCCGAAGACGGCGCGGTGCTGGCCGCGGCGGGCTCCCAGTTTCTGTTCTTCGATTTTCCGAACGCACCGAGACAGGGAACCTGGTACCACGGAGCCCTTGCCGAAGCCCTTGCCGGCGAGAATCTCAGCACCACGGAGGACGAATTCCCACCGGAGGCCGGTGAGCTGATCATCACCTTCAACAGTCAGATCGACGAAGAATGTCTGGGGTCGGGGTATCGCTACTACTATGGCCTGGACGGAAACACCCCGCCCGGGCAGGCCCCCTTTTCCTCAGTTGCCCTCCATGAAATAAGCCACGGGCTGGGTTTTGCCAATTTCATCAATGACGCGACCGGTTCGCCGCCGGTATTCACCGGCATCCCGCCGATGCCGGACATCTATTCGGTCTATACGTTCGACAAAGATGAAGGGCTCCACTGGTCGGAGATGACGAATACACAACGCAGCGCGTCGGCGGTCAACACGAATCGAGTGGTGTGGGATGGTCCCCAGACGACCGGCGCGGCGCCCGCCTTTCTCGATAACGCGCCGGCTCTCACAATCAACTCGCCAAGCAGCATCGAGGGAAGCTACGCCGTGCAGCCCGCGCAGTTCGGGCAGGCCATCGACCTGACCGGAATCAGCGGGGATCTGGCGGTGGTGGCTGACGGATCGGAGAATCCTACGCTGGGATGCGAGTCCCTGGTCAATGGCGAAGAGATCTCGGGCAAAATCGCGGTCGTCGATCGCGGCGAGTGCTTTTTCACCGACAAGGTGAAGAACGCTCAGATTGCTGGGGCCGTCGCGGTCCTCGTCGTCAACAATGACCCGGCCGGTCTGCCTCCGATGGGCGGTGACGACGCGACGATCACCATTCCTTCGGCGGGGATTTCCCAGGCGGACGGAGAGCTCATCAAGACTGTTCTCGAGAGCCGCAGCGTCATCATCCGTCGCGGAGGCATGCGAGTTACTCCAGCCGGAACCGTCACACCTTAACTCGTATGTCTCGGCACAGGATCGATCACCTGGGACGGCAGATGACGTAGTAGAGTATTGGGTTCAAGGACGGTGACCCATGGCGGATGCGGCGCACATCGATATATTGTACGAGGGGGTCGAGGCGTGGAACGAGTGGCGCCGCAAGAACCCGGGCGAAAAACCGATCCTCGTAGGCGAAGACCTCAGCGAGATGGATCTGACCGGAGTCAACCTCGGAGAAGCCGATCTCACCGAAGCAGAGCTCTTCCAGGCCGACCTGACGGAAGCAAACCTCAAAATGGCGACGCTCACGAAGGCGGATCTGGCAGGGTCGGATCTCAAAGGTGCGGCGCTTTACAAGGCCGACCTCAATGATGCGTGCTTGATCGAGGTGAACCTCACCGGTGCCAGCCTCGGTGCCGCCGACCTCAGTGGCGCCGATTTGCGGGGCACAAAGCTGCGCGGTGCCGATCTCGATGGAGCGGACCTCACGGGTGCCAACCTGAACGAGGCCGACCTCACGGGATCCAACCTCAGCCATGCCGATATCACCGGCGCCAACCTCCGCAACGCCAACCTCGCGGCCACCAACCTCACCGCGATGAAGGATGGCGGGTTCAAGGAGAAGAGGGGCCGTTACTACGGGATCAGGGGCCTCGATTCGTGTTTCGGGGACCCACTCTTCGTCCGTGACGCCAAGGACCAGGACTATCTGGACACGCTCGAGGTCGCCATAGACGAAACGCCATCGCCCGCGTCGAGACGCTGGAAACGCTTCTGGTTCAACGCCTGGGGTCTGATTGACTATGGGCGGAGCCTGGTCAAGTTGGCTCTGGGCGCATTTGTCGTGACAATGATCTTCGGTTTCATCTTCCACCTCGATTCGCTTTTCGGCTGGCAGTTTTTCGATCTGCCGTCAACCGCCGACAGCCCGTTGACGCCCTACTACTATTCGATCGTCACATACACCCGTCTCGGCTCGGGCGGAATCACCCCAACCCACTGGGTCGGAGAGATCGTATTGATCAGCGAGCGGATTCTCGGCTACGTTACTCTCGGTCTATTGCTGTCGATCCTCGCCAACAAGGTTGCGAGGAGGAGCTGAGGTGGCCACGTCGTGCTAAAGAATATACCCATCCGGTGGAAGCTCTTTCTGACGGTGCTCGCGCTGGCGGTGCCGGCGTTGATGTTGGTCGGGTTCCTGTCGTTTCTCGGAGGCAAGGCGGCGGTCGAACGGACCACGCTCGATCACCTGACTTCCGTCCGGGCGAGCAAGGCGCACCAGATCGAGGAGTACTTCGATCAGATCCGAAGTCTGGCCAGGACGCTTGCCAGGGATCGGATGATCGTCGACGCGATGGTAGATTTCGACGACGCCCACCAGTCGATGCTCGATGTCGAGTTGAGTCAGGACCAGCGTGAGGCGGTTTTTGCCTATTACGACAATGAATTCCTCCCGCTGTTGGGGGCCACCACCGGGGCTCAGCTTGACCGAGCCGACTTTCTACCGGCGGACGATGGCGATCTCTACCTCCAGTACCACTACATCGTCGCCAATCGCCACCCCCTCGGTGAAAAAATCCTCCTCGATGATGCCGGTGACGGAAGCGTTTACTCGGCGGTCCACAGGACGATCCATCCGGTTCTGAGGGATTTTGTCCGCGAGTTCGGATTCTACGACCTTTTCCTGATCGATGGCAGCGGGACCATCGTGTATTCGGTTGCCAAGGAGGCGGACCTCGGTACCAACCTGCTCGACGGCCCCTACCAGGACTCCAACCTGGCGGCGGTTTACCAGGAAGCTCAGCACGATTACCTGGGCAATTCGGTGCATTTGGTCGACTTTGCCCACCACGCACCATCGTTTGGTGAGCCAGCATCTTTCGTGGCGGCACCCATTGTCGACGGCGCCTGGCTGCTCGGCGTCCTCGTCTTCCAGATGCCGGTGGGTGAGATCGATAACGTGATGACCAGTAATCAGAACTGGGAAATCGATGGTCTCGGGGAAACCGGTGAGTCCTATCTGGTGGGCCCCGATTTCAAGATGCGATCGAACTCGCGGTTCTTTCTCGAGGACCCGGAGGGTTTCCTCGAAGCGGCCGAGGAAGCCGGTGCCTCGGCGACCGATATTCGGGAGATTCGAGATTTCGGCACGACGATCCTGACCCAGGAGGTGCGGTCCGTTGCGTCGATTGCGGCTTTGATTGGGGAGACCGCGACGATGACAACCACGGACTACCGGGGGGTCGAAGTGCTGTCGTCGTATGCGCCCCTCGACATCGAGGGTGTGGAATGGGCCATTCTGTCGGAAATTGACGCCGACGAGGCTTATGCGCGTATCCGTGTATTCACGCGGACGCTCATGATTCGTCTCGCCGGGCTTCTGGCAATCGTACTGGT
>Ga0316197_10002730_pt1 | contig 12589 bp, 9 predicted proteins | sample OudBiesiAoxic_MG_FD_204939 | JGI IMG/M metagenome (GOLD analysis project Ga0316197, IMG submission 204939) | Coastal sediment microbial communities from Oude Bieten Haven, Netherlands - site A oxic | ecosystem: Environmental > Aquatic > Marine > Coastal > Sediment | place: Netherlands...
TCGACGATGAAGATCACGCGCGCCATGGAGTTGATCTCCACCGCGCGGATCGGCAAGGCGCAAGCCCGACTCGTGGCTGCCAGGCCGTACGCCGCGAAGCTCGACGAGGTGATCCGGAACGTCGCGGCCGCCGGCGGCACGAGCCACCCGCTCCTCGATCGGCGCGAGGTGGAGACCGCTGGAGTTGTCATCGTGTCATCCGACCGGGGGCTCGCCGGCGGCTACAACCACGCGGTGATTCGTATCGGCGAGACTGCAATCCGTGCTCACATCCGCGCGGGGCGCCGTGTGAGGCTCTACGTGGTTGGGAAGAAGGCGCAGTCGTATTTCTCCTATCGCAAGCAGCCAATCGAACACGCGTGGTTGAACGTCACGGACCTGCCCGTGTATGCCGATGCGCGCATGATCGCCAACGTGCTGCTCAATGACTATGCCGAAGGCAACGTCGATTCCGTCGAGGTGTTTACCACCGAATACATCTCTGCGCTCACCCAGAACCCGATCCATCTGGAACTGCTGCCGATCGCTCCGCCGATGTCCGCTGGGGAGGACGCGCCGGCGCCGGTCGGCTACTCGTTCGAACCGTCGCCGGAGGACATCCTCAACCGGCTCCTGCCGCGCTATCTGGAGGGCTCGATCTTTGGGGTCCTTCTCGACGCGTCGGCCTCTGAACATGCGGCGAGGCGCCGAGCGATGAAGGCTGCGACGGAGAACGCTGACGAATTGACCAGGATCCTGACCCGTGGGGCCAACCAGGCCCGGCAGGCAGAGATCACGACCGAAATCTCCGAGATCGTCGGTGGCGCTGTGGCGCTCGCCGATGATTGAGAAACCAAGGATGGAGCACCAATGAGCGAGAGCACACTTCCCTCCGGCCGGATTGTGAAGGTGGCCGGGCCGGTGGTTGACGTCGAGTTCCCGCCCGACGGACTGCCGGAGATCAACTATGCGCTCGAGGTTGATCTGACGATCGGTAAGGACACCACGACAATCAAGTGCGAGGTAGCCCAGCAACTGGGCTCCAACAAGATCCGCGCCGTTGCCATGGCCCCCACCGATGGCCTCGTGCGCGGCGCCGAGGTGCGCAACACCGGGTCGCCGATCATGGTCCCCGTCGGAGATCAGACGCTTGGGCACATTTTCAACGCGTGGGGCGTCGCACTCGACGATCCCACGCATGAGTTCACCGGCGAGTGGTGGCCGATTCACCGCGAGCCGCCCCCGTTCGACGAAGTTGAACCGCAGAAGAAGATCTTCGAGACGGGGATCAAGGTCATCGACCTCCTCGGTCCCTACCTCGAGGGTGGGAAGATCGGCCTCTTCGGCGGCGCAGGTGTCGGCAAGACGGTGCTCATCCAAGAGATGATCAACCGGGTCGCAACCCAGCACGGCGGCGTGTCGGTGTTCGCGGGAGTCGGCGAGCGGACCAGGGAGGGCAACGACCTCTTCCTCGAGATGTCCGAGACCGGCGTCATCGACAAGGCAGCGCTCACCTTCGGACAGATGGACGAACCGCCGGGAGTGCGTCTTCGGGTTGCCCTGTCCGCTCTGACGATGGCCGAGTACTTCCGTGACGTGCAGCGCCAGGACGTGCTGCTGTTCATCGACAACATCTTCCGCTTCACCCAGGCCGGCTCCGAGGTGTCCACGCTCCTCGGCCGGATGCCGTCCGCCGTCGGATACCAGCCGACGCTCGCCGGCGAGATGGGTTCCCTCCAGGAACGGATCACCTCGCTGAAGGGCCGGTCGATCACCTCGTTGCAGGCGATCTACGTCCCAGCGGACGACATCACCGACCCGGCACCCCACACGGCGTTTGCGCACCTCGATGCAACCACGGTGCTGTCGCGTCCGTTGACGGCGCTCGGCATCTATCCGGCGGTCGACCCGCTGGACTCCACCAGCCGTGCGCTCGATCCACAGATCGTGGGCGAGGAGCACTACCAAGTGGCGACCGACGTGCAGCAGATCCTGCAGCGATACAAGGACCTTCAGGACATCATCGCCATTCTCGGCATCGACGAGTTGTCGGAAGAGGACAAGCTGATCGTCGCGAGGGCTCGGCGTCTCCAGAGGTTCCTGTCGCAGCCGATGTTCGTTGCCGAGCAGTTCACGGGCCAACCTGGCATCTACACGCCGATGGACGAGACGATTGCGTCGTTCAAGGCCGTCGTCGACGGCGAGATGGACCAGTATCCGGAACAGGCCTTCTACATGGTCGGGGGCGCAGAAGACGTGAAGGCGAAAGCGAAGGAACTCGAGGTTTCTGCCTGATGGGAAGACCCTTCCGCGTTGATGTTGTGACACCAGAGGCGGTGATCTGGTCGGGTGAGGCCGAGATGCTCACCGCCAGGACCATCGAAGGTGACATCGGCATCCTCGCGGATCATGAGCCCACGATGGCGGCGCTCGCCACCGGAGCCGTGGTGATCCACCACGAGGACGGAGTCACCTCGGCTGGAATCCACGGGGGGTTCCTCCAGATCTTCCGCAACGAAGTCACCCTCCTCACCGACTGGGCCAAACTCACCGACGGCGGCCTCGAGGAAGCCAGACAAGCCGCAGCAGCCCTGAGGGATGAAGAGACAAGCTCCGGCGAATAGCGCAGCCGTTTGCCGGCTCGAGGGGGCTTCCCTTCACCGAGGCCCCCATCGGTCGGCTGATCAGTCAGCTCCTTCTGGACCAATCCGGAACACAACGTAGTCATCGGACTCTGCTGCAACGCGGTAGTCGCGCACAAGCCAGGGAAATGACGGAACATCTTCGGGCTCAACCACGATGTAGGTCGCGCCCCACTGCGCGGCTATCGCATTCCTCTCGGCGGTGGATCGATCGTTGTCGAAGAACGCGTCCGACGCCTCCTCTCGCTCCGTCCGGTCGGAAAGTAATGGTGTCAGGTGGCCGGGCACAACAACTCGACCGGTCACGGAAGGCACCACTCTGTTCATCCATGGTGAGGCGAACGCGACATCGGTGGTTGCAAGGATGCTCTCGATCGACTGATAGGGCGTCACGCTCCGGCGGTAGAGATCACGGCTCACGGTTGACTCTGGTACGAGCCCCCGGGGAATCATCTGAGTCCAGCCTTGGACGCTTCCGATCATTCCGACCACGCCTACGACGGCGACGATCGCGATTCCGGATCGGCGTGTCTCCTTGTCCATGAGCCACCCGGCTGTGAGGTCTGCGAGTGCGACGTGAGAGCTGAGGGCGACGAGCGGAATGACTCGACCGAGGCCGTAGGAGTTCGTTGCGTATCCAAAAACAAGAACAGTCAAGCCTGCGACGGACATCAAGACCAGAGGATCGCGCAGGTTCCGGCGTGCTCGATATCCGATGGCCACGAAACCCGGAATGAAGAGGAAGGCGTGCAGCCAGAGGTTTCCGTACAGCACCTCATGCGCGTCTGATCTGGCGGTTGCGCCGGACGCGAGAGAGAAGATCGACCAATACGGCCACATCAGAACGAGTACCGCTGCAACGGCTGAGGCTCCGAGTAGGCCTATGACCACTCGGCGCAGCACCTGCATCGGTTGGCTGGCCACGATCGCTACCGCTGCGATCGCGGTCCAGAGAGCCGTGAACAGGTGCGTGAGCGTGATGACGGCCGCCGCGATCCCGAGCAGAATCAGCAATGCCGGGTTGCGCGTTCTCAGATAGCGGCAGAGTCCCGCGAGAGCGATGAGCGCAACCCCGGTCGCGAATACTGACGGATAGCCGAGTCCGAAACCGATCGAGTTCAGACCCAGGAACCCGCTCCACCGGAAGCCACCGATCCCCCAGGCGACAAGTGTGAAGAAGAGGGTGAGGTGAGGGGTCCAACGGTGCGTGCTGAACGATCGTGGGAACAGCCACAAGCCGATGGCGAGAAGAACGAAGTTGACGGCGGCCCCCAGATACAGCAACGTGATCGGGGCGGCGCCGGTGACCCAGCCGACCAATCCGAGGCCGACGGAGTAGGGAGAGAAGTAGTGCGCCGGATCGGCAGACGCCACGTAGGGATTCGACGGATCGAACGGGTGCAGAGCCAACTCGCGAAACACCGCCAGATGGGCGTACACATCGCTGCCGAACGCATGGTTCCACGTCTGAATCGCGAGCAGTCCCGCCAAGACCACCACAGCACCGATGTAGACGGCGACCGCTGTGCGATCTCGATCGTTCGAATCGGTCTGATCGGGCCGGGTTCGTTTCGGTTTCGTCAGATCCGGCACGATCGTGACGATACCGACTGGCGCAGCAACTGCAGGTAACTCAACGGGAACCGTGCGCTGTCACCGTGGAGATTCGGGCGCTGAACTGGCTTGGGAGGGTTGCTGGTGCCTACGTCTCGATGACGCCGACCATCGTCCCTGTGGCGCCGACTTCGAGGTCGTCGATGGTCCAAAGGCCATCGAATGTGCCGGTGTCGACCACAACGGCAGATACCAGCCCCGGCGGTGGCAGTCTCACGTCGACCGGATCGAGGCTGACATTCCAAGCCGTCATCGTGAACGTGTTCTCGCCCAGCACGGTCGATGACACCACCGTCAATCCTTCATCGATCCCCGATGTGTCGCCCCGTGGTTTGGCAATCGCGGCCTGTGCAACGGCGAGCACAATGGCGATGATCACCAACACCAGCAGAACCGGCCGCAAATCGAACTGCCCGTCCGTCATGTTTCCCCGTCTGAATACTGAGGCGAAGCTATCGAACGTCCGGGTCGCCCACAAGGAACAATCTGGTGTGTCGAAACGGACTAGTCACGTAGAAGCGGGCTGCAGGCAGCGCTACTCGGAGGACGACGAAAGTCGGACGCCCATGTCGCTCACTTGCTGAGGGAAGCCTGAACCGATGGCGTTCTTGATCGCCGGGAAGAACATGGACGAGAGGAGGCCTTTCGAGCGAATCTCGATCTCCACCACCGCGTCGGTCCCACCGGGGTTGCTGGGCGAGAGTTCGACGGTGATCGTTCCTGACATCTCCGAGGTGTCGAGAAGGAGCTGGTATCGGTCCGGACGATGGTGGCCCAGGACCTTCCCGGTGCCCTCGTAGACCTTGCCGCCGATGTCGGTGGACCACGTGAATCCCGTCAACACACCGTCCTCGACGATCGGGTCCCAGACCTTCTGCACCGGGCCGAGCGAGGCCCACACATCGGGTTCCTGGAGCTGGTCCCACACCTCGGGAGGGTCGACATTGATCGCGACGGATTCAGAGAAGGTGGCTGAAGGCATGCCGGGAGAATAGCGAGATACCGGTGTTCAGCCGTGTCCTCCCTATTCGCCGAGTTCCGCCAATGCGAGCCTGATCTGTTCCGCGGCCTCGTCGAGTGACTCTGCGGAAGGGTCGGGATCAGCGTTGGCGAAGTCGAGGTCTCTGACGCCGCCCATCGGGACGATGTGCACGTGGACATGTGGGACTTCGAGTCCGGCAATCATCAAGCCGACCTTCTCAGGCGTAAACGCCTGATCGACGGCGCGTCCGATGGTCTGCGACACGTGCATGAGATGCGCGAGGAGGTCGGGATCGAGGTCGAGCCAGTGGTCGACCTCTGCGATTGGCACGACCAGCACATGACCGGGCTTGAGCGGCGCAATCGTGAGGAACGCAACAACCCGATCGTCGCGCCATACGAACCGGCCGGGAATCTCGCCGTTGATGATCTTGGTGAAGAGTGTTGCCATACACCGATCGTAGCGACCGTCGAGCCAAGCACCATCCAAGAGTCCCAGGAGCCCGGTTCTGGCCCTACATGGACTTTCGGCCGTGGTGGTGTCCACGCCTGCGGGCCAAGATGGCTTTCGCCGGAGCGGTCGGTGCATCGTTCCGGCCAGGCGTCCTGTGGAGAGAAGCCACGGATGCGGAGAACCGCAACCAAGAGGCTGACGTTCCCGGCGGGCGGCACGCCCGCGTTGGTGGCGCTCGCCGTTCTTATCTCCACGGTCCTTTCGACCGTCAGCCTTGTTCTGGGCCCGACACCCGCGGCGTTCGCCCAGGTTCCTGCTCAAGTCACGCTCGATGGCGAGTGGGAGCTGAACCGCACACAACGCGACTCGTGCCTCGTCGCCGTGCCCGAGGTACTTCGCGGAACGATCCATATTGAGGCCGACTTCCTCACCGGCACAGTCACGGGGGACTTCGAGGGGGGCGGCGCCGGCAGCTATGCGGTGCCGGCCGGCTGCAAGCACGAGGATCCCGATGACTACGACTTCTCCCACCTCGAGACATGGACCGCTGATGTTCCCGTTGTCCAGGCCACGTTCAGCGGCACGCTTGATCGGGTCACGGGTACGTTTGATGTGGACGCCATCGTCTACGCCGAGGGAGAGGGGTATCGGGCGGCACCGGGTTCCACGTATTGGTGTGGCGACGACAGCGGAACGCCGACATGTGACCTCGGAAGCTTCGCCGGAGACCAGGCGGCCGAGGTGTATGGCACGATCACGCCAACCGGCGTGAACCGAGGTGGGCTCGACTGGTACACCCACTACATCGCTCTGGTCTCCCCCAACTCGATTGACTGGGGTCCGCATGGCTTGACCGTTGGTTCGTGGGCTGCCGATGTGACGAACGTGGCCTGGAGGGAGAACCGTGCACCCGAAGTCGGCGGGATTGCGTCGTTGCCGGCAGATCCGACGACCGACGACGCCATCGTGTTCTCTGTCGAAGCGACCGATCCCGACGAAGATACGCTGACGTACGCCTGGTACATCGATGGGACCCGTGAAGGACCGTCCGCCCCGTCGGTGACGTGGGCCAAACCGACGGCGGGCGATCATGTCATCAAGGTGACGGTGTCGGACGGGGGCGAGTCCGTTGACGCGTTCCTGGATCTGCGGGTGAGCGAACACGTCGGCGCCGGTGACAAGGACGGTGACGGCGTGGTCGACGACGAGGATCTCTGCCCCGACGAGTGGGGTGAAGGCGACGATGGGTGCCCGCCGTTGGCGGCGGCGGTGTACTGCACGCCGGCGATGGCGTCAGCTGGCGATGCCCTGGTATGCGACGCCAAGTTGGTGGGGGGCCATGTCGGCGAGAACTTCACATTCGATTGGTATCTCGACGGCGGCAACGTGCAATCGGGCAGGTCGGCGACCTGGACGTGGGGATCTGTTGAGGACGGCGCTCACGAAATCGCGCTGGACGCGTTCGGCGACGCCCGGTCGATCAGCACCGGCTACGCATTCGAGGTCGGGGCGATCGACGGATCCGAAGATGAGACCGACGAAGAGGAGAAGATCGACCCGGTAGCTCAACTCGGGGCGGCGGCCGTCACAGCGTTCCTTGCCGGAGGTTGGGTGTGGGCTGAGTACCTGCGAGAGCAGCGTGAACAAGGCCTAATCACAGCCGATCAGCAGGCGAAGCTCGCGGCGCTGAAGCCGTCCGACTCGACCGATGGTGAGGTTGAGTTCGACTACGGGGACGAAGAGACGCCGGAGGAAGCGGCCGCCCGGCGCGCCGCTACTGGTAGGCGCGATATCGAAGAATTCATGTCCAAACACCCCGAATATCGACGCATTCTCCCGAAGCTGATCAGGGCGGATGGCTCAATCGACCAAGGAGCGCTCGCGGCGATGATGGCGCACTACGAGAAGTACGGGCCCAACTCGGAGTACGCCGCACAGTATGCGGAAGAGGAGAAGGCGCTCCGACGATTCATCGACGGCTTCTTCGAAAGACACGTTCAACTGTGGGAGTACCAGGACAAGGTCGAACGACCCGACGGCACCATCGATCGGGCCTTGTTGCGCAAGTTGGTCATCTGGCAGCGGAAGTATGGCGATCCCGAACCGAAAGAGTCTCCGTATGCGTGGGTGGCCGACGGTCTCACGGGCACCATGCAAGAGGTCTTCACGGGCATGGAAGAGGACGGTACAACGTCTTGGTCCTCGATGGTTCTGCGCGGGCTTGTCGGATTCGCCACCGCCGGCCAATCTGAGTGGATCTACGTTCCCGGCGACTCGATGTTCCGCTTCAAGAACGGCGTCGATCGGGGAGAGGAGGGGCTCGAGCTGTACGGCAAGGTCGCCGGCGGGGTGGTCTTCGACGAACTGCTTGGTCGCGCCATCGGGAAGGGAATCGAGAAGGGGGCCGGTGCAGCGGTCAAGAAATGGCCCGGTCTGGCGAAGAGAGTCGGTGAGTTCGTTGACGAGGCGTCCGTGAAGCTCAACCGGCCGTTGTTCGGCTCGGGGAAGCCAGCACCACTCTCGGCGGGTATGGAGACCTTCAAGCGGCAGGTCGTCGAAGCCATCGACTCAGGAGACGACGCTGCGCTGAGGCAGGTCTTCAAGAACAAAGGAATGAAGCAGCTCGCTCAGCTCGAGGCGGGCGGTCACCTCACCGCGACACAAGCCGCGAAGATTGTGAGCGTCCACGACGACATCACGCGCGCCGCGGTGCGCAGGGGGACGGTCGACGCCATCGACGAGTTCGGCAAGGTGCACGGAGTTAGGCCCAAGGAAGTCCTGGTGGGGAACAGTGGCTCGGTCGGCCCTCATCGTTCGGTGCTCACCGATGCCGACCGAACCGTGGTCGCGACGTTCGGCGACGATGCCCTCACGGCGCATGCGCGGGCGAACAACCAATACCGCTTCGATGTGGCGCCGGATGGCGCCAGCGCGGCCACTCCGGATACGGCGTGGGCTCATCGTGACCTCCAGGGCAAGCTGACTTCATTTCAATCGAAACACGTGGAGCTCAACCTCAACGGCGCTGACGACTTCGTGACGCAGCATGCCCGCAAGACCGGCAAGACGCTCGGCGAGGCACTCGAAGACCTGAAGGCGAGGGGCGTCGATATCGAGGCCGGGAGTGGCACGAGACTCAGCGCGGCCGACATGGACACGGCGAGCTACAGCGGCTTCGGGTCTGGCGCCGGGCCGGCCGATTCCTATCCGTCCGGATTCACCCAAGCCCGACAAGCCATTCAGGGCGAAACAGAGGTCTTCCGTGTCCGGGCAGACGGCACGGTCGCCAAGCCCTACAAGACATCCGGGCAGGCCATCATCGATCAGAACGCACTCAGTGTTCGTCCCGTGAGGGGGACGCTGCCGGCCGACCCCACCAGGATCAGCGTCGGTGAGATGAAGCCGCTCCTCGAGCAACAGAGGATCGCGGTCGGCAAGTACACCGATCCGAAGTCGATCGCGAAGGCTGTCGACCGAGCCAACTACGTGGCGGGGCGCGCAAACGCACCGCTCCCCAACCAGAACTTGGTGGACGCGTCGATTCAGATCCGCGCCAACCCGACCGCCACCAACCGGATCTTGGCCAATCACGGCCTGACAGAGCAGCAGTTCGCCAATGCCACCAAAGACATGATGAACGGCTACAACCCGAACTTGAAATGAACGGAGCAGGTCCATGAACATGGACGAGAACGACTTCATTCTGACGGAAGCAGAGCTTGCCGCGGCTCAGCGGGATCTCGAGCTAACACCCACAGTCCTCGGCCTGAACCCCCGTACCGTGCCTCCTCCGGAGCCCGCCGTCGTAGCTGTTCCACCCGAGGAGCAGGATCGATTCAGGTGGATGATGGCGACGCTCGCGGATCCCGCCAAGCGAGTGCTCTTCCACTACACGGTCGGTGACGAGTCCCTCACTCGCTCCGTCGCAGCATGGGGCAGGCTCGACGACGGCGAGGTCGCCACGATGGCGCAAACCGGAACGCTACTGCGCTTCGGTACACGTTCCGGAGCCGACTTGACCCTCGTGGCGACCGACGTTTTGGCTATCGGTGCCGGCGTTCAGGAGTATGTGCTTGGTCTCACCATGTCCCGGTCCGCCTTGCTCACGTGGCTCGGCATCGTTGAACACCTCAAGACCCTGAGGCTTTCGGCCATGCTGAGCCATCACGAACCGGAGCACTTCTTCGACCGGGCCGCCGTTGCCACACGCCTGGCGAGTTCGGTGAGTGAGGACTTCCGGTGGCCGTTGATGTTCTTTGCGAAGGTGCTCCCCAACGATGATGCCGCGGCATTCGCAGGCGCCGACTTTCAGACAGATATTGCTGATCTCGAAGCTCTGGAGCTCGTCGAGGATGCTGGAGGGGGCGTGTGGGAGGTGACCCCCCAGGGTGTGTGGCTGGCCAACGAGGTGCTCGATGCCGTGTCCAAGGTTGGGTGTGGCGTCGCAGCCACGCTTCCTGACAAGACAATCGGGTATCGAACGATGATGTTCGTACGATCGGCGCTTCACGTCCTGTTGTTCATGATTGACGGTGAGGAGAGCGTGCTCGCTGCGGTGAGCGCTGATCGCGCAGTCCTATTCCTGGACGAAGTGTTCGCGGGCCCGCGCACCGATGTTGCCCCGACGACAACCTCCTCCCGGTGCTGTTCTGTGTGCGGGGCGGAGCTGCAGATGGGCGATCGCTTCTGCGCCAAGTGTGGGACGCCGGTAGAGGGAGGTGGTCGGTGATCTGGCGGATCCTCAGTCTGTTGTCGATTCCCCTTGTGCTGTGGGCGTTCTGGGGGCTCGTTCGGCAGGTGCGCAAGCCGCAGCGTCTGCGAGCACTGACCCCTGTGATTGGAATCGTCATGTCCCTGTTGATGCTGACAGCGAATGTGTTCATCTTGCACCGCGCCAATCCGACGCTGCTCGGCGGCGCACTGCTGGTGGTTGGAATCGGGTTCGGATTGGCATGGGGTCAGGCAACCCGGCTGGCGAAGGAAGGTGACACGGTGATGGCAGAGCGATCCGCTCTCCACATCATCTTCTGGGCCGTGTCGTTCGCGATGACTCAGGTTCTCGCAACATTCGCCCCCGCCTCGTGGGTTGCCGCCGGACTTGCGGCGATGTTCTTCTCCGCTGGGGCGACACTCGGCACAAGCGCCAATCTGTTCTTGCGTCGAGAGCGGGTTCGGAAGGAGGTGAGGCCCCCATCGGCTCAGGTCGGCTGATCCTCACTTGTTCGAACCCGCCGGGAAAGGGCTTTCTCCCCTGGCCGCCGAGGATGAGGAGAGAAGCATGGGGAAGTTGGCACCGTGTCCTAGCAAGGGGGACTCGTGAACAGATTGCTCGTCGTGTTGGTTGCTGGTGCTGTTTCGATTGGGGCCTTGGCGGCTCTGCCTCGCTCCGCGAATGCGACCGTTCCCGGTGCCATCGGGAGGATTGTCTTCACGGCGAGTGCGGATCACATCATGGGGGAGATCTACACGCGGGACTTTGCGGGTGGGCCCCTGAAGCGCCTGACCTCGAACACGACTCAGGAAGCGGATGTCGCATGGTCGCCGGACGGCTCCAAGATCACGTACGGCTCGGTCGCAGGCAGCACGACACAGGATATCTGGATCATGAACGCCGACGGGACCGGGAAGAAGAACCTCACCAACGACACGTCTGTGAACATGGGCGCTGTGTGGTCGCCCGACGGCTCGAAGATAGCGTACGCATCGACGAACACATCCGGTGGGTCGTGGAACATCTGGGTGATGAATCCCGATGGATCAGGAAGGAAGAACCTGACACAGTCGCCATCGAGCGAATTGAACTACGACCCCTCATGGTCACCAGACGGATCGAGAATCGCGTTTTCCTCGCTGCGATCTGGGCAAATGGGGATCTACGTGATGGACGCTGACGGGACCGACGTTGCCCCCATCTTGGTGGATGTAGGAGTATCGAACGAAACCCCGTCCTGGTCACCGGATGGTGCAAAGATCGCATTCGAGACCACGGACATGGGTGTCACGAATATCGCAACGATGAATGCCGACGGCTCGGGCTTCAAGAAGATCACCGATCGTCCAGCTCCCGACTTGCGCCCGAAGTGGTCTCCAGACGGTCACCACATCATGTTCGTATCGAACGCAGATGGAGACTTCGACTTGTGGATGGTGGACCCGGATGGATCGAGTCTTCAGCATCTCACGGACCATCCCGGAATGGAACTCCATGGCGCGTGGGAGTCCGTGAATCGACCGCCGGTGGCCGTGGATGATGGTCCGTTTTCCGTGTGGCGGTCGGGTGCGATTCACAGTGTGTCGGTCTTGACCAATGACCACGACCCCGACGGAGAGAACCTCGTGGTGAAGCTGATCAGCATCCCGAACCATGCCTCGAGTTTCACCCTCCTACCCGATGGGTCATTCGTGTACCACCACGATGGTTCGACCACCGTGACCGATTCGTTTCAATATCAGGCTTGGGATACTCGTTCGAGCGCCTCGAACACGGCGACCGTGACGATCAACGTCCGATCCCAGGAACGCCCAACGGTTGGCCTGGTGGATCCTGGGACTGGTGTGTGGCGCCTACGCAACCGGGTGGAGGTGATGACTGAGTTCTACTACGGGAATCCTGGGGATTACCCGTTTGTGGGGGATTGGGACTGCAACACGACCGATACGCCGGGGTTGTATCGCCAGTCGGATGGTTACGCGTATCTGCGGAACTCCAATACGCAGGGGGTCGCGGATTTGACGTTCTTCTTCGGGAACCCGGGGGATGTGCCGATCGCGGGCGATTTCAACGGGAATGGCTGTGACACGTTGTCGATCTATCGGCCGTCGGAGGCCCGGTTCTACATCATCAATCAGCTTGGTCAGGACGGCGGCGGTTTGGGGGCGGCGGACTATTCGTTCTTGTTCGGCGATATGGGTGACAAGC
>Ga0316197_10002731_pt1 | contig 12587 bp, 11 predicted proteins | sample OudBiesiAoxic_MG_FD_204939 | JGI IMG/M metagenome (GOLD analysis project Ga0316197, IMG submission 204939) | Coastal sediment microbial communities from Oude Bieten Haven, Netherlands - site A oxic | ecosystem: Environmental > Aquatic > Marine > Coastal > Sediment | place: Netherlands...
GTGAGTGGATGGCCCAATCCCTGGCGCTGGGGGCCCAGTCCGAAGGGCGTACCAGCCCGAATCCTCGCGTGGGGTGTCTGGTCGTCCGCGACGACCGGGTCGTCGGAAGAGGGTTCCACCGTGCGCCAGGCGAGCCCCATGCGGAAGCCATCGCGATCGAGGAAGCCGGAGAGATGGCCCGCGGCGCGACGCTGTACGTCAACCTCGAACCTTGCGCTCACCACGGGCGGACTCCTCCTTGTGTCGACCTCATCGTGCTGCGCGGTATCCGTCGCGTCGTCGCCTCGATTCAGGATCCCAATCCGCTGGTCGATGGCAAGGGTTTCGACCGGTTGCGCGAGGCGGGCATCGAAGTCGATGTCGGGTTACTGGAAGACGACGCTCGGACGCTCAACGAGCCGTTCTTCCATTGGCACGTCCACGGACGTCCACTGGTGACGGTCAAGGCTGCGCTGTCCGCCGACGGGATGCTATCGGCCGACGGCGGCGAATCGCGGTGGATCACCGGCCCGCTGGCCCGACGCTACGCCCATCGGCTACGGCTGGTCCACGACGCGATCCTGGTTGGTGCGGAGACGGTGAGACGCGACGATCCGAGACTGACCGTGCGTCTGGAGAACAAGGTCGTCGTGCGGCGCCGGGTCGTCGTGAGCCGTAGCCTGGACCTCGATCCCGAGGCGAAGATTTTCGCGCAAGACGGACCACCGACGCGGATCTACACCACCGAGACTGCTGCGGCCGAGCGACGCCGACGCCTGGCCGGCCGTGCCGAGATCGTGGCCATGGCTAACGGTGACGATGGTGTGTCGTTCGAAGCCGTCCTCGAAGACCTGGGCGCCCTGGGAGTTCAGTCGGTGCTGGTCGAGGGTGGGTCGCGCACCCTGTCCGGTTTCGTCAACGCGGGGCTGGCTCAGCGCGCGGCGTTGTTCTATGCGGGTAAGCTGCTCGGGGCACGGGGCGGGACGCCGTTTCTCGACGAGCCGACCGTTTCCAGTCCCGAAGCGGGATGGCGTGTGCGGCACGACCAGCTGGTGCCACTGGGCCCCGACCTGCTCGTGGTCGGCCGACTTCGGCCCCCACGTCGGGGAGGGTGAGTTGTTCACCGGTCTGATCGAAGCGGTCGGGAAGGTCGTCGAGGTCTCCCCGGGTCGAGGCTCGTCGAGAATCGCGATCTCTTCGTCGCTGCCCGTGGCCGAAATTCGCGACGGCGAAAGCATCTCGGTGGGCGGAGTGTGCCTGACCGTCTCGCATCGGCGCAGGGATCGTTTCTTCGCCGACGTGGTGGCCGAGACGTTGTCGCGATCCACGCTGGGGAAGCTCCGGCCCGGGGCTCGCGTCAATCTCGAACGATCGATGCAGGTCGGAGACCGTCTCGGCGGGCACTTCGTCTCGGGCCACGTCGACGCCACGGTCGAGGTCAAACGGTTTCAGAAGCGGGGCAACGACTGCCGCCTGCGTCTGGGATTGCCCGCGGGACTGGCTCGTTACGTCGCGCCGAAGGGATCCGTGGCGCTCGACGGCGTGTCGTTGACCGTGGCTTCGCTGGAGGCTTCGGACTTCGAGGTCGCACTGGTCCCGCACACCCTGGAACAGACGACCCTGGGCGTTTTGCGCGCGGGGGACAAGCTCAACTTGGAAGTCGATCTTCTGGCGCGCTATCTTGAGAGACTGCTTGCACCGCAAAACTCGAAAGAGGGGTCGCATGTCTGAAGACACGAAGACCGCGCGCGACGAGGCCCCGTTTGCCAAGGTCGAAGACGTCATCGACGACCTGCGCAACGGGAAGATGATCGTCATCCTGGACGACGAAGACCGCGAAAACGAAGGCGATCTCGTCTGCGCCGCGGAGTTCGTCACCCCCGAAACCGTGAATTTCATGGCCACGCATGGCCGCGGACTGATCTGCATGCCGACGACGCAGGAGCGGCTCGAGGAACTCGAGATTCCGCTGATGGTCACCGACAGCACGAACTCCGCGCGACGCGGCACGGCGTTTTGCGTGTCGATCGAGGCGCGGCACGACGTCACGACCGGGATATCGGCCGCCGATCGTGCCAAGACGATTCGCCTTGCCGTGGACCCGGAGAGCAAACCGTCCGACCTCGTCCGACCCGGTCACGTCTTCCCGTTGCTCGCGAGACCCGGCGGCGTGCTCGCGCGAGCGGGCCACACGGAAGCCTCGGTCGATCTCTGCCGTCTCGGAGGGATGAGGCAGGCCGCCGTCATCTGCGAGATCATGAACGCGGACGGAAGCATGGCGCGCCTCGAGCATCTCGTTCCGTTCGCCAAGAAGCACGACCTGAAGATGACGACGATCGCCGAGATCATCAGCTACCGCATGCGCACCGAACGACTGGTCAAACGCGCAGCCTCGCCCGACCTGCCCACGGCCCTGGGCAAGTGGAAGATCCACGCTTTCGAGTTCGAGTTGCAGCATCAGACACACGTCGCGCTGGTGATGGGTGAGCCCAAGGAAGGAGACGCCGTCCTCGTCCGCGTTCATTCGGAGTGCTTGACGGGGGACGTCTTCGGATCGACGCGGTGTGATTGCGGCCCGCAGCTTCAGGCCGCGATGGATCGAATCGCCGAGGAAGGGATGGGGGCGGTGCTCTATCTACGCCAGGAGGGTCGTGGTATCGGCCTGGCCAACAAGCTTCGGGCCTACGAACTCCAGGACGATCACCAGCAGGACACGGTCGAGGCCAATATCTCCCTGGGTTTCGAGGCCGACCACCGCGACTACGGGGTCGGGGCTCAGATCCTCTACGATCTGGGTATCCGCCGGCTGCGCCTGATGACCAACAACATGGGCAAGTACGTCGCGCTGAAGGGCTACGGCCTGGAGATCGTCGAACGCGTCCCGCTCGAGTTGCCGCCCCACGACGACAACCGGGAATACCTTCGGACCAAGAAGATCAAGATGGGGCATCTGCTCAAGTCCGTCTGACCTTTGCCGTAGCCCCGAGGTCCTCTGGCCGTGGCGGCGTGTTCGGTCCCATCTCCCGGCCCCCGCTCCGTGACGATCCATGCCGCGCCGTGCTCGCCACGCGTCTTTGCCATCCCGGGAGCCTGTTGCGTGCCCATCCGACTACCGCTTGGCGCCCTCACAAAGACCTGGCGCGGTCAGTTCGGACGCGTGACTGCGCGCGGCACGCATGGGTTCCCCGCCACTCCACAAGGGCCGAGGAGGTGGGACCGAACGTGCCGCCACGGCCAGAGGACCTCGGGGCGGGCCTAAAGTCGCCGGAATGCAAGGCTTAGATCCGTCAGCCCTGTGGACGGGCTCTCGTTTGCTCGTTATAATCCGACGTTTGTTCCGCGTTTGGCGCGGCGAGGCCGTGTTTTGTTCGACAATCTCTCCGATCGCCTACAGGGCATCTTCAAGAAGCTGAGCGGCCAGGGTCGTATCAGCGAGACGGCTCTCAACGAGAGCCTGCGCGAAGTACGCCTGGCCCTGCTCGAGGCCGACGTTCACGTCAGCGTCGTGAAGCAACTGTTGGCCAATGTTCGCGAAAAGAGCCTGGGCGAGGAGGTCCTGCGCAGCCTCAGCCCCGGTCAGCAGGTGATCAAGATCGTCAGCGAGGAGCTCGAGCAGCTTCTCGGATCGGGTGAGCCGGCCAAGCTGTCCTTTGCGTCGAAGCCGCCTTCGGTGATCATGCTCGTGGGGCTGCAAGGTTCGGGAAAGACGACCACGGCGGCGAAGCTCGGCATGTGGCTGAAGAAAGCCGGCCACTATCCGTACCTGGTGCCCGTGGACATCTATCGGCCGGCGGCCATCGAACAGCTGGTGCGGATCAGTGGTCAGGCCGGTCTGAAGGTTCACGACCACGACGGATCGAAGCAGCCGCTGGAGATCGCGAAAGAGGCGGTCCTGCACGCGCGACGCTCGGGCTTCGATACGGTCATTGTCGATACGGCCGGGCGGCTGCACATCGACGACGCGCTGATGGAAGAATTGCGCGGACTCGAGGCGGGATTGGAACCGTCCGAGATCCTGTTCATCGCGGATTCGATGACCGGTCAGGATGCCGTGCGCTCGGCGGGAGACTTCAAGCAAACCCTGGGTGTCAGTGGCGTGATCTTGACCAAGCTGGACGGCGATGCCCGCGGTGGCGCCGCGCTGTCGATCCGGCACGTGACCGGCGTGCCGATCAAGTTCCTGGGGACCGGCGAGCGCGTTGAAGAGTTCGAAGCGTTCCACGCCGACCGCCTGGTCGGACGCATCCTGGGTATGGGCGACGTCCTGACGTTGATCGAAAAGGCCGAAGAGGCGATCGACGTCAAGGAGGCCAAGCAACTCGAGAAGAAGATCCGCAAGAACGAGTTCACGCTCGAGGATTTTCGAGATCAGTTGAAGAACCTCCGCCGGATGGGACCGTTGTCGGGGATCGTCCAGATGCTGCCCGGTATGTCCCACGTCAAGGAGAGCGATCTGGACACGCGAGCCGTGCTTCGAGTGATCGCCGTGATCGATTCGATGACTCCGAAGGAACGCCGTTTGCCCCAGGTCCTCAACGCCAAGCGCAAGCGGAGGATCGCCAAGGGCTCGGGGCAGTCGGTGCAGGAAATCAACCGCCTGTTGAAGCAGTTCTCGCAGATGAAACGGATGATGAAGAGCGTTCAAGCCATGGGAAAGGGCGGAAAACGTGGGAAAATGGCCGGGAAGGGCAAGCTGCCGTTTTTCGGTCGATAGGCTATAGTGTTCAAATTCGGGTCTGGAGGATAGGAAAAGTGTTGAAAATTCGCCTGCGACGGATGGGGTCCAAACAGGACGCCTTCTATCGGGTGGTGGTCTCGGATTCGCGGAAGACTCCGACGGGGAGGTTCATCGAAGTGCTCGGAACCTATGACCCCGGGACCGACCCCGCCACGGTGAAGCTGAACGTCGAGCGAGCCGAGGACTGGATCCGAAAAGGGGCGCATCCCTCTGCCACGGTCAAGAGTCTTCTCGTGAAGGCGAAGTCTGCTGAGGCCTTGCCGGCCGAGTAGCGGATCGCTTGGCCCTTCGGGGGCGTGCCGTCGGGAAAAGGGAACTCGGATGAAGGAACTGCTCGAACTGATCGCCAAGTCCTTGGTAGATCGTCCCGACGAGGTCGAGGTTACCGAGGTCGAAGGCGAGCAGACGACGGTTCTGGAGTTGAAGGTTGCCCAGGAGGATCTGGGGAAGGTGATCGGCAAGCAGGGGCGGACCGCACGTTCGATCCGGACGATCCTGGCTTCGTCGGGGATGAAGCTCAAGAAGCGCATCGTCTTCGAGATCATCGAGTAGCCGTTCCGGACGAGTTCCGGTGGGTTCCCTGAATACCGTGCCCGAGACACCCAACCTTTTGCTCCCAATGGGTCGCGTCAGCGGTCACCGCGGCCGTGCGGGCGAGTTGACGGTCAGGATTTTCCGGGGCGAGGCGGCTCACTGGAACGGCGTGAGTCGAGTTTGGATCGGAAAAGGGCAGGACAGCGACGCGCTCTTCGAGGTCGAAGGGTCTCGGGCTTACCGAGATCGTCTGGTCCTCAAGCTCGCGGGAGTGGATGATCCCAACGCCGCGGCAGCGCTTCGCGGATCACGGGTTGCCGTGGCGGTCGACGATGCGCCGAAGCTACCGGCGGGAGAACACTACACGGCCGTGCTCGTCGGGATGGTGGTCGTGGACGAACTAGAGCGGACAGTGGGGCGCGTGATCGACGTCATGCCGACCGGTGGCAAGGACTTGCTGGTCATCGCGCCTCCGGCGGATGCTCCGATGGCGAACGAAGAGGATAACGAGATTCTCGTGCCGCTCGTCGAGGGCATCGCTGTAGTGGACGAGATAGAGCGCGTCATTCGCATCCGGCCGCCCGAGGGGTTGCTGGATTTGAATCGAAGTTGACGGGACGTAAGGCAGTGGTCTTCGATGTGGTCACGTTGTTTCCGGGGATGTTCTTCGGTCCGTTTCAGGACAGCATCCTTGCCCGTTCCCGGCGCACGGGACGGGTCGGCGTGCGGGTCCACGACCTGCGGCGCTGGGGGACGGGGCCGCACCGGTTGGTCGACGATACCCCCTACGGCGGTGGTGGTGGGATGATCCTGAAGCCCGAGCCGATCTTCGAGGCGGTGGAGTGGATTCGCGGACGGTATCCGTCCGACAACGAGGTTGTCGTGTTACTTTCGCCTCAGGGGCGGCGACTCGACCATCGAGAGGCTAGCGGACTGGCCGATTTCGACCGGATCTTGCTCCTCTGCGGGCGGTACGAAGGCGTCGACGAGCGGGTCCGCGAGGGGTTGGCGGACCGTGAGCTGAGCGTCGGAGATATGGTCGTCACCGGTGGCGAGCTCCCGGCGATGGTGGCGATCGATGCAATTTCGCGCTTTGTACCGGGCGTTCTGGGCCGTTCTGAGGCGGCCGAGCAAGATTCATTTGCAGATGGGCAACTTGATTCACCATATTACACTCGCCCACCCGAGTTTCGGGGGATGCGAGTGCCGGAGGTGTTGCTTTCAGGGGACCACGGGGCCGTTGCGCGCTGGCGCGCGGAAAAGGCCCTCGAGGCAACACGAACGAAACGGCCGGACCTGCTGGAAAGCGGCGGCTCCTGAGGCGCTGGTGGGCGCGAGAGGGCGAAGATGGATTTGATCCAGGGGATCGAGGCGGAAGGACTGAAGCAAGGCGTCCCGGCATTTCGCGCCGGAGATCGCGTGCGCGTTCACGTCCGCGTGGTCGAGGGCGAGAAGTCCAGGACGCAGGTGTTCGAGGGCGACGTCATCGGACGCAAGCACGGAGAGGGCTCGCGCGCGACCTTCACGGTGCGAAAGACGTCGGGTGGTGTCGGTGTCGAACGCGTGTTTCCGATCCATTCGCCCAACGTCCAGAAGATCGAGGTCGTGCGCAGGGGGCAAGTCCGGCGGGCGAAGCTGTACTACCTGCGCAAGCTGCGAGGGAAGAAAGCCAGGATCCGAGAACGCAGGATCCGGTAGGGTCGGTCGGATCGGGGCGCTACGGGCGCCGGTCCGTTCAGGAGAATCATGGCGGCGGATCGTCAGAAGCAACTTCAGCAAGCCGAACGGCTTCTGAAACAGGGGAAGGTCCAGGCCGCGATGCTCGAACTCGAGCGGCTGGCCGCGGGCGCGCCCAGCGACGTGCTGACCCTGAACCGTATCGGCGACCTCCTTGCGAAACAAGGCCGCAAGGACGAGGCGATCCGGTTCTACAACAAGATCGCGGAACAGTTCACCAACAGTGGTTTCCTGCCCAAGGCCGTCGCCATCCACAAGAAAGTGCTGCGGCTGAATCCTAATTTCATTCAGTCGCTCGTGGCGTTGGGCCTGCTGTATTTCCAGCAAAAGCTGCCCGGCGAAGCGCGCACCCACATGCTGCGCGCCGCCGACCAGTACCTGCAAGCGCGAAATTTCAGCAAGGCCAGAGAGGTCTACGAGAAGCTCGTCGCCGCCGAGCCGGACGACCCGCGGCACCGCGCCCGCCTGGCCGAGGCGCGTGCTGCCGAGGGCGAGACCGGTACGGCGGGAACAGAGTTGCTGCAGCTGGCAGACATTCTCGCTGCCGAGGGCAAGAATGACGAAGCGGAGCGGGCCTACCGTCGGGCCCACGAACTGCTCCCCGACCGCGCAGAGCCCGTCGTGGGACTCGTGCGCAGTCTGGGCGAACAGGGCAGAGACGACGAAGCGCTTCAGCTACTCGACCAGGCTGAGAAGCAGCACGGTGGCTCCACGCTGATTCTCGGCGAGCGGGTTCTCCGGTACGAGTTGGCCGGCCGGGGGCGCGACGCCCTCGAGCTACTCAAATTGCCGTTCGCGAGCGAGATCGGTGACGACGTCTTCGTGCGCATATTCAGGTTTCATCGTGACAACAATGGATTGGACTCGTTGTGGAAGCGACTGGATCCGGTCTTCGATCGCTGGCGCGCGGCGGATCAACTGGATCGCTTGCGCACGCTGCTCGAGGGCGTCGCGGAAATCGAGCCCGAAGGTCATGTCCCGGCATTGCGTCGATTGCTGGAGGTCAACCGCACTCGAAACGACTCCATCGCAATCAGAGAGTCGCTGGAGAGTCTGGTCGGCGCCTGCCGATCGAGGGGTTTGACGGAAGAAGTCGATTCTCTGATGGAGCAGTTACGAGAGGTGTCTCCGGGGTCGGCGGCCCTGCCCGACCTGGCACCGGCTCGGCTGGAACCGGTGGTCTCCGAGCCGTCGAGCGTCGTCGCGGACGCGCCCGAAGCCGACTCACCGGCGGAACGGGCAACGCTGCCCGACGATGACCCGCCGATCGAGGCCGAAGCCCCCGCGGTGCCGCTGAACCGGGCCGACGAGGAGTACGTCAGCGGACGATTGACCCAGACCGAGATCCTCGAGAAGTACGGGCTCCGTGAACAAGCACTGCAACAGGTGCGTGAGGTCACGGAGAAATTCCCGGGCCACGTGGCGGCACAGCAAAAGCTCGTCGAGTTGCTGCGCGAAGGCTCCTCGCCGAAGCAATTGCAGAATGCGCTGGTCGCCCTGGCGCTCGCTCGGCGGGCCGAAGGGGACAGCGGCGGGGCCAAGGCCGTCTGTGGCGAAGCGAACGCCATCGGGCCGCTCGACGACGCAACGAGCCGGATGCTGGCCCAACTCGGCCTCGTGGGCATGCCCGAGTCTTCTCCTGTCGAAGCGCCGGTTTCCATACCGGTCGTCGAACCCGAGCCGCAGGAACTGGTCGTCGAGTCCGCCTCCGCAGAGCCGGTCATCGAACCGGTCGCCGCGATGCCGGCACCCCAGGTGGTTGCCGGGCACGAGGCAGCTCCGATGGAGGTGTCGGTTGCGTCGGGCCACGATGGAGTGGTTCTGATCGATTTTGACGCCGACGACCAGGAAGAGGAAGGCGAGGAGCAGGCTCCGGAAGCGGCCCCGGTCGCCACGCAGGATTCCCTCGCGCCCGTCGTTGTGGAGGAGACCTTCGCAGCGGAACCCGTGGCCGTGGAAGAGACAGTCGGTGACGTGACTTCGGAAGACGGTCCAGCAGAGGAGAGGGCAACGGCTCCCGGCGAGGATGTGCTGGAGGAGATCTCCGGGCTGATCGATGGCGGCAAAGTCGTTGAGGCACGACGCAGACTCGATGCGCTCGAAACGCTGGGCTGGGTCTCCGAGAGGTTGACCGAGTTCAAGCTGAAGCTCGAACTGCTCGAAGTCGAGCAGGGTGGTCCCGCCCAACCCGACCCGTCCGCCCCCGTCTTCTCGGCGGACGAGGCGATCGAGGACATCGTCGACGACGACGACCTGAGTGCGATCACAGCGGCCCTGGAAGGCGAGCTGTTCGCGGACGAGGCACAGTTGGTTTCGGCCGAACCGGAATCGGAGCAAAGCCTCGAGGAGGTCTTCGCCGCGTTCAAGGAACAGGTCGATCGTGAGGTGGACGACGACGATTACCGGACGCACTACGATCTGGGAATCGCCTACAAGGAAATGGGATTGATCGAAGAAGCGATCGCTCAGTTCGATCAGGCCGTGCGCTCGCCCGAGTTCGGTCGCGAGGCCTACACGATGCTCGCCTTGTGTCATCGTCAGCGCGACGAATTGGATGCAGCGGCTCGTTGCTATCGGCAGGCGATCGACCGTTCGGCCTCGGACGGCGAGGCTCTCAACAGCCTGCGCTACGAATTGGCCGAACTGTTGCTCAATACGGGCGACCGGGCGGGTGCGCTCGACGAGTTTCGCCACCTGCAAGAGGCAGATCCGACTTTCCGAGACGTTCAGGATCGAGTCGCCGACCTCGAATCCTGTCCCTCCTGACCGCCGGGAAACTTTTCCGACCGTCTTTCTTTCTTCGAGGAAAGGCCGTTATACTCCTGCCCGGGGACCCTTGCATCGATACAGGTAGGAGGAGTTGCCAGTGGAAAGTCCCGTGGCGCTCGTCGTGGATCGCGACCCGGCCGTGCGTTCGCTGATCAACGGTGTGTTTGAAGAAAGAGGTTTTCTCGCGCTCGGCGCCGAGAACGTGACCGATGCTCGAGACAAGCTCGGAACCCATCCGGTCTCACTCATGTTGATCGACCTGGGATCGATGGGGGCCGGAGCGGACGAGCTCATCGAACATGCACAGCAGTTGAGGCCTCAACCGTTGGTCGTCGGTCTGGGCATCACCGGAGAAGGCGGTGATGTGCCCGAAACCGTTCGTGCTCGCTTGTACGACGTCGCGCCGAAACCGATCGAACGAGCCAGGGTCGACCGTCTGTGTCGGCGGAGCCTGGCGCAACTGGATACGCTCAGCCGGCTGCGGCGATTGCAGAACGACCTGCAAAGTCGCGAGGGCTACCAGGGTATCGTGGGTCGCAGCGAGACGATGGAACGGGTCAGGTCGCGTGTCGCATCGTTGGCGTGGAACGGCGACGGAGTGTGGATCGTCGGCGAGCACGGGACGGGAAAGGAATTGGCGGCTCGGATCCTCCATGAATCCGTGGAAGGAAAGGGCGAGTTCGTCGTCGTCAACTGCGCCGAACTTCGGAGCCTTGCTCCACTGCTGGACGAGGGCGCGGCGCTGAAACGGGCCGAGGGCGGCACCGTGTACCTGGAAAACCTCCCCGAACTGCGCCTCGACTTTCAGGAAGATCTCCAGCGTGAGATCGAGCGACGCGAGGCGCGCGGAGAGAACAAGGACCGGGCAATTCGCTACATCGTCGGTTCGAGCGAGGACGCGGCGCGTGCATCCGCGGATGGTCGCTTGTTGCACGGCCTGCAGGAGAGGTTGGCCCGCACCACGGTCCAGTTGCCGGCGCTTCGCGATCGACGAGAGGACGTCGCGCTGCTCGCCAATCACTTCATCATCGCAATCTGCGAGATCAACCACCTTCCAGCGATTCGCATCTCTCCGGATGCGTTGTCGTTTCTGGAACGATACGAATGGCCGGGCAACGTTCAAGAACTGCGCAACGCCATCGAACAGGCAGTGATCCTGAGCGTCGAGGGCATGATCCGACCCGAAGATCTGCCCGAGCGCATTCGCGAGAGTCGGAGCGCGGCCATCGATGCACCGGTCGGGCCGGGTCTGTCCCGTAGACCCTTCCGCGAAGTCAAGCGCGAGGTCGTCGAGGCCTTCGAACGCGCCTATCTCGGCGAGCTGCTCGAGCGCCACGTCGGAAACGTGACCGCGGCCTCCCAGCAATCGGGAATGCTGCGTTCTGCGTTGCAGCGCTTGTTGCGCAAGCACGGACTCAAGTCGGCCGAATTTCGTGCCACACGACGGCGCACGGATCGCGCCGCGGCGAGCGAGTCCACCGACGAGTTGCGTTGAGCTTCGATCGTTCTGCCTGGAGACTTCTGATTCACGCGGCAGCGGACGGCGCCTGGAACATGGCGGTGGACGAGGCGATTCTCGAGAGCTACCTCGCACACGACGAGAAACCCCCACCGCCGACATTACGCCTGTACGGGTGGAATCCTCCGGCACTCTCCCTCGGCAAGAGCCAGCCGTCGGCGGAGTTTCTCGAACCGCAGGTCGTGCGGCGGCGAGGAATCGATCTCGTTCGTCGTCCCACCGGAGGCCTGGCCGTATTGCACGACCGCGAACGCACGTATGCCGTCGTCGGAGCGCTTCGGTGCGAGCCGTTTGCCGGGGGAGTGCTCGAGACGTACCGGTCGATCTCGGCCGCGCTCGAGGACGCCATGCTCTCGCTCGGCGCGCAGGCCCGGGCATCGGCGCACGAAGGCACGTTGCATCCGCAGGGTCCGTCGTGCTTCGCCCTGACCTCGGCCCACGAGATCACCGTCGAGGGGCGCAAGTTGATCGGGTCGGCGCAGCTTCGTCGTGGGCGCGCGTTCTTGCAGCACGGGTCGATCCCCCTCGACACGAATCGCGAGGCGCTGGCGGCGTTACTGGGCGATCCTGTGGACGGGGAGTCGCATACGGACCTGACCTCTGCCCTCGGCCGCGCCGTGGGTCCGCTCGATCTCGATTGCGCCATCGTCGACGCCTTCGCACGGAAGTTCGGAGTCGAACTGCAACCTGACGAACTGACCGCCGGCGAGCAGTTGCGGGCGACTCAGATTCGTTGCTGGAAGTACCTGTCCGTTGACTGGACGTTGAATGGGCGAGTGGGCCGACGCGAGCAACGTTGGGAACCGGACGGACGGCGCTGAGAGGTCGGTCAGTCGAGCCAGGTGATGCGGGCCGAACGTCCGTCCAGACCGACCCACTCGCTCCGATCGAAGCGTGTGTTCAGGCGTGTCGGCCAGGGCCGTTCTTCGACAGAGGGGAGGACCTCGAGGTTGAGAGTGTATCGACCTTGTGGCGTGTAGGCCTCGAGTCGTGTCCCGCCGTCGACCAGGAAGACGTCGACTTCCGAATCGAGCAGCGTATCGAGTTTGTTGGCCGGAATCGCCAGTGATCCGCGTTCGGTCAATCGATAGTCCTGAAACGGGTAGGGGAAGTCGAGAAGGGTGTGGTGCTCGTGCGTGCAGTACTCCGTCGGCTCGGTGCCGCGGATGAATACTTCGGAGATGACGGAGGTGCACCCGGCTCGGTGGTTCGCCTTCAACCCGGTCTTGCGGTCGATCGACACGACCGTGATGTCGGGTGGCGTGGGAAACTCCTCGGCCGGTCGGATCGCAAGCGCCCCTTCCATGAACG
>Ga0316197_10002732_pt1 | contig 12586 bp, 10 predicted proteins | sample OudBiesiAoxic_MG_FD_204939 | JGI IMG/M metagenome (GOLD analysis project Ga0316197, IMG submission 204939) | Coastal sediment microbial communities from Oude Bieten Haven, Netherlands - site A oxic | ecosystem: Environmental > Aquatic > Marine > Coastal > Sediment | place: Netherlands...
GCGCGCGGCTCTATCCGGAGAGCTCCAGGATGGTGGCCGATGTCGGTCGCGGCTGGATAGAGGGCGCGGTGCGAGGCGTGATCCTGGTTCTCGGGGTCGCGGCCATCCTGCGGGTCTGGGGAATAGATATCGGGGCCGCGCTCACGGGGGTCGGCGTCTTTGGCGCTGCGCTCGCCTTGGCGGCGCAGGACTTCGTTCGCAACATGGTCGCGGGCATGAGCAGCGTGAGCGAGAAGCGGTTCAAGGTCGGCGACTGGATCGAGGTCGAGGGCCTGGTCGAGGGGGTCGTGGAGGGAATCGAGTTGCGTTCGACGCGCGTCCGCCGCTTCGACAGGGGCGTTTCATGGGTGCCGAACGCCGACCTTTCCAACGCGACGCTGGTCAACTTCGCGAAGCGTAAGAATTACCGGGTCCTGTGGACCATCGGCATCCGCCATTCGGCGACGATGTCGCAACTCGCGGCCGTGCGCGCGGGCATCGAGACGTTCCTGCGGTCGAGCCCGGACTTCGTCGACACGGAACTGATGCCGGTGCGCGTGCGTCTCGACGAGATCGGCGAGAGCGACGTGAAGCTGATGATCTACGTCTTCACCGCGAGCGGCTCGTATGATGATTATCTGCTCGCCAAGGAGCGTCTCGTGGAGGCGGTGAAGCGCCAGGTCGAAGAGAACGGCGCGCGGTTCTCGTATCCGGGTCGTCTCGTGGATGCCGTCCAGGCGCCGGTTCCGGCGTCCGACGCCTGAGCCGGTCACTTCGCGATCTTCTCCACGGTCAGGTTGCCGTTGGTGTAGACGCAGATCTCGGCGGCGATGGCCATCGCGCGGCGGGCGACGCTCTCGGCGTCGGCGTCGGTCTCGTAGAGCGCCCGCGCGGCCGCCAGCGCGAAGTTGCCGCCCGAGCCGATGGCGGCGACGTCATGCTCGGGCTCGACCACGTCGCCGGCCCCTGTGATGATCAGAAGCTCCGCGCCGTCGGTGACGATCAGCATCGCTTCGAGATTGCGCAGGTACTTGTCGGTGCGCCAGTCCTTGGCGAGTTCCACGCACGCGCGCATCAGTTGGCCCGGCGAGGCCTCGAGTTTGGTCTCGAGGCGCTCGAGCAGGGTGAAGGCGTCCGCCGTCGATCCGGCGAAGCCGCAGACCACCGGTTTGCCGCCGGGCTCGATCCGGCGGACCTTGCGCGCCGTGCCTTTAAGCACGGTCTGGCCGGCGCTGACCTGACCGTCGCCGGCGATCACCACCTCGCCGCCCTTGCGGACGCCGACGATGGTGGTGCCGTGCCAGCCTGGAAAACTGTCGCTGTCGCTCATGGGGACTCCTGCTTCTCGGACCCGATATAGGCGCCCGCCGGCGCGGGCGGCAAGGGCTGGATTTCGGCGGGCGGGATGACCAAGTGTATGACCGTATTCGCGGAGCCGGCCGCGGGATGTTCCGGCGACCCGGCACGCAGGCAGGAGACGGAAATGGAATTCATCTTCGGAGCGGTCAGCTTCGCGCTCGCCATGTGGGCGGTCTACAACATCGTGATCAGCGACGCGACGACGCTGGCGAAGGTCGGATGGGTGGTCGGGATCGTCATCCTGCCTATCGTCGGATTCATCGCGTGGTGCTTCTTGGGGCCGAACGGACCTTTCGTCCGCAAGACCTGACGCGGGCGCGTTTCAGTTGATCACCGGCACTTTCCCGCCGTGGATCCCGCCAAGGATCAGCGCGAGAACCGGGCTGGCGAGAACGACGGCCACGAACGCCATGACGTAGGCCGCCGCCGAGCGCGGCGCGGAGACCCGGTGGATCGTCCGGTACACGCGCCAGCAGATCAGGAGCCACGCCAACAGGCCGAGAAGCTGCGCGAGCATCAGCAGCGTCACGGTGGCGGCCAGTCCGGGCGCCGAGGCGAACATCACGTCCAGCGTCTCGTCCGAGAGGCTCCGGGTGATCGTCCAGGCCCGCGCGACTTCCGGGTCGAAACGGGTCAGCGCCCCCCGCATCATCATATCCAGCAGAATGAGGAGCAGGTAGATCGGCGACACCGAATAGAGATAGGCGGAGAGGGTCGTCTCGAAGCTGCCGGAGCCGCCGACGATCCGGAACGAGAGCGTGATGATCCCGGCGAAGAGCAGGATCGCGACGACCTTGAAAGCGATCATCGATCCGGCGACGCTCATCAGCTCGCTGGCGTCACGGGCTAGCGGAGCCTGCAGCAGAAAACCGATGGCCACGGTGACGCCGACGAAGCTCAGGGCGCGCTGGAACCGGCCTTCGGGCTCGGCGATCTGTTCGAGGATCGTCGTGCGGGGCGCGGTCACGACCGCGACCAAGATCGGGATGTAGGTGGCGAGGCTGCGCCACAGAATCTCGACGAGATCCTTCATCGGCCCGGCCGGCGCTCACGGCGAGGTTCCCTCGCGGGCATGGCGGGCGGTGTTCCAGGCGTTCGACCCGGGACACCGCCCTTCGCCATGTCAGGCGAGCGTGCGCTCGACGCTCTCAGTCTCGAAGATCTCGATGACGTCCTTCTCGCGGATGTCCTCGTAGTTCTCGAAGGCCATGCCGCATTCCTGGCCGCCTTGGACCTCCTTGACCTCGTCCTTGAAGCGCTTGAGCGTTTTCAGCTTGCCCTCGTGGATCACGACGTTGTCGCGCAGCAGGCGGACGCCGGCGGACCGGCGGGCGACGCCCTCGGTGATGCGGCAGCCGGCGACCTTGCCGACGCCGGTGACCTTGAAGACCTGGAGGATCTCGGCGTAGCCGATGAACTTCTCCTTGATCTCCGGGGAGAGCAGGCCGGAGGCCGCCGATTTCACGTCGTCGACCAGATCGTAGATGATCGAGTAGTAGCGGATCTCGACGCCCTTCTGGTTGGCGCTCTCACGGGCCGGCGCGTTGGCGCGGACGTTGAAGCCGATGATCGGCGCGCCGGAGGCCTCGGCGAGCGTCACGTCGCTCTCGGTGATCGCGCCGACGCCTGAATGGAGCACGCGCACGCGGACCTCGTCGTTGCCGACCTTCTCCATCGCCTGGACGATGGCCTCGGCCGAGCCTTGGACGTCCGATTTGACGAGGATGGGAAGCTCGCTCACGTCCTCGTCCGCCTTGGCCTTGGCCAGAAGCTGGTCGAGCGTGGTGGCCGACCCGGCGGCGGCGCGCTTGTCGCGCGTCAGGCGGCCGCGGTAATCGGCGATCTCGCGGGCGCGGGCCTCGTCGTCCACGACGTTGAGCACGTCTCCCGCCTCGGGCGTGCCGTTGAGACCGAGCACCTCGACGGGAACCGAGGGACCGGCCTCGTCCACGCGCTCGCCTTGGTCGTTGATCAGCGCGCGGACCTTGCCCCACTGCTCGCCGACCACGAAGATGTCGCCCTTTCTCAGGGTGCCCTTCTGGACGAGGACGGTGGCGACGGGACCGCGGCCGACGTCGAGTTTGGCCTCGATCACGGCGCCTTCGGCGTTGCGGTCGGGGTTGGCCTTGAGATCGAGCAGCTCGGCCTGGAGCGCGACGTTCTCGAGCAGGGTGTCGAGACCCTTGCCGTTGATCGCGGAGACCTCGACGTCGAGCACCTCTCCGCCCATGCCCTCGACCACGACCTCGTGCTGGAGAAGCTGGGTGCGGACCTTGTTCGCGTCGGCGCCCGGCTTGTCGATCTTGTTGATCGCGACGATCATCGGCACCTCGGCGGCGCGGGCGTGATTGATGGCCTCGATGGTCTGCGGCATGACGCTGTCATCGGCGGCCACCACGAGGATCACGATGTCCGTGACCTGGGCGCCACGGGCGCGCATCGAGGTGAACGCCGCGTGGCCCGGCGTGTCCAGGAAGCTGATGATCTGGCCGCCCTCGGTCCGGACCTGGTAGGCGCCGATATGCTGGGTGATGCCGCCGGCCTCGCCCGAGACGACGTTGGTCTTGCGGATCGCGTCGAGAAGCGAGGTCTTGCCGTGGTCGACATGGCCCATGATGGTCACGACGGGCGCGCGCGCCAGAAGCTTGCCGACGTCGTCGCTCGCGGCCTGGACGATGACGTCCTCGATGTCGGATTCCGAGACGCGGACCGGCTTGTGGCCGAACTCCTCGACGATCAGCGTCGCGGTCTCGGCGTCGATCGACTGGTTCTGCGTCGCCATGATTCCATTGGTCATCAGTGACTTGACGACGGCGGCGACGCGCTCGGCCATGCGGTTGGCGAGTTCCTGGACGGTGATCGCGTCGGGGATCTGCACATCGCGCACGACCTTCTCGCGCTCGCCGGAATGGCTCATCATCTTGCGCTTCTCGCGCTCCTGACGACGCTTCATCGCGGCGATGGACCGGTGGCGGCCGCCCTCGTCGGTGGCGTTGGCGATGGTCAGGCGGCCCGAGCGGCGTCGGCCGTCGTCGCCCTTGCCGCGGGACTTCTTCTCCTCGACGCCGGGTCTGGGCGGCGCCTTGCCCTTGGTCGTGATCGTGCGGCCGGCCTCGACGCGTGAGGCCTGGGCCTGGGCCGCGGCGGTGTCGATCTCGACCTCCTCGGGCTTGGCGGCCTTGGCCTTGGTCGCCTTGCCGGCGGCGGCGGCCTCCTCCTCGGCCTGCGCGGCGACGCGCTGGGCGTGGATCTCCTTCTCGCGCTCGGCGCGTTCGGCCGCGTCCTTCTCGGCGCGCAGACGGCCGAGCTCGGCCTCGCGCGCGGCGGCGGCCTCGGCCTCCTTGGCGGCGCGGTCGGATTCCTGGGCCTTGGCGGCCTCGACGGCCTTGAGCCGGCGGTCGAACTCGGCGTCGCTGAGGTTCTGGGCCGCCGCCCCGCGCGGATTCGCCGCCGTCGCCGAGGCTGCGCCGGCCTTGGGGACGACGACACGCTTGCGCTTGCGCTCGACCGTCACCGATTTGGTCCGGCCGTGGCTGAAGCTCTGGCGCACGTGGCTCGTCTCGGTTCCCGTTCCCGCCCCGCGCAGTCCCAGCGGTTTGCTCTTGCCGTCGCTGTCTTTGGTATCGCTCATTCCGTTCAGCCTTTCCCGCGGGGGCCTTCCCCCGCCAATGCGTTCGCGGCGGCGTCCCGTGACGTCCGCCGCTCCAGTCCCGCCCGGACTCCCGCGAGTCTCAGAGCGTCATTCCGTATTCTTTCGCCGAGGCCACCCGCCAGCACGGCGGCATGTATCACATTATCCCGCCCGAATGCCAAACCCAATTCGCGGGCGGAAAGGCACTCGACAAGGCTGTCGGCGGCCTCCGGGGGCCGCAGGGCGGCCCGGCCCCGCTCCGATCCGTCCGACGCCTGCAATAGCAGCGCAGCCTTGCCGGAAACCAGCGCCGCTTTCGTCTTTTCCAGCCCCGTCACGGCCTCTCCGGCCTTCCGGGCCATCGAGACGCGGTCGATCAGCCGCGCCGCCAGCATCGCCTCGACCCGGTCCGCCAGATCGGGAGGCACGCGGACGGCCCGTTTCGCCGCCCGGGAGAACAGGCCCTTGCCGGCCGCCTTCTCCAAGGCGGCGCGATCGGCGCCGACCCAGATGCCCGGTCCCGGCAGACGCTCGGCCAGATCCGGCACGATCGCGTCATCGGGTCCGACCACGAAGCGAATCAGGCCGGCCTTGGGTCCGCTCTCGCGCGTGACGACGCAGCGCCGTTCAGGCGCCTCGCGCGTTTTCGTGGCCCCTCCGCGCGTCATGCCGACCTCAGGCTTTGTCCTCGGTCGCGGCGGCTTCCTCGGCGCCGGCCTCCGCGTCGCCGTCCTCCTCCTCGGCCTCGGCCTCGAGGTCGGCGGGGTCCACCATGCCGATCTGGACGCGGGCCCGCATGATCAGGTGCTGGGCCTCTTCGAGGCTCATGTCGAACTTCTCGAGCAGGCCGGTATCCTTGACGCGCTTGCCGTCGACGGTGGTGAAGCCGCCGGCCAGCTCCCAGTCCGCGCAGGTGGCGAAATCGTCGAGCGATTTCACGCCGTCCTCGGCCAGCGCCTCGATCATCTGGGGCGTGAGACCCTCGAAGTCGAACAGGCTCTGCTCGACACCCAGTTCCTTGGCGCGTTCGATCGCCTTGGCGTTCAGCTCGTCGAGGCTCTCGCGGGCGCGGGCCTGAAGCTCTTCCGCCGTCTCCTGATCGAAACCGTCGATGCTCAGAAGCTCTTCGGTGTCGACATAGGCGACCTCCTCGAGCGTCGCGAAGCCCTCGGAGACCAGAAGCTGGGCGACCATCTCGTCGACGTTCATGGTGTCCATGAACAGCTGGGTGCGTTCCGCGAACTCGGTCTGGCGGCGCTCGCTCTCCTGGGCCTCGGTCATGATGTCGATGTCGAAACCGGTCAGCTGCGACGCGAGTCGCACGTTCTGACCACGACGGCCGATGGCGAGCGACAGCTGCTCGTCGGGCACGACGACCTCGATCCGTTCGCTCTCCTCGTCGAAGACGACCTTGGCGACCTCGGCGGGCTGGAGCGCATTGACGAGGAAGGTCGCGGGGTCCTCGTTCCACGGGATGATGTCGATCTTCTCGCCCTGGAGCTCGGCCACGACCGCCTGGACGCGGGAGCCGCGCATGCCGACGCAGGCGCCGACCGGATCGATGGAGCCGTCGTAGGAGATCACGCCCATCTTGGCGCGCGAGCCCGGGTCGCGGGCGACCGCCTTGATCTCGATGATGCCGTCATAGATCTCGGGCACTTCCATCTTGAAGAGCTCGGCGAGGAACTCCGGCGCGGTGCGCGAAAGGAAGATCTGGGGTCCGCGGGTCTCCAGCCGCACGTCGCGGATGAGCGCGCGGACGCGGTCGCCGTTGCGGAACGCCTCGCGCTGGATGAGCTGGTCGCGGCGCAGGATAGCCTCGCCCCGACCGACGTCGACGATGACGTTGCCGTATTCGGTGCGCTTGACGACGCCGTTGATGATCTCGCCGGCGCGGTCCTTGAACTCCTCGAACTGGCGCTCGCGCTCGGCCTCGCGGACCTTCTGCATGATGACCTGTTTCGCCGATTGCGCGGCGATGCGGCCGAAATCGACGGGGGGCAGCGGATCGGTGATGAAGTGGCCGATCTCGGCGTCCGCCTTGATCTCGCGGGCCTCGTCCAGGTTGAGCTCGGTGAAGAAGTTCTCCACCTCCTCGACGACCTCGCGGTAGCGGGTGAGCTCGAGCTCGCCGGATTTGCGGTCGATGACGGCGCGGATGTCGTATTCGGCGCCGTAGCGGGACCGCGCGGCCTTGCCGAGTGAATCCTCCATCGCCTCGATCACGAGGGCGGGCTCGATCATTTTCTCCCGCGCGACAGCGTCCGCGATCTGGAGAAGCTCAAGCCGGTTTGCCGAGGTCACGCTCATGCTTTTTCCTCATGGTCACCGGAGGCCGCGTCGGCCTCCTCGTTTTCGGTTTCGGTATCGTCTTCGATGTCGTCGAATTCGGTCTCGTCGAAGCCTTGGCTCTTGCGGGTGGCCAGGCTCTCGGCGATCAGGGCGTCGGTCAGGATCAGCTTGGCGTCGGTCAGCCAGTCGAAGTCGAGACCGACCGTCCCCTCGGGGATCTCGATCAGCACCTCGCCGTCCTGGACGCCGCGCAGCACGCCCTTGAAGCGGCGGCGGCCGTCGATGAGCTCCGAGGTCTCCAGCCGCGCCTCGTATTCCTCGTAGCGCTCGAAATCCTTGAGACGGGTGAGCGGCCGATCGATGCCGGGCGACGAGACCTCGAGCGCGTATTCGCCGCTGACCGGATCCTCGACGTCGAGCACCGCGCCGATCGCGCGGCTGATGCGGGCGCATTCCTCGACTTCGATGCCGCCCTCGGGGCGCTCGGCCATGATCTGGAGCGTGGACTTCTTGCCGCTCATCAACCGCACGCGCACCAACTCGAACCCCATGCCTTCGATGGTCGGGGTCACGATGCCGGCGATCCGCCGGTCGATGGCTGCTTTGGCGACGAGGTCGGCCAAGGTCGCTCCTGTTCGGGTTCGAGGTTCAGGCACAAAAAAACGGGCGCGCGGCCCGTTGAACTTTCCGGTGGAAGTCTGATCGGTCGATCAACTTGCCGCTGATGTGGGCGATATAGGGGCGGGTCCGAGCGGATGCAAGCGGATTCGGCCGACGCAATAGCGACACGCGGTCCCACGACGATCACGGCCGACGGGTCTCGCGCCCGCGTCGCGGCCGCCGGGGGCCGGCGGACGCGATACGGGGCGGCCGCCGATCGCCGCGGGGCGTTACCTCACCGCGCCCTGCCCGCCAGCTCCAGCACCACGGGCCCGATATGCTCGACGATGGCGGTCACGCCCTCGGCGTTGGGATGAATGCCGTCGGATTGGAACAGACCCATGACCTGGAACATGTTCCGTCCGTCCCCGAGGCCGGCGAGGAAGGACCGGTAATGGATCGCGCCGTGCTTTTCCGCGAGGTCCGGGAAGATTGCCTTGAACTCCGCCTTGTACTCCTTGCCGTAATTCGATGGCGCCGGAAGACCCGCGAGGATGGCGGGGAGGCCGCGCGTGTCGATCTCGGTCAGGATGCCGTCGAGATTGGCGCGGATGTCCGAAGGCTGGAGCCCGCGGAGGACGTCGTTGCCGCCGAGCGCGACGATCACGCCGTCGACGCTGTCGTCGAGGGACCACGCGATGCGCGACAGGCCGCCCGCCGTGGTGTCGCCCGAGACCCCGCCGTTGATCAGCGTCACGTCGCCGCCGCCGTTCGCGTCGAGCCAGCGCTGAAGCTGCGGGACGAAGCCGTCGGCTTCGGGCAGCCCGTAGCCCTGGGTCAGCGAATCGCCGAAGGCGAGGATCGTCACCTCGGCCGCCGCCTGGCCGGCGGCGACAAGGCCGACCAAACCCGCCAAGGCCATGTTGCGCAATCGGGCCGTCGCCCCATATGTCCGTCTCAACCGCTTCGCACCCAAGGTATTTCCGTCCATGTCCGATCCTGTCGTCGCCCTGAAGGATGTCACGCTCACGCTGGAGGGCAATGCCGGTCCGGTCAACATTCTGCGTGGCGTCACGATGCGCGTCGGGCGGGGCGAGACGCTGGGTCTCGTCGGACCGTCCGGATCGGGGAAATCCTCGCTCCTGATGCTCATGGGCGGACTGGAGACCGCGACCGGAGGCTCGGTGAGCGTGCTGGGACAGGATCTCAACGTGATGAACGAGGACGCCCTGGCGCGTTTCCGTCGGGATCACATGGGCGTGGTGTTCCAATCCTTCCACCTGATCCCGACGATGACGGCCATCGAGAACGTCGCGACGCCGCTGGAGCTGGCCGGCGATTCGGACGCGTTCGACAAGGCGTCGGCGGAGCTGGCCGCCGTGGGCCTGGGGAGCCGCGAGGACCATTATCCGGCACAGCTTTCGGGCGGCGAGCAGCAGCGCGTGGCTCTGGCGCGCGCCGCCGTCACGCGTCCCGAGATCCTGCTGGCGGACGAGCCCACCGGCAATCTCGACGGCTCGACCGGCGACGCGATCATCGACCTGCTGTTCGGGCTGCGCGACAGGCACGGCGCGACGCTGGTGATGGTGACGCACGCGCCGGAGCTCGCCGCGCGCTGCGACAGGGTGATCGGTCTGCGCGACGGGGCGCTCGAATCGCTGGCAGAGGCGGCGGAATGACGTTGCCGGTCTCGATCCGGCTCGCCCTCCGGGAGCTTCGCGGCGGTCTCGCGGGATTCGGCGTGTTCCTCGCCTGTCTGGCGCTCGGCGTCGCGGCGATCGCCGCCGTGGGATCGGTGCGCCAGGCGATCGAGCAGGGCCTGTCGAACGAGGCGGCGGCGCTGCTGGGCGGCGACGCGGAGATGGAATTCACCTATCGCCTCGCGAGCGAGGACGAGCGGGCCTGGATGGACGCGAACGCCGAGCGGGTCGCCGAGACGGTGGATTTCCGCTCGATGGTTGCGTTCACGCCGGAGGGCGGCGAGACCGAACGCGCGCTGGTGCAGGTCAAGGCGGTGGACGGGGCCTGGCCGCTCTATGGCGAGGCGGTGCTGGGCGAAGGCGACATCGGGACCGCGCTACCCGAGACCGACGGGCTTCCCGGCCTGGTCGCGCAGCGCATCCTGATCGACCGGCTGGATCTCGAGATCGGCGACGTTCTGCGTCTGGGTGAACAGGATTTCCGCCTGACCGACGAGCTGGTCGTCGAACCGGACGGCGCGGCGAGCGGGTTCGGTCTGGGGCCGAGGGTGATCGTCCTGCGGACCGCGTTGGCGCAAAGCGGGCTGCTGACCGAGGGGTCGCTCTACGAATCGGAATACAAGCTGGCCTTCGCTCGGGACGCGGACCTCGAAGCGCTCAAGATCGACGCCGAGGCGCGGTTCGCCGAGACCGGCCTGCGCTGGCGCGACACGCGCGACGGCGCGCCGGGCGTCAGCCGGTTCGTGGATCGGCTCGGGTCGTTCCTGGTGCTGATCGGACTCGCGGGCCTGGCGGTCGGGGGCGTCGGCGTCTCCGCGGCGGTGCGCGCCTATCTCGAAGGCAAGACCGAGACCATCGCCACGCTCAAGACGCTCGGCGCGACCGGAGGCACGGTTTTCGCCACGTATCTGGTGCAGATCGGGCTGCTCTCGCTGGTCGGTGTCGGGATCGGGCTCGTCCTTGGCGCGATCGCGCCGCTGATCGCGGCGCCGTTCATCGTCGATCGCCTGCCGGTGCCGGTGGATTTCGGCGTGTATGCCGGACCGCTGGTCGAGGCGGGGATCTACGGTCTTCTCACGGCTCTGATCTTCACGGTCTGGCCGCTTGCGCGCGCGCGCGACATCCGGGCGGCGGAACTGTTCCGCGACCTGACATCCGGGCGGCGCGGCCTGCCACGGCCGGTCTACATCGCCGCGACGCTGGGTCTCGTCGCGCTGCTGATCGGCGTGGCGACGTGGCTTTCGGGCGTCACGACGCTGGCGCTCGGCACGGCGGGCGGCATCATCATCGCGCTGGGCATCCTCCTCGTGGCGGCGCGCGGCCTTCGCGCGGCGGCGCGGCGTCTCGCGCGCGGGCCGCTGACGCGGGGCCGGCCGGCTCTGCGCTGGGCGCTGGCCGCGCTCGGCGGGCCGTCGGGCGAGACGGCGTCGGTGGTGCTGTCGTTGGGGCTGGGCCTGACGGTCCTGGCGACGGTCGGACAGATCGACAGCAACCTGCGCAACCTGATCACCGGCGACCTGCCGGATCGGGCGCCCGCGTATTTTTTCCTCGACATCCAGAACGACCAGTTGCCCGGATTCAGGGAGCGCTCCGAAGGCGTCGCCGGCGTCGAGGATATCGAGACTGCGCCGATGCTGCGCGGCATTGTGACGCGCATCAACGACGCGCCCGCGACCGAGGTCGCGGGCGAGCATTGGGTCGTGCGGGGCGACCGGGGCATAACCTATGCCACCGACATCCCCGAGGGCGTGCGCCTGACGGCGGGAGAATGGTGGCCGTCGGACTACGACGGGCCGCCGCTGATGAGCTTCGCCGAGGAGGAGGCGGTCGAGATCGGCCTGGCCCTGGGCGACACCGTGACGGTCAACATCCTGGGCCGCGACATCACCGCGACGATCGCGAGCTTCCGCGAGGTCGAGTTCCAGAACATGGGCATCAATTTCGTGATGCTGATGAACCCGGCGGCGCTTCAAGGCGCGCCGCACACCCATATCGCGACGGTCTACACGAATCCGGAAGCCGAGGCGCCGCTGCTGCGCGAGATCGCCGAGGCCTATCCCAACATCACCGCCGTGCGGGTGCGCGAGGCGATCGACCGGGTGGCGGAATCGCTCGAAGGCCTGAGCGCCGCGACGCGCTGGGGGGCGGCGGCGACGCTGCTGACCGGGCTCGTGGTGCTGATCGGCGCGGCGGCGGCGGGCGAGCGCCGACGGGTCTTCGAGGCGGCGGTGCTCAAGACGCTGGGCGCGAGCCGCTCGCGCATCCTGTCGAGCTTCGCGCTCCGCTCGGCACTGATCGGCGCGGCCGCGGGCGCCGTGGCGATCCTCGGCGGCGCGATCGCGGGATGGTGGGTGACGGAGTTCGTGATGGACGGCACCTACCGGTTCGAGCCGGTCTCGGCCTTCGCAATCGTGTTCGGCGGGGCGCTGGCGAGCCTTCTGGCGGGTCTCGCCTTCGCACTGCGGCCTCTGTCCGCGAAGCCGGCGGGGATCCTGCGCGCCAGGGAATGATTCACCGGCGGACCCGCGCGAATCTGGACAAGACCTACAAAAACACTCATATTAAACGGGGTCGCGCCGTTCCATCATCTTGAAATGGGGTTGGCCTGACACGATATCGCAACTGATGCCGGTGGAGTGACCGCCGGCCCGGGGTTCCAACGGAGGAGATAAATGGCCCAATTCGAGACTGTTCGCCGGACGGGTGTCGGCGCTGGCGTCCGCACCGCTGAGATCGACGAAGGTCTTCGCGCGCACATGAGCAAGGTCTACGGCACGATGTCCGTGGGCATGGTCATCACCGCGCTCGCCGCATGGGCCATTTCCGGCCTCGCGGTGTCGGAGGTTCCGACCGCGTACCAATTCGCCGAAGGCAAATACCTGACCGACCTCGGCGCCGCGCTTTACGCGTCGCCGCTGAAATGGGTCGTCATGTTCGCGCCGCTGATCTTCGTCTTCGGACTGAGCGCGGGCATCAACAAGATGTCGGCCGCCACGGCGCAGATCGTGTTTTACGCTTTCGCGGC
>Ga0316197_10002733_pt1 | contig 12586 bp, 10 predicted proteins | sample OudBiesiAoxic_MG_FD_204939 | JGI IMG/M metagenome (GOLD analysis project Ga0316197, IMG submission 204939) | Coastal sediment microbial communities from Oude Bieten Haven, Netherlands - site A oxic | ecosystem: Environmental > Aquatic > Marine > Coastal > Sediment | place: Netherlands...
AGCACACAAATTCGCCGATGCGGTACATCAAGCCGGTCAACAAGTTGGCAAATACTGTGAATGGCAGCGGCATTGTGACCATAATCGAGGATCACACGGAATGGGTGTTCATCAAACACATTCATGCGACCGGGAGCCTGGAATATCGTGGAGCTGAAGGTACGCAGGCCATGGCGGATATCATCCAGCGATTTATGTAATGAATAGGCCAACGCCGCTGCAAACATGGCGTTCTGGACGTTATGCGTGGCCTTGCCATCCATGGTGGCCGGAATCTGGTGCGTCCAGACCAGTTGATAGTGTGTGCCCTTGTCATACAGGGTGATCATGTCACCATTGAAACCCTGCTCCAGTACCACCGCCCTGCCGCCGGCACGTATGTGCTCTTTGACCAGTGCATGAGCCGGATTCATCGTCACGTAACAGACATGTTCAGCCTGCGTGTAATCTGCCATGTTCAGGCATAGCTCATCATCGGCGTTAAGCACGGCGGTATCACGCGCGACTTCGACAACGATCCGTTTGACCTCCGCCAGTTGTTCCAGCGTGTCGATACCTTTCAGACCAAGATGATCTGCTGCCACATTCAGGCAGGCCGATACATCACACTGACGGTAACCCAACCCTGAGCGCAGCAAGCCGCCACGGGCTGTTTCCAACACGGCGATGTCAACGGTCGGATCACGCAATACGATATGCGCAGATGTTGGCCCGGTCATATCTCCTTTTACTGTCAGGCGGCCATCGATATAAACACCGTCTGTTGATGTCATACCCACAGTGTGACCGGCAGTCTTGAGGATATGACCAAGCATACGGGATGTCGTGGTCTTACCGTTGGTACCGGTAATACTGGCAACCGGAATACGGGTCGGCGTGCCTGGCGGGAACAGCATATCCATTACCTTGCCGGCTACATCCCGTGGTTCACCCTCGGAGGGTGCAACATGCATTCTGAATCCTGGCGCCGCGTTAACTTCCACAATCGCACCACCAATTTCCTTGTAGGACTGGGTAATATCCTGGGTCAGAAAATCAACGCCGCCCACATCCAGACCCACCGATCGGATCGCCCGCTCTGCCATTTCCTGATTATCAGGGTGAACCACGTCGGTCAGATCAATAGCGGTACCACCGGTAGACAGGTTGGCCGTGTTTCGCAGGAAGAAAACCTCACCTTCGGGCAAAACCGTATCGGCGTCGAAGCCGGCCAGAGCAAGTAGTTCGTGTGCCGGCCGGTCAAGTTCGAGCCGTGTCAGAACTTTTTCATGGCCAATGCCACGTCGTGGGTCTTCATTGACCTTATCTACCAATTCCTTAACGGTGCTTTTTCCGTCACCTTTTACATGGCCCGGAACCCGCTTCGCAACCGCTACCAGTTCGTTGTTAACCACCAGCATGCGGTGATCGAAGCCTTCGACATAACTTTCAACCAGTACTGCCCGGCTGGTGCCATGCTCCCGGGCAAAAGCAAAAGCACTTTCAACCTGTTCGTCAGATGTCAGGTTAATGGAAACGCCGCGGCCATGATTCGCATTCAGCGGCTTGAGAACAACCGGAAAACCAATACTGCGTGCGGCACGCACAGCTTCGCGGGGGCTGTAAATCATTCTTTGTGAGGGAACCGGCAGGCCCAGATCACGCAGCAGGTTATGTGTGTCTTCCTTATCGCAGGAAATCTCCACGGCGATATGTGGTGTTTTACTGGTTATCGTAGCCTGGATTCGCTGCTGATAGGCACCATGTCCAAACTGAACCAGTGAGTATTTGTTGAGGCGAAGAGAAGGGATACCTCTCTCTTCCGCTGCGTCGACCAGCGACGCAGTACTCGGCCCTAATTCCTTGCGCTGGGCAAAAACAATGAACTCATCACGATCTTCCTGATAATTAAAATCCGCATCTATATCAGATGAAATTTCCTTCTTCAGGTTCTCTGGCAAGAGACTCAGCAAAAGCTGAAGTGCAATACGAGCGGCTTCAAGACCAACATCACGCTGTTTGTACTGAAACACCATATTGTACTGGCCGGTTTCCCCGGAGCCGCGCGTACGGCCAAATGAAACGGAAGAACCTGCTTCGTTTTGTAATTCCAGTGATGCGTGCTCCCAGATATGTGCCATCCAGGTACCTTCATCTTCACGCATGCGGCGAATAAACCCGCCGGCTTCGCCATAGGAGCAACCATGGTTTTGCAGGCCCGGCAGCGCCTCCACCAGGGCATCGATAAAGGTCTCACCAAGTCGCGCAGACGGCCACTCTTCAAGAACACCCAGGTCAACATGGTGACGGATGACCGGAAAATGGGCATACAGACTGGGGCCGACGTAAACATTGGTGGAGAGAATTTTCATAACAGGACCTTCAAACTAATTTCATAGTGAATCCGGCACTGCCGGAGTAATGGTTCAATTCATAACCATATCATGCCGTACCGGGATCGCATATTGCTTCGATACCTTGATGATTATAGTTTTGCCTCACGGGTCTCAAGGTTAAATTGAGAACCGTGTGCCAGTACATGCAATTTCAGACCGATCAGCGAAACCGCTTCGTTTTTTCTTACATAACTCATTGAGGAGTGACGCAGATCAGCCGGGTCCACAACCGTCACAGTTCCGTGGCCAACGACCTCCATCTTTCCATCCGGCGCAATAAAACCTGCCGTATTCTCATCAATTCCCAGGCCACACGCAAAAGGGTTGAATGACAGTGCCGCCAGCAAACGACCCATACGGCCACGCCGGTTGAAGTGCTGGTCGATGATGACACGATTGGTTAAACCGAGCCCGGGGGCTAAAACAACACCGCTTTCTCGTGGTGAAGGGCCGCCACGACCACCGGCAATCATGTGCTCGGATACAATGGCTGCACCGGCAGAAGTACCCGCCATGTGCACTCCTTCCGAATTCAACCTGCGGATGGTTCGGGCCACCGGTGTGCCACCCAGTATCGTACTCAGACGCAATTGGTTACCACCGGTAATAAAAATACCCGTAGCCCGCTCAAGTGCGGCAATGGTCTCTTCCTCGTAACAATCATCACGCTCTTCAATCGGGATGCACATCGCCTTTGCACCCATTCCTTCAAACAGTTCCTGATATAGAGGCCCGGTCTCGTCCAGCAGGGACGCCGTAGGAATAACCAGCACGCGGGCATCCACACCACCGCAAAGCGAAATGAATCGCTCGAGAATGACCGGATCTTTGTGCTTTGCTTCCGCGCCACCGATGGGAATAATATAACCACGGGTTTGTTTTTCAGTTGGTGTTGCAGGACACATCACTTGCTACCTTTTAAATCGGGTCGGATATTGTAGTTGCTTATGTCTGGCTTTGAAACGAAGACAACAAACTAATCAACAAAACGTGCTGAAACCACAGTCAAAAACCGCCAATCTGCTTGCGTTTGCGTATAATGACAGATCACCATCCAAGGAAGATCAAATGAGTCTGCAACAGGTTCCGCCCGGAAGAAACATACCCGATGATATCAACGTCATCATCGAAGTCCCGATGAACTCTCCGGCTATCAAATACGAAGTAGACAAGGACACCGGTGCAATTTTTGTTGACCGGATGCTAAAAACTGCAATGTATTACCCTTGCAACTATGGATATGTACCAAATACTCTAAGTGGTGACGGTGACCCGGTTGATGTCCTTGTTGTGTTGCCACTACCAATGTTGCCCGGCACCGTCGTGCGTTGCCGTCCGGTTGGAATGTTGCAGATGAAAGACGAAGCCGGTGAGGATTCCAAGGTTCTCGCTGTTCCGCTTACAGAGGTCACCGGCATTTACCGGGATATCGAAACATACAAAGACCTGAATCCCATGCTGATTGACCAGATCGAACATTTCTTTGAACACTACAAAGATCTTGAACATAACAAATGGGTTAGAACCGGTGACTGGGTAGGCCTTGATGCCGCCCGTAAGGAAATAGTCGATTCGGTTGCCTGCTACCAGGCAGCACCGGAGAAACCTGCTTTCTGAGCAGATTCTGTTCGCCAGACGCTACCACCATCTAAGTGGAGCTAGGCTTAGACCGCTCACACAACTGGTCTCCGGGAAACATTTTTTATATTCAGCGTGAGGGGCGCTGTGCAGCCTTGGCGGCCACACTGAAGACATCTCAATTCCAAAACTGCTGAGCCACATGCCAAATTCGCCATTGGGCGGGATCGGAAGAAAGGTGTTGATCCAGAAACGCAGCATACTGTTCAACAAACTCCTGCGCATCGTCTGAGCTGAATGGCCCCATCAACTCCAGTTTTTTCCTGACCAGCCCACCTGGCTGCAGGCTGAGTGCGTAAAAAACATATTCCTTGTGATTATCTGCAAGGATCCTGGGGAAACCTGATTCGAAGTTGGCACTTTTGCCGATGACCTTGGCCTTCAATGTCGACTTGCCTGCCTTTGGCGGCGCGTCCATCACCACGATAACACTGCCGGCCTGGTCCATCATTGCGCGCAATACCTTGCCTGCGCCACCAATGCGTACTGCCCGCTCACCCATGGTTTTGACGATATGCCGGGCCGCCAGGCTAACAAACAGGTAATAGAAAGGTCTGACCCGGAATATGTCCCGTTCCGGCTTGCGGTATGGCAATGCGGGATCAAGCCCGGCCACCTGCAATAGCTTTAGAATGGATATGGACGGTCCCCAGTGCATACCGATCAGTACCCTGTCCCTGACGACTTCCAGGTCTGTGTCACATTCAATTTCACCCAATACCGATCGTGACCGCCCAAAGCTCATCATGTACGTATCACGCACGTCCAGCATCTCAACCTGCTTCCAGCGGGCTTTCCACTTTTTCACATCACCTGGTTCTACATACTCACTGGCACCCGACAAGGCAGCCTCTGCCTCCATCGACAGCACCCAGTTGATGTTCGAGCTTCGAGCCAGAAGCGCACGGGACCAGGCTGTTGGCAAAAAAACAGAGGCGAGCGGTAACGCCAGGTAGACGATGAAATCCACCGATTGTCTGCGAATGGCTCTCCATAGATTCATGGATATTTCCGGCCCCTGAAAACCTGTGTCTCAAGTGAATTTTATACCGTCTGCCGAAGGCTGGCTGACAGGCAGACAGAGTATATTATCCAACTCACTTACCAAAGTGTCATATAGTTTTTCTCAGAACTGAATATATCAAGCCACAACAGCCCAAAAACCAAAACTAGTGGGATAGCAGGGAATAAACGTCCCGGGAAGCACCATTTTACAAGTTTGGGTCAGTCTATTTTGTAGCACAGCGCGGCATAAAAAAGCCCGCCATGGTGGCGGGCCTTTTAAATCGAAAATACGGAGAACTCGTCATCGTATTTTCTTTTAGAGCATCTACCCTATTTACAGGTTTTACTGCCTGGCTTGCCTTTGCAGTTGTTAGACGCACATTCAGAGCTCACAAAACAAGCCGCACCACTGGGCAATCCACCGGTAGCACAGTCTGAATCTGCGCCATCAGTGTTGCCATCACAATCATTGTCCTGTCCATCCGAACAGCTCACTTCCGGGGTCTCGGTGGCTGTGCATCCGGTAGAGCCTGGGTCCAGATACTGCTCAACCGCACCAAAATATGCCGCAAACGCCCCGTCAACGGTAGCATTGCCGACGGCATCACAAGTGTCGTTGAGGTTGGTGCCGCAAGCGCCGGAAAGTTGACCCACGATTTGACCTGCGCTATTGACGACCGGTGAACCGCTGCTTCCGCCCTCAGTTGCACCGACGACATCTCTGCTATAGATACGATCACCACGTGGCCAGGCTGTGCAAGTACTCGCGTTGGTATCAACCGTATGCTCGGAATACGACTGTGGTGCACCTTGCGGGTGACTGATTCTATAAAGATCGGTGCCATTGCTAAAAGCGACCGGGTTTTCATTCCAACCGAGAAATGTACTGCCTTCGGGAGCACTTACGCTTAGCCTCAACAGGGTGTAATCAGCTGCTTTACCTGTGGACACGATGCTGGCACCCAATGTTCTTGGAAAAGTGTCGCGCAAGGTGTCGTAAGAGGCTTCACAAAGCGATATATCTGTATCATCACAAGAACTTGAAGCAAACTGGAAGAAGTTTTCTAAAGATTTGGCATCCCGACCTCTGCTAAGACAGTGATTGGCTGTCAGAAACAGTGGCAGGCTATTGGAAGCGTCATTGTCGTTGATCAGGCCGCCGCTACAGATGTAATAACTACCACCCGAACGAAATAACATATGCGCGACCGCGTCTTTGGCTTCATTAACCGCACTGTCTGACCCACAGGCAGCATTCTGAACACAACTTGCGTTGAAACCACATTCTCCTGCCATGAAGCGTGGCCTGATATGGCCCAGCCCTACAATTTGAAAGCGGGTAGCGCGCATGTCTTTGGCGCTGGCATTGCCCGTGTGACGAACCTGCAAGGTAATGCTGTCACCGGCAAGGGTATTGGAGTCAAAGCTGCCGTCGTGTAATGGTCCGCGTCCGGTGTAAGGTCCAAATGTCTGACCTTCATCCGTGTAGAGGAACATAGCGGCGCCTGCAGGCAGATTGAAGCCGGCAAACTGCACACGCAAGCCAGTGGCTCCTGGAGAATTGAGTTCGGCTGTATATACATAACCGCCGTCAGCTGTTGCCTTGATGGCACCAAATTTCAGGTTTTTGGATTTACCGCGTAAACCGGATAATTTAATCTTGTTAAAAGAAACATCCACTGCCAGTTCCTGGCTGAAGCCCACGATTTCAGGGGATTGTTGTGGTGCATTGTCAACCGCATCAAGCTCATCTTTATTGGCTTGAACGACCAGGCGGTTGGCCTGCGCAGCGGCTACACGCTCCGATACCAGCCACTGATGATAAGCCTTGCGTTCGTTTTGCATGGCCTCACGATCCAGCGTTTGGCCATCAGCACGCATGCCCATCTGCTTGGGTGGTGCTGCAAGCGCACTCAATGAAACACATGCAATGACACAAGCCAGCAACAGGCTTCGGGTCATGTTTTTAAGTATTATCATGGGATTTTCCTCTTTTTTGAATGTCCGCCTGCAGTCATTTGCGGGCAGTAGGGGTGGTGCCACTAATCTCCAGCCTTACCAAATCCAGAATGAACCATATTTAAGAACTGGCACAGATAAAGTGGGATAAACAAGCAATTCGGAACGCGGAAACTGGAAACTTCTTTTTATGATTAAGTATCACCATTGCGTCCCTGCTAATAGTTTCTTTGGAAATGCCTCTTATCAGATTAGTCCGGAATTTGGAAATTAGCAAACCTGAAACCTTCTGGAACGCAAACTGGCGAAAGACAAAGTCATCCTGGGTGCCCACATTCTTTGACCCCTGGAAACCCGTATCTCAAGTGAATTTTAAAAGTTCTGTCCAAGACTGACTGACGGAAAGAGTATATTATCCAACTCACTAACCACAGTGTCATATAGTCTCTTCTCAGAACTGAATATATCAATCCGGGTAATACGATCTTGAAAGCAGCCATACTCGCCTACCACTCCCAGAATATTGCCGGTCTTGAGACCTCCAACAATGATCACGTGGCCCTGGCGGCAGACCTGGATGCCCTGCATTCAGCTGGTTGTCAGTTTGTTTCACTGGCCACGTTGATTAACGCCGTATTTAGGGGTGGCAAGCCGGACACTGAGTTACCACTCGTGTGCCTGACCTTCGATGATGGCTGTGATTATGACGTTCGTGCACTTGAGTTTCCGGGGTATGGAATACAACCGGGTTTACTACAAATCATGGAAGCGTTTATTGAACATAAGGGCAGCGAGGCCCAACCCGGTTTACATGCAACAAGTTTTGTTATCGCCAGCCCACAGGCACGACAGCTCATCGACAACAAGTCACTGTTTGGTTCAGGCCATATGAGTGATGACTGGTGGCGAAAGGCAGATGCTCACCCATTAATGGCCATAGGTAATCACGGTTGGGACCATAATCACCCCGATCTTGAAGAGGGACAATATGCCCGCGGCGGCTTTAAGATGGTCAACAAGTACGAACATTGTCATCAACAGGTGGTGAAGGCTGGTGAGTTCATCGAGCTGAAAACAGGTCGCAGACCCTGTTTTTTCGCCTATCCTTTTGGCGAATCCAGTGAATATATCCGCAATGAGTATTTCCCGTTACACCAGGTCGAGCACAAATGCCTGGCTGCGATTGGAACCGACCCCGGTCTGGTTTCTGTTCAAAGTAGTCGTTGGAATTTGCCGCGTTTTGTGTGCCGCAGGGACTGGTCCACACCGGGTGAACTGTTGACTACACTGGGTTTATGAACCCGGGGTCAGTTCAGGGCAGACGGTAACAATCAAAATACAATGAGATAGCGTTTTCGGGTGAACGAAGGTCCAGCCCCCTTAAGTCGGATACTTCACTTTGCTGGTAATTGACCCTGCGGGCATCAAAACCACATCGTAATGCCAGCGCCTTGAATGTTTCCTCGTCATACATAAATGTGTGACCGGCAAACCGCATTCCGATATTGAATATTTCCCCGGCCGTTTCCAAAGACAGCGGAACACCAACGAAATTTTTCCACATGGTTTTGAGCTGAGCCGGATCATTGAGGTACAAATGTGCCAGTTTCTGCATATCCGGTGTTAAAACTCGCAGCACACCACCGGGAGACAGGATGCGGTGACATTCGCGTAGAAATTCGGCGGCCTGGTCAATGTCCAGTTGATCGATAAAATCTTCGGTATGCATAAGACGTGCAACACCGCTGGCAAAAGGCAAACCACCAGCCAGGTTGGCACACACATCCGGTTGGCTTTCGCGGTCAATATCAACATTGACCCAGTCTTCAAACTTCCAGTGACCTGAACCAAGGTTAATTTTTATATTGCTTTCCACTGTCTACTTCCGCTTTTTGCCTGTGAGCAACACCCAACCATCCATGACCTTTTTCTGCAAGCCCGGGAACTCGTCCGCGTATGCTTGTTTGACCTCATCCGCTTGCTCGTCAAGAATTCCGGAGAGCACGAGCAGTCCTCCAGGGCGCAGCGTCGTGCTTAATCGTGGCGCCAGCTCCACCAGCGGACCGGCAAGTATATTTGCAAGTACCACATCGGCCAGCTGTGGCTTGAACTGCTCCGGAGCCAGGCCTTCAATCAGGTCTTGAACACCGTTCCTTTCTGCATTATCAAAGGTCGCCGTTAAAGCCTGGGGGTCGTTGTCCACACAGCAAACGGTTTTAGCGCCCTTGATAGCGGCCGTGATACCCAGCACACCGGAGCCACAACCATAATCTACCACTGCTTCACCATTAAAATCATGACCGTCCATCCACTCAAGACACAGGCGCGTGGTTGGATGCGTACCCGTGCCAAAAGCCAGACCGGGATCAAGATGAAGTACATACAAAGCGGAGACCGGAACCTGCGCATCACCCGGCACAATCCATAGGTCTGAACCGAACTGCATGGGTTTGAAACGGTCGAGCCATACCCGCTCCCACTGCTGATCTTCAAACTTTCTGAAACTGACCTGGTGCGGCCAGTCCACGCCCGGCAGCAGGCTGAGTAGACGTGTCAGGGGTTCAACGGGTGTATCGCCATCGAATAATGCGGTTACACAAACCGAGGGCCACAAGGGTGTTTCACCCACACCCGGCTCAAGTACAGGGTCATCTGCATCATCTGTCAGCGTCAGTGCCAGCACCGGTTCATTTTCCAGCAGGCTTTCAACCAGAGGCGCGTTTTGCCGCGACACACGAACACTGAGTTCCAACCAGGACATCAGGGTCTGAGGCCTTTAAACAACGCCGGGTCGCTACTACGAAGCCCGGTCTGCGAGGCGTTTTTCGAGGTAATGGATATTGAAACCACCTTTTACAAAACCCTGGTCCAACAACAACCATTTGTGAAGGGGGATATTGGTCTTGATGCCGTTTAACACGGTCTCATCAAGCGCCATCCGCATACGGGCAATGGCCGTTTCCCTGTCTTCGCCATGGGCGATAATCTTACCGATCATGGAATCGTAATGCGGGGGTACTGTGTAACCATCATAAATATGCGATTCCACCCGTATACCCGGACCACCCGGTGCATGGAAGCCGCTGATGGTTCCCGGACAAGGCATGAAAGTTACCGGGTCTTCGGCATTGATACGGCACTCAATTGCATGACCCCTGATAACAATGTCTTCCTGGGTGTAAGCGAGCTTTTCCCCGGCGGCGACCCGGATCTGTTCCTTGACCAGATCCACACCGGTAATGCGTTCACTGACCGGATGCTCGACCTGTATACGCGTGTTCATTTCAATAAAATAAAACCGGCCATCATCGTAAAGAAACTCAAAAGTACCCGCGCCGCGATAAGAAATTCGTTTGCAGGCTTCTACACAAACACCGCCAATCTCGGCCCGTTGTTCCGGTGTAATACCGGGTGCAGGGGCTTCCTCGATAACCTTTTGATGACGGCGCTGGGCTGAGCAATCACGCTCGCCAAGGTGTATGGCGTTTCCATGCGTGTCTGCAATTACCTGTATCTCTACGTGACGCGGGTTGGTCAGGTATTTTTCCATGTAAATGGTGCTATCACCAAATATCGTTTCCGCCTCGCGCCGGGTTAACTGCAGGGCATTGGACAGGTGGGCCTCGGTATGAACCACACGCATACCACGGCCGCCACCGCCGGCAGCCGCCTTGATAATGACGGGATATCCAATCCGGCGGGCGATGGACTGATTTTCTTCCAGGTCTTCACCCAGACCACCATCGGAACCGGGCACACAGGGTACACCGGCTTCCTTCATTGCCTTGATGGCGGATACCTTGTCACCCATTAGCCGGATCGTTTCCGGCCGTGGTCCTATGAAAATAAACCCGCTCTGCTCAACACGTTCCGCAAAATCCGCATTTTCAGCAAGGAAACCATAACCGGGATGCACGGCGACCGAGTCGGTCACCTCCGTTGCCGCAATAATGGCGGGAATATTAAGGTAACTATCGGTTCCGGCAGCAGGACCAATACAGACCGCTTCATCCGCCAGGGCAACATGTTTCAGGTTGCGGTCGACGGTCGAGTGCACTGCGACGGCTTTAATTCCCATGGTATGACAGGCACGCAGTATGCGCAGAGCAATTTCACCGCGGTTGGCGATGACAATTTTTTCAAGTACAGCCATTTTAATAATCCAGGGTTATCGAATCACGAATAATGGCTGGTCATATTCAACCGGCTGACCATTCTCAACGAGGATTGCAACTACGGTACCGGCCACATCTGATTCAATCTGGTTGAACATCTTCATCGCTTCGATGATACAAAGGATGTCACCGACACCTACTTTCTGTCCCATGGTTACAAACGGACCAGCACCGGGGCCGGAAGCCGCAAAAAATGTACCTACCATGGGTGAAAGCACCAATTCGCCTTCCGGCACCTGCTCTTCCTCGCTGCCGGTTGATTCAACTGCCTGTGGCGCAATGGCCACTGCCGGTGCAAGCACAGGTGGCGGCGCATACGTTACTGCTTGTGCTTGTCCATTGCGCACAAGACGCACAGACTCCTCACCTTCAACAATTTCAATTTCTGTCAGGCTGGACTCTTCCAACAGCTCAATGAGTTTTTTAATTTTACGGATATCCACGTGCCGTCGCTCCCGATTCAGGGTTCAATTCGATTCAAAATAGCCTGTAAGGCCAGTAAATAACTCTCACCGCGGAAACCGCTGATCACTCCGATCGCAATATCGGAAAAATAATTGACCTGCCTGAAAGGCTCGCGTGAACTCACTGCGGAGAGATGGACTTCAACAAAAGGTATGTCTACTGCCAGCAGCGCATCACGGATGGCGACACTGGTATGGGTATAACCTGCAGGGTTGATAATGATGTAATCAATACCGTCATTGCCGGCCTGCTGAATGGCATCTACCATTTTCCCTTCGGAGTTGGTCTGCATATGATCCAGTTCAAGGCCGCAATCCGCGGCAAACTGTTCAAGGTCATGCATGATATCCAAAAGGCCACGTTGCCCATAGGTTCCGGGCTCCCGCTTGCCGAGCAGATTCAGATTGGGACCATTAAATACGCGAACTTTGACCACGGATCAGTATTCCTCGTAAGGGGCCAAATAGTCTGCCTCAAAAAACAACACTTGTCTACCGTTCGCTACCGTATTGAAGAAGATCACTGCAATATCGGCGCAACAATTTTTTAACAACTCGGTAAACACGGCTCTGAATCACGAAAAAGTCTTAAACGAATGAACAATCACCCCCGTGAAAGCGGGGGCCTCTTCGATCTTCCGTGAAGTCAAATATTGCCCTTTTCTGAGTTTACGTTAAACGGATATAGATCCCCGCTTTCGCGGGGATGACTGTGCTTTTGGTGCGACCGTGCTTTTTGATTTGATTGGTACGCTTGTTTAGAGCAGATCGCTTAACAGGCTGGTGATTTGGTCTTCCTGGATGATGCCGGCATATTGCCAACGAACTATGCCATTCTTATCTACCAGCACGCTGTAGGGCAGTACACCCTCCTCATTACCATATGCAGCGCTGGTGGCGAATACATCTTCCAGTCCCAGCAGTATCGGATAAGTGATGCCAAAGGTCTGTACAAAACTGCTGGCAGCCT
>Ga0316197_10002735_pt1 | contig 12581 bp, 17 predicted proteins | sample OudBiesiAoxic_MG_FD_204939 | JGI IMG/M metagenome (GOLD analysis project Ga0316197, IMG submission 204939) | Coastal sediment microbial communities from Oude Bieten Haven, Netherlands - site A oxic | ecosystem: Environmental > Aquatic > Marine > Coastal > Sediment | place: Netherlands...
GGCATCGGCGAGTTCGAGGCCGTAGGCAGTGCACCGACGCGTGCCGACGATGCCGACGCCCGGGACGATTGGCAGATCCCCGCGCACAAATAGCAGGTCCGGAGCGTCTTCGAATCGATCGAGGTGTGCGGGATAGGCCGGCTCTCCGCGGCGAACGACGCTGATACCGAGTGATGCCAGCTCCGCTTCCCGACGGACGGCGGGAACGGCGAGATTGCTGCAGATCGCCTCAGACGCCTTCACCCGCCGTCGCGTGATGGCAGCGATTGCCGCTTCCGGACCACCAAACCGGTCGGTGAGATCGCGGATGCGTTCCGGATGCAGTCCAGAGAACGCCAGCCGAAGGCGGTGTGCATCGCTCACAACGTCACCCGCATACCGAGCGCCGTGTCGACGTGCGGCCCATCCACCGGACTCGACCCGGCAAGGTCCGCGATCGTTCGCGCGACGCGGCGAACCCGGTCCCAGCCGCGAGCGGTGAGCCGATCTCCCGATGCTGCATCCGCGAGACGGCGCAGTGCCGCATCGGTCCACACCAGCGCGTCGAGATCAGGGCGTCGCAGTTCGCGGTTGAGGCGTCCCCGTTCATCGAATTGGCGGCGTCGGGCCGCCGTCACCCTGGCCCGGACGACCGCCGAGTCTTCACCTCGCGGTCCCGATAGCTCCGAGACCCGCAATCGGGGTACGTCGACCTGGAGATCGAATCTGTCGAGCAGGGGGCCCGAGAATCGCCGCTTGTAGCGTGCCTTCATCGACTCGCTGCACTCGCAGGACTTCTTCCGGTCCCCCTCGAAACCACACGGACACGGATTGGTGGCGCCGACGACCTGAATCTGGCATGGGAACTCGACCGTCGCACCCTGCCGGGCGACAACCACACTCCCGTCCTCGATCGGGGTTCGAAGTGCATCGAGGAGCTGTGGCGGATACTCGCCCAACTCGTCGAGGAACAACACTCCCCGGTGCGCCAACACGGCTTCCCCAGGTGTCGGAACACCCGATCCTCCACCAACAAACGCCGCCATCGAGGCGGAATGGTGCGGCGCGCGGAACGGCGGGATCGATGGACCCGGCCGTGGGCGCCCGGCAGCGGCCCAAACGAGGGCGACCTCGTGCGCCTCGCGATCATCCAGGGGTGGCAACAGGCCGGGCATCGTGCGGGCAAGCATCGTCTTGCCCGAGCCGGGTGGGCCTCGGAAGAGCAGGTGGTGGCCGCCGGCTGCGGAAACCTCAAGGGCGGCCCGCGCCGCCGATTGGCCCCGCACCTCGGCGAGGTCCGGAATCTCATGCGTTTGGGGCAGGATCGGATCGACGTCATCACCTGGGTGCAGGCCGCGCGCGACCTCCATCGCATGGGCCAGGGAACGCACGGCCTGCACCCCAAGGTCGTGCCGGCCCGCCGTCTCGGCCACGGATCGCAGCGGGAGCAGACACGGTTTGCCGAGGTCTCGTGCCACAAGCGCCGCACCAAGCCCCCCTCGGGCGGGACGCACCGCACCGTCGAGGGCCAGTTCGCCGAGCGCAACGATGTCCGTCGCACCGGGCGGGAGTTTCCCGTTCGCCGCGAGGACGCCGAGAGCGATCGGCAAATCGTAGGCAGAGCCGACTTTCGGGAGGTCTGCCGGCGAAAGGTTCACGACAACCCGCTTGGACGGAAAGGCGTTCGAGGTGGACGTAATGGCGGCCCTGACTCGTTCTTTGGCCTCGCGCACCGCGGCATCTGGGAGCCCAACGATGACGAATCCTGCCTTCCCGCCACCGATGTGTGCTTCGACACGCACGGGATGCGGCTCAACGCCGATGATGGCGCTTGATGTGATGGCTGCGTTCATTCGTCAACCGTATGACATGGGAGTGACACGAACTAGACCCGCGATTCTCGAACCGGGGTTCGAGGGGAAGGCACTTCTGTTTGCTCGATCGGCATGGAAGAATGGCCCCACAGGCCGGAGGACAAGGCTGTGAGGAGTACACCTACCGTGAGCGGTCTGACGTGGCAGGAAGTACCTTTCGGATGGGCTGCCGGCCAGTACAGAGTGAGTCGATTGGACGGGCCAACGGAACGCTGTTGGCAGCTCGAAATCGCGCGCAGCGGGTTCGGATGGCAGATTGAGCCGACGGTATCGACCCATCGCACGAAGAGCGGCGCGATGGCAAGCGCCAGAATCTACGAGATGCGCCGCATCAGGACCCTCCGCCTCCAGATCCACTTCGGAGTATTCCTCATCGCCTCAGTGGCATGGCTGATCCGCTCAACATCGGAGAACACGAGCTTCGCCGGATTCCTCCTGTGGCTCGCATTGTTCGTCATAGCCCTCAAGTCCCTTTCAAATGGCCTCGAAGTCCTCGATGCTGCGCGGTCAACCGAGATCGAGCGGGACCCGGATCGATTGGACGCTGTTGAACGATGGCTCCCCGTCGACTCCCTGATCCCGCCTCTCCGCCTTCGGGATGACGAGGACACATCCCACAATGAGCCGAACATTCGAGTGCTCGAACCCGCCGGCTAGCGCTGCACGATGGCGTACAGCAGCAACGCCGGCCGTGTGACATCACCCTTGCTGGACGGTCCCTTACGGCGAGGACCGCTCGCTCACCTCGGCGTGCTACGGTCACCCCATGCCACGACCGCACCCACGGGATTACTTCAACAACTTCAGCAACAGCGATCTGCCGCTCCTCGACAAGCTGCGTCTGGTGGCGAAGAACAACGCCATCAAGATCAAGAACGGCACATCATGTTGCGGGAACCATGGGGAACCCGGCTGTTGAGTGGGTCCTGACGAGTCCGGTTCGGACTCACACGACCATCACAACCACGAGCGCTAGGGCCTCACTCGCCGCTCTCGGCGGCCCGCCCGTCAGCCGCGCGACGGGCCACGTTGGACAACACAGCTAGCTCGCCGCGCTGGTTCTGATTTCGTCGACGATCTCGGCAAGTGGGACGCGTGTCGTCGTGTTGGTGACCATGTCGTACATCACCAGCCCGCCGCGCTCGCTGTCGAAGTTCCAGAGTTCGTAGAGGAGGAACCGGCTATCGCTCGACCATGCCATCGCGATGATGTCGGATCCGTGCTCCGACACTTCGGCGATCTGCTGCCCAGTCTCGACATCCATAACACAGAGCCTCGGGACATCGGTATCCCAGAACTCGTCGACAATCGCCGCAACGAGCGTCCCGTCGGGAGCCCAGGCCACATCGCCGACCGGCTCGTCGATTCCGAGGCCCGGCACCGCGAGGCGGTATTCATGCTCCGCTCCCGTGACAAGCGGCTGCGACGCAGCATGGAAGGGCACGATCTTCCCATCGGGACCGATGAGGATCTGCTCGGAGCTCTCTTTGAGAAGGCTTCCCACCAATGCGCCGTCGTTGGTCCAACTCTCCAGCCAGACTCCGTCCGAACAACTCTGGTCAAAGGTCCACAGCGGCACCGGCTCCGCGGTGAGATCCGAGACGTCGAGCGAGTAGAGCGTGGAAGGGCTTGATTCCGATCGCGCACAAGAGATCCATGCCAACGAACCCGGAACGGTCTCGTGCCAGGCAACTGAGCCGACGTTGAGACCCACCGACTCGGACTTCGCTGATTCGCCCGGAGCGTCGGCTATTGAATGAACCATCAGGGTTCCGTCACGCCGGGTGCGAGCAAACCGGCTCCCCGAAGCGTCCAGACCCTCCGGCAAGCAGCCGTACTCGGCAATCCGATCCAGCGAGAACACCAACTCCGTCGCCGCCTCCGAAGGACTCCACCGCACGACCTTGAAGCTCTCTGGTGGCGTTGCCAACATGGTGATTTCGTCCGTGAAGCCCGGGATTACATCCGAGAGTGCACTACCAACGTCGGCCATGGTTGAAGACTGCAGTACGGGCGGATGTGGCTCGACGACGGCTTCCACCACAGTGGCTTCCGTGGTGGGCACGGTCGCGAGCGACGTGCCGGCCGCCACCGCCTCCTGATCAATCGGGTCGGTTCCCACCGGAACCGCCAGGAACCACCCAAAGATGACCGCAGCGATCACAAGACCTGCGATTGCGAACCACGCTGTGCGGCGGCCGCGTTCGTTGTCCGGCCGAGCGTCGAACTCCGGATCGATCCGGATTCGACTATCTGGCACGGACTGCCCCCATGAGTCAAGGCTCACCGTTCGAGCCGGACGAGGCAAGGGTCGTTCGACCCTGACCCGACTTCAATCGGGACTGCCGTCGTCGTGCGAGTTAGGGATCCTCACCGGATTCGGCTTGGTCGGCTTTCGTCTCCTCCGCTACCTGTTGGTCGATGACGTGGGTGACAGACGGCTGGTAGATCTCTTCGAAGAGGCCGAGTGAATGCGGTCGTGGCCGATCGGTCGATCGGTAGTAGACCCACCCGCGCCGCTCGGCCCACGTGAGCAGGAAGTGGCCCGCCACGAGGACCAGCACCAGAATCACGATCACGGCGATCAACGTCACCCACAACATGCGTCCATGCTGGCACGAATCCGACCGAACGAAGCCCGCGCAGCGCCAGCCATCTCGATGCCGCCTCATCATCACCGCGACAGGAGGGCCGGCTCAGCGACCCTTGAACTCGGGCGGACGCTTCTGGAAGAACGCGGCCGCACCCTCGAACAGATCCTCGGATCCAAGCAGCGTCGCCTGCGCCTGTTCTTCGAACGCAAGTGCCTGTTCGAAGGTCATGCCCGCGGAACGGTCAAGCGCCACCTTGATGAAGCGCTGCGCAAGCGGTGCACCGGCGGCGAGCTCGTCTGCAAGTTCAGTCACCTCCGCCTCGAGTCGCTCGGGGTCCACGACCCGAGTGACCAGCCCGATCGCCAACGCCTCATCGGTGTCAACGATCCGACCGGTGAGCGCCAGGTCTCGCGCCCGAGCGAGGCCGACAAGCCGGGGCAGCAGCCACGTCCCGCCGAAGTCGAGGGTCAGCCCCCGCTTGACGAAGATCTCGGCGAACCGTGCTCGGCTGCTCGCGATCACGAAGTCGCAACCGAGGGCGAGGTTCATCCCCGCGCCGACGGCGACGCCATCGACGGCAGCAACCGTCGGCTTCGAAATGCGGTGGAGTGCGAGCGCTGCCCTGTTCGGTCGACGCATGTAATCCGCGTTCGCGGCCGGTGTTCCGAATCCGGAGAAGTCGGCGCTGAGATCGGCCCCGGCGCAGAATTCGCCACCGGCGCCCGTGATCACCAGCGCCCGTTGCTCTGATGCCTCGAACACCTCGAGAGCTTCGGCAAGCTCAACCCATCCGGCCCGTGGGATAGCGTTCTTGGTCTCCGGTGACGACATCGTCACCCACCGAACACTCCCCCGATCTTCCACCGCTACGAATGCCATGAACCGAAATTAGCACTGCTCCGACACTCGGCTACTCCGCCACTGCGCTACGTTGTCCATATGGGCCTCAACCCCTTCCGTGATCAAAAGCGAACCGCAGCCGACATCGTGCTTGTTGTGGTGTTTGTGGTGGCGACGCTCGCGTTCGTCGCGTGGGGGTTCTTCGGGTGATGGTCGACGATGCAGCCGTGCACTCCGTTCAGCCGTACCAAGCCCGAAAGTCATATGTGTGTCCCGGCTGCGACTCGTGGATCGAGCCGGGTGTCGGTCACGTCGTTGTTGTTCCACGCCTCGCCCCCGATCTACGACGTCACTGGCACCGCGGTTGCTGGTTCAAGGACCAGCGCCGTCGCCACGGCTCAGCCGTTCCCGGGTGACCATCGCACGATCACACCCTCCGGTGTGAGTTCCACGGCCACGAGGTCGACACGATGAATACCAAGTGCACGAGCCGCACGACGAACTCGCGCCTCCTTCGTCTCGTCGAAGTTCTCCCAGGGCCGGGTTCCGCATCCCAGTCCGGTCTTCACCTCGACGGCGACGAGGACATCAGCGATGGAGGCGACCAAATCGATCTCGTCGTGCCCGACTCGAACGTTGCGATCGAGAATGCTGGCGCCTCGGCGCTGGAGAAATCGAGCGGTGACGGACTCGCCGGCCATTCCGACGGAGAAGCGTTTCGTTGACATCGAGTCATCGTCTCACCGGGGTGTGACGAGAATCAGAACTCCGAGGGAATGTCCGTCTCTTCGATGTTGACATCTCGGAAGGTCATCACCCTGACTCGCTTGACGAATCGGGCGGGCCGGAACATGTCCCACACCCACGCGTCCTCGAGTTCAAGTTCGAAGTAGACCGACCCGTCGGCGGAGCGCGTGTTCATCTCAACACGGTTCGCAAGGTAGAAGCGGCGTTCGGTCTCGACCACGTACCGGAACATGGGGAGGACATCCCGATACTCGCGGTAGATCTGCAACTCAACGTCGGTTTCGAACCGCTCGAGATCCTCTTCGCCCACTCGTGTCTCTCCCGTCCGGAATCGGTACGTCGATGCTACCTGTGGTGTGTTGGTAACCCGGTCGTCACAGGCCCGACCAACGTGACGGAGGCCACATGATCACGAACGCCCTGCCGACCACCGTGTCGGTGGATACCGACCCGAAGTACCGGCTGTCCTGACTCGAGTTCCGGTTGTCTCCCATCACGAACATCTCACCCGCGGGCACAACAACTGGGCCGAAGTCGGGCATGAGCGATCCTGTCTTCAGGTAGGGCTCGTGGATCGGCGCTCCGTCGATGAGTACCTGATTGTCAATGATCTCGACTCGCTCGCCGGGGAGTCCGATCACCCGCTTGATGAACTCGGTTCGCGGGACGGAGAGCCCAACCGCTTCGTTGATGTTCCGGCGGGTGGCTTCGAAGAGCGTCTCCTGCGGGGCCGCACCACCACGGGGATCGTCGAAGACAACAACGTGTCCACGCTGCAGGTCTCCGACGCGGTAGGCGAGTTTGTTCACCATGACCCGGTCGTTGATCAGCAGTGTGTCCTCCATCGAGGATGACGGAATCCAGAACGCCTGGAGAAAGAACGTTTTGATGACAACAGCGATGGCAAGAGCCGCGATGATGAGCAGCGGCAATTCGAGCCAGAACGGCAGGGCGTGTTTCTTCGACGCTGGGGCCGCGTCAATCTCTGCCGGTATGGGTGCAACAGGGTCAAGATCCGGCGCAGTCACAGGTTCCACACTACCGGCAGGATTCTCCAAGTCGTCGTTCACCCACGCCCCCCGAGGTACTCGTGCCACAGCAGACGCGCCGCCACGGCACGAAACGGCCTCCATTCCAGAGCCCTTTCGTTGGCTGCCTCCGAAGGCGCAGCACCCGGTAGTTCGTAGACGCGACCGATCGACACTTCGAGCGCTCGGTCCCCCGGCGGCCACACGTCGGGGCGGCGCAGTGCGAACAGCAGGTAGCAGGCGGCCGTCCACGGCCCGATGCCGCGGATCGCGATCAAGCGCGAGGCCGCTTCCTCGTCGGAAAGGTCGGCAAGCAGGTCGAGATCGATGGAACCGTCGATCAACCCCGAGGCGATTCCTCGCACGTACCCGGCCTTCTGTCTGGAGAACCCAATGGCCTTGAGTTCCTCGTCGTCGACATCCAGAAACGGTGCTGGTTCGACCACCCCCATGGCATCCTCGAGCTTCCGATAAGCGGCGTCTGCGGATGCCAGGGATACCTGCTGCTCGAGGACGAGCCGCAGCAGCGTCGTGAAGCCGGGTTCGCGCTGCCACAGCGGCGGCACACCGTTCCTCTCTACAAGCTCCGCAAGCACAGGGTCCATTTCGGCGAGTGCGGTCGTGGCGGCGGCAAGCGACGTTTTGCCCAGTGGCGCGACAACGACCCGCCGGTTCGACGGGTCGTGATCGACGGCGCTCTGCCGGTGAGAGCCGGTCAGTCGCGCTTCTCCTTGATCCGTGTGGCCTTGCCGACCCGATCACGGAGGTAGTAGAGCTTGGCCCTGCGCACGTCACCGCGGCGCAGAACTTCAATGGTCTGAATGATCGGGGCATGTACGGGGAAGATGCGCTCGACGCCGACGCCGAAGCTGATCTTGCGAACGGTGAACGTTTCTCGAATGCCGCCACCCTTGCGGGCGATCACAACACCTTCAAACGCCTGGGTCCGTTCCCGTCCACCCTCGATGACGCGAACCTGCACGCGCACGGTATCGCCCGGACCGAAGTCCGGAATGTCATCGCGCAGCTGGGCGCCCTCGATCTGGTCGAGCGTGTTCACGGGGTCCTCCAAGACGGGGGGAAGAGCGGACGCAGATGGTAGCAACCCGGAAACCTAAACCGCAGAGATGCAAGCTGCGAGCTACGAGCCCGCATCCCCACGCTCTTGTGGGCGGTTGGCGCCTGGCGACCTGGAATTCAGAAGGTCCGGCCTCCGTTCTCGCGTCCTCTCCAGCCGCATCTCTGCACGCCATTCCTCAACTCTCCCATGATCACCCGATCGCAGGACCTCCGGTACTTCCCAGCCGCGAAAGTCTGCCGGCCGCGTGTACTGGGGCTCCTCGAGCAGACCGTCGCGGAAGCTCTCCGTCTCGACCGACTCCGGGTTCCCGACCACTCCGTCGAGGAGGCGCGTCACACCTTCGATGATGGCAAGGGCTCCAACCTCGCCGCCGAGCAGCACGTAGTCGCCGAGGGAGATCTCCTCGTCGATGAAGTGCTCCGCGACACGTTCGTCGATCCCTTCATACCGACCGCACACGAGTGTTAGTTCCTCGGCGCCGGACCAGCGATCCAACGTCCCCTGGTCGAGCTGCCGCCCTCCTGGGGTGAGCAGCACACGGTGGGTGTGTGCGAGCGGATCGAGCGCCTCCGCAAGGGGTTCGACCATCATCACCATCCCGGCTCCCCCGCCAAACGGGGCATCGTCGATCTGCCGGTGAACACCTTTGCCGTGTTCGCGGAGATCGTGCAGCACGACCTCGAGCGTGCCGTCATGACGGGCCTTCCCCACAAGACTGGTCTCAAGTGGGGACGCGAAGAACTCTGGGAAGATCGTGATGACGTTGATCCGCATATTCGAGATGCTACCGATCGCCCGTGCCGGACGATCAGGACCAGCCGGGACTCCTGCCCGCACCGGTTGAGCCGGCACCGCCTACTTGCTCGGGTTCCCCCTCGGTCGGCGGGCGAGGATCACGACGCCGGCGACGAAGCCGACCGCAGCCGTGAGATAGATGGGAGCAAAGAGCACGACACCCCGGGTGGTGAGGTACCACGCAACACCTCCGACGACTACTGCCACCGCAAAGAGCGAGACGGGCTTGCGCCTTCGAACGCTCCTGACGATCCAAAAGACCGGGCCGAGCACGATGGCCGCGACCAGCAAGAGCTCCGTCCACCACCGCTCGACAACGCCCCCGGCCGGTCCGGCAAAGCCGCCGATCGGGATCGTTTGAGCCGTTATGACGGCCGACGGTTGCAGCCACCCGAGGTCCGACGGACACTGCTTGATCCACCCGGCCATCCATCGCCACTCGCCCTTGCCGGGGTAGTGGGTGCGCTGGCCGGCCCGCACACCGAGATGAAGATGCGCCACGAGCGGCTCGTCCCGACTCCCTCCGTTCTCCCACTCGTCGCCGAGGTAGCCGAGGAGGTCGCCCTTTGCCACCGGTCCTGGCTCGACCCGCCATCTCGATGGGCTGAGATGACCGTAGAGCGAATAGGCGTTCATCTCCGGATGGGCGACGATGACGAGCCATCCGTAGCCCCCCATCCTCCCCGAAAAACTGACCACACCATCGGCGATCGAGCGGACCTCAGTCCCCGGAGGGCGCCAGTAGTCCTCCGCGGCATGGAACATCCCTCCCGACCACGCTCGGTGCTCGCAGAAGTCCGCGTCTTGAGGGGGATCCTCGACGACGTCGAGCGGGTATTGGAATGAAAGTGTGTCGTCGTTCGGGTCGACGTCGGAGAGGTCGAGGCGGGGCGACGAAGGGCAGTCCTGCGGCGCTGCGCCGCCGCAGCCGGACACCACAACAGCGAGCGCTGCAATCACCACCAGGCGCATCACGGTCCGGACGCAGGTTCGCTGGCTCATCATCAGGACTTCTCATACGCGCGGCCCACACCAACCATGGTGCGACCCGACGCCGGACCAGGCCAAGAGACAAAGTCACATCCCGCCTGCAGTCTCAGCGCCGCCCGCCGCCCACCCGAAGGACCCTGCTCCTGGTATCGACGCCGATACGCACGAAGTGGGCCATAGAGTCGCTCTGGTGGCTGACAAGACACCTCCGGAAACCAGCGTTGGCGTAGGTATCGCGCTCGGCACCGTCTTCGGTGCTGTTCTGTTTGCGCTGACATCGGATCCGGTGTGGATCGCCGTCGGCCTGGCGATCGGAGCGGCACTCGGAGTCACCTACGGACGCATCAGGACTTCCGATTCGGACGAAGACAACGACGGCGACGAGTGACCCGTCTGCCGCCAACATGCGTGACGAGCGGCGCCCGACGGGGATCCTCGGACACCTAGCCGGTGTCTGCGCGTTCGCTTGCCACGACGGCGCCTGCCGAGACCATGAAGAGTGTCGCAAGGACGACGAACGATGCCTGGTACCCGCCGGTGGCATCGCGCAACACGGCGACGATCACGGGTCCGCTCGCCCCAACCAGGACGACGGCCGTCCATTGCGTCCCCATGATCCTTCCGTAGATCGGTCCTGAATACCATCCGCCCATGACCATCGCCCGCATGGGAAGGAGGGCACCGAACGCCAGGCCGAACAGTAGGAAGTGTCCAACCATCTGCCATCTCGAAGTGCCGCCGACCATCAGCAGGACGCTGAGGGCAACGATCACCGCAATGATCGCCTGGACCCGATTCGCTCCATATCGATCCGCGAGCCTTGGAGCGATCCATCTGCCGGGCAGGCTCATCGCCGACGCGGCGGCCGCCAGCAGCGCAACCGTGTTCAGTGGGAAGCCACCCTCCTCGAATCGGGCGATGCGGTGGGTGATGACACCCTGAGTTGCGAGAAGCATGAGCATCAGGGCCACCGTGTACAGCAGGAACCGATGATCCCGGATGAACCCCCATGTCGATGACCCCGAACCAGCCAGTGCCCTCCGCGAGGGCTCACTGGAGCGGCGGTGAGGCAGAGCGAAGAGCGCGGTTGCTCCTCCCGTAGCCAGCAACAGAACGCCGAGGAGGAGTACGGCAGGCCGCCAACCCAAAGCCGACACCAATCCCGCCGTCAATGGGATGAAGACGATGCCGGCGAGTCCGCCGATCAGCGTGATGGTGGCCAGCGTCCGCGCCCGGTCACGCGGCGCAGACCACTGGTCGATGGCTACATAGGCCGGCTCGTAGTAGATCATTGCCTGAGCCGGCCCGAGGAACACCCACCAGGCAGCAACCACGTGCCATGACTGGTGCGCCAAAGAGAAGGAAGCCAGTCCCAGGAAACCCAACACGGCCCCCAAACCAACGATGATCCGTACTCCGTGGGTGTCGGCGAACCGCCCGACGGGTATTGCGAGCAGGCCGCCAGCGAACACCGATCCCCCGTATGCGAGGGAGAGCGCAGTCTTCGAGAAGTCGGCGCCGGCGGCTTCGTCGGTGGCGTAGACCGAGAACCCGTAGAGGATGACCCCGAACCCGATCATCACCGTCGCGGACAGTGGCACGATCCATCTTCGGCTGGGATAGGTCTGCTGCGAGAGATCGTCCACACGCCACAGTATCACTCGGGCTATTCGTTGCCCTCACTGGCCGGCGTTCGCCGCCGGATCATCGAATGGTGGGGGTGTCTAGGTGCGGAGGCCGTTCACCAAGAAGGTCGCCGTCGCATCGGCGATCTCGTGAACGTGCTGCTTGGGTTCCGGAAGATCCATCACGGCTCGGCCGCCTGCCATCATCGTCTCCTGGATCAGACGCCCGACAACCGGCCCGGGCAACTCGACGAACACCCCATCCGCGACACCGGTGCGGTAGATCCCCATCACCTCGGTCGAGAGGGCCTGGTGGGATCCAGCGATGGCTCTTTGAGCTTCAGTGGAGAGCCGCGGTACTTCGGTGTGGAGGATCAGCCCGAGGTGATCGACGCCAACGAACTCAACAAAACGGACGGTTAACTCCCGCAGGTGAGTGTCTGGAGGAAGGCCCGGCTGAATCTCGGACAGGATCTCGTCGATCAATGCCGGCAGATCCCGTTGCACCAGTTGGATCAGCAGGTCTTCCTTCGAGGAGAAGTGCTCGTAGAAGGTGGTGCGGCCAATTTCGGACTCGGCGGAGATGTCTGCGTGGGATGTCTCCGCATATCCGAACTCGCGAAAGAGCCGCGCTGCGGCATCGAAGAGTTGATCCTTCGTCGCGTCGGCGTTGCGCTTCATTGAAGGCCTCCGACGATACGGAGAGCCGTGGCATCCTGATAGAGCGTCGTCCGCTGTCGCGGTTTCCGACCGATCGACTCAATTGCCGCTGAGAAGTCGCCTGCGTCCATCATCGTGCCGTGTGAGGCTCCAGCGGCCGCCGAGATGTACTCGTCCATCAGCGTCCCGCCAAGGTCGTTTGCACCTGCGTTGAGGAGGGTGAGACCAGTTTCGAGCCCGAGCTTCACCCATGAGGCCTGGATGTTGTCGATCAGACCGTCGAACGCGATCCGAGCCACGGCGTGGACAAGCACGACCTCGTCCCAGGTGGGGCCGGGTCGGGCCGTTCCCCGGACGTAGATCGGAGC
>Ga0316197_10002736_pt1 | contig 12579 bp, 13 predicted proteins | sample OudBiesiAoxic_MG_FD_204939 | JGI IMG/M metagenome (GOLD analysis project Ga0316197, IMG submission 204939) | Coastal sediment microbial communities from Oude Bieten Haven, Netherlands - site A oxic | ecosystem: Environmental > Aquatic > Marine > Coastal > Sediment | place: Netherlands...
TTATACATAAAGAAATATACTTATTTTTTCATTAATTCCCTACAATTTATACCCAAATAAAACATTCGATCTTATAAGTTAGTTTACTACAATCTATAAGTTATAAATATGCCTTTTGTCCTAAAAGCAGGTACTAATATCAAGCTATCTAATTTAAAACCAAATCTGCCAGTGCCAATGCTCCACAAATTCCTGCATCATCTCCTAATTTTGGATAAACTATATAATTCTCTATATCTTCTAGTATATTTTTATGAGATACATATCCATTTAATCTCTCAATGACTTTTTTTCTGATCAGTGGAAATAGCTGTTTTTGTTTCATGACTCCTCCACCCAATATTATCTTTTTAGGTGACACTATCAAAATATAATTAATCAGTCCTTCTGCTAAATAATACGCCTCTAAATCCCATGCTCTATGATTTTTAGGGAGCTCACTTGCACTGCTCCCCCATCTTTCCTCTATAGCAGGGCCAGATGCCATCCCTTCTAAGCAATCACCGTGATATGGGCATTTCCCCTTATACTCATCACCATCTGCTCTGCTAACGAAGATATGACCAGTTTCTGGATGGGTCATCCCATGTACCAGAGTTCCATTGGTATATATTCCACCACCAATCCCTGTCCCTACAGTGAGATAGATCAAAGAATCCAATCCAACACCGCTCCCCCACTTAGCTTCACCTAAGGCCGCACCATTTACATCAGTATCAAAATTTATAGGAATATCAAAATATTTCTTCAATTCTCCTACGATATTATAGTTACTCCACCCAGATTTCGGTGTAGAAGTTATATAACCGTAAGTCTTTGAATTCTTATCCAAATCAATAGGTCCAAAACAACCTACTCCTAAAGATTTTATTTTTTTATTCCAAAAAAACTCCACCACTTTCTTTAGAGTTTCTTCTGGAGTAGTCGTAGCAAATGATACTCTTTCTAAAATTTCTCCTTTTTCTGTCCCTATTGCGCAGACAAATTTTGTTCCTCCTGCCTCTATTGCTCCTAATAACATAAAATACACCTCTTTAGTATTTCTATTTTTAGTATTTTCTTCTTACTCAACACATTATTTTTATAGATTAAATGGGAAGAAATTTCTCCCTCCCCATCCTATCTAACCTTATTATTTTGTGATTAATTGTAATTCTACTGGGATAAACTTAGGAGTTTTTTCACCATTTATTATCTTGTTTGCTGTTTCTACCCCTTGAGCTCCGATTAATTTAGGTTGTTGAGCTACAGTTGCTGCCATCTCACCTTTTTTAACTGATTTTACAGCATCATCAGTAGCGTCAAATCCTACTACTAAGATATTTTTATTGTTTCCAATAGCTCTTAATGCTCCTAAAGCCATCTCATCATTATGAGCAAATACACCATCTATTTTCGGTTGAGCTTGAATCATGTTTTCCATTACATTAAGTCCCTTAGTTCTATCAAAGTCAGCAGCTTGTCTACCTACTACATCTAAGTTTCCTTTAGCTATTTCGTTAAATCCTTTTCCTCTATCTCTTGCAGCAGTTGTTCCTGGAATTCCTTCTAATTCAACTATCTTAGCATTTTTACCTAACTTTTCTAAGATGAATTCTCCAGCCATTCTTCCTCCAGCTGCATTATCCGATGCAATATGAGTAACTACGTTTCCTCTGTTTGCTCCTCTATCCAAAGTTACTACAGGTACTTTTGATCTGTTTGCATTTCTTACTGCTCTATACACTGCATCTGAATCTGTAGGATTGATTAATATTACATCTACTCCTCTTACAATTAGATCTTCTACATTTGATAATTCTTTAGCTGGGTCATTTTGAGAATCTAAAACTATAAGTTCCATATCTAGTTTTTTTGCTTCATCCTGTGCTCCCTCTTTTAAGTCTACAAAGAAAGGATTATTTAAAGTAGATACTACTAATCCTACCTTCCCTTTGGCAAAAGCTACCGTTGACATCATTCCAATACAAAGTCCTACAACTAACAATTTCAATGTTCTTTTCATTTTTTAGCCCCCTTTTTATTTATGTGTTTTTCTATCAATTAAGACTGCTGCTAATATAACTAATGCCTTTATCATCATTTGATAATATGAAGACACGTCCAATAAATTCAATGCATTTCCTAATACTCCTATGATTAGTGCCCCTGTTATAGTTCCTGATATACTTCCTACCCCACCAGAAAGTGAAGTTCCACCTAATACCACTGCCGCAATGGCATCTAGTTCATAGCCTGTTCCTGCTGTAGGCTGAGCTGATCCCAATCTAGATGTGATTATAATTCCTGCTAGGGCAGCTAGTCCACCACTTATAGCATACACTTTAACTTTCAATTTTTCTACATTAATACCAGATAATTTAGTAGCTTCCTCGTTTCCACCTACGGCAAAAACATATCTACCAAATTTTGTATTTTTCAAAACATAATTACACACTGCAAATACTGCTACCATGATATATATTGGTACCGGAATTCCAAAGAAATAACCTCCACCTATGGTATCAAATAACATTGCGTTATCTCCAAATCCCATAGAAATTGGTTTTCCATCTGTAAATACTAAAGTTGCACCTCTAAGTAATGTCATAGCTACCAAAGTTGTTATAAAAGCCTGTAATTTCCCATAACTTATAAAACTTCCACTGATTGCTCCTAATATAGTTCCTAATATTATTGTTACTATTAAAACTATATATCCATTGACTCCTCCAGCTAACATACTGGCAGATACGGCACCACAGATAGCTAAGATAGATCCTACCGAAAGATCAATTCCACCTGTTAATATTACAAAGGTCATCCCTGCTGCTATTATTGCATTTATAGATGTCTGTCTCAAAATATTTAATAAGTTCGCAGTGGATAAGAATCTCGGATTTAATATTGAAACTATCACTCCAAATATAATCAAACCTATCAGAGGTTTATTTTTTAACAAGTTATTTTCTTTTTTTGTTGTTGTACTATTTAATGCCGCATTAGTTTTCATCTATCTCCTCCTTCATAACACCTATAGCACACTTCATTATTTTTTCCTGTGTGGCTTCTTCTCTAGTAAATGTTCCTGTAATAGTTTGGTCATACATCACCATTATTCTGTCACTAAGTCCCAATATTTCTGGCATTTCAGAGGAAATTATGATTATACTCATTCCTTGATGTTTAAACTCATTTATAAGATCGTATATTTCCTTCTTTGCTCCTACATCCACTCCCCTTGTCGGCTCATCCAAAATCAATATTTTTGGATTGGTCATAAGTGCCTTGGCTATGGCTACTTTCTGCTGATTTCCACCACTTAGGTTTTTTATAAGTTGATCCATTGTAGGAGTTTTTATATTAAATTTCGATATAAATTCTTTTACTTCTACTTTTTCTTTTGTTTCATCTATCTTTTTATATCCGTTTTCAAATTTTAATAGTGAAGATAGACTCATATTTTCTTTTACAGAAAGTCCAAGTAACAATCCATCTCCCTTTCTGTCTTCAGAAACATAGGCTATCTTATTTTTTAATGCTTCTTTAGGAGAGTTTATTTCTACTTTTTTTCCATCTATATAGATTTGACCACTTGTTCTTTTAAAACATCCATAGATAGTTTTAGCCAACTCTGTTCTTCCTGCTCCCATAAGTCCTGCTATTCCTAATATTTCACCTTTTTGAAGGGAAAAATTAATTTTTTTTGTAACTTCACCAGTTAGATTTTCTACCCTTAAAGATACATCTCCTAATTCTGTGTCTATTCTAGGAAATTGATCTTTTAATTTTCTTCCTACCATTTTTTCAATTATATGATCTTCATCTATATCAGCTACTACAGCTTCATCTATAAATTTCCCATCTCTCATAATAGTAGCATAATCACATATTTCAAATATCTCTTTTAATCTATGGGAAATGTATACAATACTCTTATTTTCAGCTACTAATTCCTTTATTACATTGAATAAACTCTCGGTTTCTGTGTCTGTAAGAGCATCTGTAGGCTCATCCATAACTATTATTTTGGCATTTTGAGAAAGAGCTTTTGCTATCTCTATCATTTGCTTTTCTCCGATACTTAATTTTCCTACCAATTCCCTAGATGAATATTCGAGATTTAACTTTTTTAAGATTATATCTGCCTCATTAAACATCATATCCCAGTCTATTCTAAAGTGTTTAGTCAACTCCCTTCCTAAAAAAATGTTTTCTGCTATAGAAAGGTGATCTATCAAGTTTAATTCCTGATGAATTATAGATATACCTGCATCTTGGGATTCTTTAGGTCCATTAAATTCCACTTCTTTTCCGTTATGCTTAATGATTCCTGCATCTCTTTTATATATTCCTGTCATTATTTTCATCATCGTTGATTTTCCTGCACCATTTTCACCAAGCAAAGCCATTACTTTTCCTTGATAAACATTTAATTTAGCTCCATCTAGCGCTCTTACACCTGGAAAATCTTTAATTATCCCTGAAATTTCTAATATTTTTTCCATCTGTTTTTTCTCCTTAGAACGTTACCCCTGATTTCAAAATAATATTGGCATATGGTGTACACTCTCCAGTTCTTACTACAGCTTTACTCTCCTTGGTTATCCCTTTAAATTCCTCATGGGATACCTCAATAACAGTGATCTCACCACATTTTTTCTCTAATAATTTCAATAATTCAAAATAAAATTCTCTACTTACTGCTTTTATTTCCTTAGCAATCACTACTTCTTCTACCTTTAATTCATCTAATATTACTTCTAAAGTTCCTAAGAAAGTTGGAACTCCTTTTTCCACAGCTAAATCTATTCTCTTTACCTCACTTGGAATCGGTAGCCCTGCATCTCCAATGGTTATATGATCTGTATGCCCCATCCTAGATATTACAGAACTAATCTCACTATTTAATAATCTTCCTTTTTTCATAAAAATCCCCCTACTTCTTTTCTCTTTATTTAGACCTCTTCTTTTCTTATTTCTTCTCCTATACCAGGAGACGACAAGCTCTAGACCGATGAGGTATTTTTATAGACCTCTCTTTTTTCCCTCTCATACATTAGGAGAGGGTGTCCGTTAGGACCGGTGTGGTCTAAAATTTATAATTTACTACTTCATCCCATGTAGGTAATGAACTCTGAGCCCCTTCTTTTGTTACTGTTATAGCTCCTACTCGAGCTCCAAATTCCATTGCTTCCTCTATTTTTTTCCCCTCCGCTAACATCCTGATAACTCCACCGATAAATGAATCTCCTGCCGCTGTGGGATCCACTGCTTTTACTTTATGGATTCCTACTTTTACAACTTTCTCTTCTCCTACAAAGATAGATCCATTTTTCCCCATAGTAACTATGAGATTTTTTACTCCCATATCCATAAGTTTTTTAGAGGCCACTAATACCTCATCCTCTGAATTTGTAGGCATTCCACTGAGAAGCTCTAATTCAGTTTCATTGGGTACTAAATAATCTACATTCTTTATTATATCTATCGATAATTTTTCAGCCGGAGCTGGATTTAGTATCGTAATTTTATTATATTCCTTTGATTTTTTCAGAATATATTCCACAACATCTATAGGAATTTCAAGTTGAAGGAGAACTATATCTGCATTTTTTATTAGCTCTATGTTTTTATCTATATCATCTATACTCATCTCAAAATTAGCTCCAGGAACTACTATTATTGTATTATCTGCATTTTCATCTACAACTATTGTAGCTATCCCTGTATTTTTTTTAACCTTTTTTATACTCTCTATATTTACATCATTTTTTTTCAATTCCTCTATTAATATATCTCCATGAGAATCTTCTCCTACACAACCAAACATAGTTACATCTCCACCTAATTTAGATATGGCAACTGCTTGGTTCCCTCCTTTCCCACCTGGAATTTGAAAGAAGCTTTTCCCAATAATTGTTTCTCCTAATTTAGGATGCCTTTCACTCATGGTAACTAAATCCATATTAAGACTTCCTATTACTAATATTTTTTTCATTTCCCCTCCTTGTAACCGCTTACATATAGTGTAAAAAAATTATTTTTTATTTATTTTAGAAAATTATACCTATAAGGAGCATCACCAAAATAAATTATAAAACTTTAAATTATGCTCCTTTAGATCCAACGTCACGTTGGTTTTTTATTTTCCCTGGGATTTTTACGATCTTTCTAGACCTATCTCCATTTAATTTACCTTTTAAAATATCTACTGCTTTTTCTCCTACAGACTTCACATCGAATTCTAAATAATCTATCTTTACACCAAAAATTTCAGCCATTTCTACCTCATCAAAACTAAATATCAAGATGTTTTCTGAAATTTTAATATTATTTTCTATGAGCCCCTTTATAACTCCCAAAGTCATCATATTATTGGCTACAAATAGTGCTTCAGGTAATTTTTTCTCTTTAATTATTTGAGTTATTATCTTATATCCCGACTCTATTTTATAATCACCGTAGTAAATTTTTTCCTCTAACTTTTTTTCTCCCATGGCTAGACTATAACCTTCTAATCTTTTAGTAGCTGTAGTAGTTCTTATGGGTCCAGAGATCATGGCTATATCACTTACCTTGGTCAAAAGATATTTTGTTGCCTTATAGGCACCGTTTCTATTTTCTAAATATACTTTGGAAAAATTATCCCCTTCAACCTCTCTATCTATGAGCACATAGGGAATTTTAAATTCATCTAATCTGTTAAAATGTTTATAACTTGAAAATCTATCTTTTGCTACAGGAACTATTATAACTCCTTTTACCTTTTGTTCTATAAGGGTTTCTATTACTCTTTTTTCTTTTTTTAAACTTCCATAACTATTTAAAAGGATTATATTTAAATTCTCTTCCTCTATTTTTTCATATATGCCTTTTATTATCTTCCCAAAAAAAGGATTATCTAAATCTGGTATTACTACTCCAATAGTATTTGTTTCTTTTTTAGCTAAATTTTGAGCTGTTATATTGGGTCTGTAATTTTTAGCCTTTATCACTTCTAAGACCATTTTTCTCGTTTCTTCCTTCACCGAAGATGAGTTGTTTATTACTCTCGATACTGTGGCTGTAGAGACTCCTGCTAATTGTGCTATATCTTTTATCTTCATTTCGCTCTCCTCATTTATGTTGTAACCGCTTACATATGTTATACACCATTATAACATGTTTGTCAAATGGTTTTTAAGTTTTATTATCGAACGTTTTTTGAATTTAATTCTTAAAAAAATATTTTCATTCTAATTTTATTGATCTTTCATTCCACTGATTAAAAGATCTGCTGTAGCCGTATTTGTCGCTACTGGTATCTTATGAACATCACATAATCTTATTAAAGCTTGTACATCTGGTTCATGAGGTTGAGATGTAAGGGGGTCTCTAAAGAAAAATATTGCCTCTATTTCGTCAGTTGCAATAAGCGCTCCTACCTGCTGGTCTCCTCCAATTGGTCCCGATTGAAATCTCATAATCTCCAAATCTGTAGCTTGTATAATTCTTCCTCCTGTGGTTCCTGTACTGACTAAACTATATTTAGAAAAGAATTCCCGATGTTCCTTCACAAAATCCACCAATTCATCCTTTTTACTGTCATGGGCTATAAGTGCTATTTTTTTTATCTCATCCCTCCTAAATAATTTTATCTTTCTTAAGATAGAGTTTAACATTTTTTTATCTTTATAGTAAAATATAATAATTATATTAATATGAGGAGTTAACCTATGATACAAATATTTGGAGTGAAAAACTGTAATGACACAAAGAAGGCTATCAGATTTTTTAAGGATAGAAAAATTAATGTTCAATTTATCAACCTCAAGGAAAAAGAGATCTCAAAAGGAGAGTTGAGAAGTATCACAAAAACTTTTGACATTGAGGAGTTATTAGATAGAGAAAGCAAGGAGTTTAAAAAACGTAATTTAGAATACTATGTATTTGATACTTTAGAGTTATTGATGGAGTCTCCTACTCTTTTCAAAACACCTATTCTAAGAGAGAAAGACAAAATAACCCTAGGATATCAACCTGAAATATGGAAGGAATGGATAAAGTAATAAAAAAAGAAGAAACTATAGAGGTATTCAGCCTCTCTAGTTTCTTCTTTTTTCTATTTTATACCTCTGCTACTACTTTCTTCTTTCCTATAGATAAGATAAAAGGTAGAGCTGTAAATAATATAATTACTCCATAAAGTATTGTTAGTGATGTATTTCCTGCATTACTAAGTACTAAACCTACTACTCCAAAATCTGCATCTCCAAATGTAGATCCTGAAAATCCAATAGCTGATAATGAAGGTAATAAAAGTGCTGGCAGAAAACTGATTGCTATTCCATTAACAAAGGCTCCTACTATAGCTCCCTTTCTACCACCTGTTGCATTCCCATATACTCCTGCTGCTGCTCCTGTAAAAAAGTGAGGAATAAGTCCCGGTACTATAACTGCCAAACTCATAGCTGGTAAGATAAATATAGATATTAATCCTGCTACAAAACTTGATAAAAAACCTATTATAACTGCGTTAGGTGCAAATGGAAAGATTGCTGGACAGTCCAATGCTGGTTTTGCATTTGGAACTACTTTATCTGCTATCCCTTTAAATGCTGGTACTATCTCGGCGATTAACATTCTAACTCCTGCTAATACAATGTATACTCCTGCTGCAAATTCTATAGCTTGTATAAATGAGAATACTAGGTAGTTTGATCCACCAGAAATTTCAGTCTCAATGAATTCTTTTCCTGCAAATAAAGCTACTATAAAATAAAGTAATGTCATAGTCAATGAGATCGATACAGATGTATCTCTTAAAAATCCTAATTTTTTAGGTACATTGATAGTTTCTGTTGAGTGCTCTTTATTTCCAATAACTTCACCTATTTTAGCTGATAAAAAATAACCGAAAGATCCAAAATGTCCCAATGCTAAGTCATCAGATCCTGTAATTTCCTTGGTGTATTTTTGTAACATTGCTGGTGATAATACCATCAACGTTCCTAGTACCATTGAACCAAATACTATCAATGAAACTCCTGTCATACCACTTACAGATAATATAGCAGATATTAAACATGCCATAAATAATGTATGATGTCCAGTTAAAAATATGTATTTAAACTTTGAATATCTAGCAATAATTATATTTACGATCATTCCAAATAACATTATAAGTGCCGTTTCTTTTCCTAATGTTTTTTGTGCTACTGCTACTATAGCTTCATTATTTGGTATTACTCCACTTATTCCAAATGCAAAGTCAAACATCGATCCAAAGACAGCTAGCGATTTTACTATGACTCCTGCTCCTGCTCCTAAAATAACAAATCCCATTACAGTTTTCAATGTTCCTGATATAATATCACTTATATCCTTTTTTTGAATCACTAATCCTATCAAAGCAAATAACCCAATAAGTATAGCCGGCGATCCTAATACATCTTTCATAATCACGTCTAATATCATTTCTTCCCCCTATTTTTTTATAAATCCCCTATTTTTACAGATGTTGAGACAACTTTTCTTTAAGTTCAGTTAGATCCATTATGTTTTTCAATGCTACTTTTTTTACTCCTTCTTTATTAAAATTAGCCATTATATCCTCTGTTGCGATATATATATCTGCCTCTCTAGAAGTTGCTGAAGCTAAATCCGTATGATCTACATCTGCTACTTTCCCCAATTCTTTCAATGCTTTTTTTACATTTATTTCCATCATGAAACTGCTTCCTAATCCATTTCCACACATTACCAATATTTTCATTCTTTTCCCCCTATTATATTAAATTATAAATTGTTTCTGAATTTGCTGCACCAATAATTTCTTCTATCTTCTCTCCATCTTCTAATAAATCTGTTAATCCTATAATTGCATCCATATGAGATGTATTATCCCCTGCTGCTAATATAAAAATTAAATTTATATCATCTTTATCTTTTGAAAATGATACTCCCTTATTTAATTTTAATAGTGACATGGAAGTTATGTTAACTCCATTTTCTGGTCTAGAATGTGGCATTGCTATCCTTGGCATCAACACTACATATGCTCCTAACTCATGAATATTGTCTATCATAGATCTTACATATCTATCTTCAATGGTTTTTTTTTTTAATAATGGTTTAGAAGCATATCTTATTGCCTCTTCCCAGTTATCTATACTTTCTACAACCTGTATATTATTTTCAAGTAGCTGTTTTAGCATCTATTCATCCCCCTATTGTTTCTTTACTTGATAAAAGTGTAATATTTTAATAGAAAAAATTAAACAGACTTATTCTTTCAAAAATAAATTACATTTTTTGCCCTAAATAATTCCAAAGAAAAAAGATATCCCACAAAAGAGGATATCTTTTTTTCTTTTTTATCTTTCCATCTTATATTTATATATAAATTTTAATACTTCATTTGGTTTATTCATTTTTTTTATCTTTTCTTTAAAATCATATTCAGTCAATAGATTCATGAGATCTACTAAGGAATCTAAATGTTCCTTATTATCTTTTGAAGATATTGAGATTAGAAGATCTACTTTTTTTCCTCCTGGAAAGATAACCGGTTCACGAAGAGTTAATAAACTCATTCCTGTATCAACTACATTACCATCACATCTAGCATGGGGAAGAGCTACACCAGGTGTAATTATTATATAAGAACCGTATTCCTTTACAACATCGATCATAGAAGTTATATAAGATTCCTTTATATACCCATTTTTCAGGAGTAATTTCCCTGTTTTTTCTATAGCATCCTCCCATGTAGTTGCACTTTGATTTAAAGAGATATTCTTAACTTTTAAAAGATCCGTTATATCCAATTTTTCTTTGGACAGGTCATCTATCAAACGATCTTCAAAGATTACCTTCAATCCATCTATCAATCTTTTTTCATCTTGAACTTTAGCTGTAGAATTAACTAAATTCAACAGACTTGAAAGAAGGACTTTTTTTCTATATTTTGGAAGAGCATATTTATCCAAATTATGAATATCCTGCCTACTTAATATCGGTTTTACCCTGATTGTAGGTACTTCTAAATTAAATATACTCTCCTCCAAGGTAGTAATAATCATATCTATTTCATTATTTTTTTTATACCGTTCTACCATATGGTAAGGGATTATATCCACTATATTTATACTATAAATATCTTTAATCTGCTGAGCTAATAATTTTGAACTACCATACCCTAAACCACAAACCAAAAGTACATTTTTTATATCTTTTTTTCTGTATCTATTTCTGTCTATAGCAGCCTTAAAATGTATTACTAAAAAAGCTATCTCATCAGGTTTAAATTTTTCTCCCACAAACCCCTCTAACTCCTCAATTATCTCTGAAGTTATATTATATAAATTTGGATAACTGACAACCACTTCTTCGTAGATAGAGTTTTGAAGTTCTATCCCTGTTTTCATCCTGTATATAGTAGGTTTAATATGATTTATCAATCCTTCCAATAATTTGGTATCCGAAGAAATATCTACATCTATCTTTTCATTAAATTTATCTATTAAATTTTTAACCATAATCTCTATTTCTACCCAGTTTTCATAGTAAGAATATGTAAAATTATATGTATGACTTCCCAAGATATAATCTGTAATCTTTAAAATTTCCAACTGATCTAACTCCAACTCATAGTTAGCTTCTAAAATACTTCCAGCCTTATGAATGACTTGAAATTCAGATGTTTCCTCCAAAAATTTGGCATTGGGGATTTTTTCTAGTCTATGATTTCCCCTTATCCTATTTATTGCTATCAAAATATAAGTTTCTATTATCCCATATGCTTCATCAGAAATAATTTTTTCCATCTGTTTTTGAATATAAAAAATAAATGTTTTTATTCCATTTTTATCTCGTTCGTCTAAATATTCATCCAAAATTTCTTTTATTTTTTCCTTTCCAGATGAAAGGTTATTTTTATATTCACTTAAAATTCTTAGTTGGAGTTTTCTTATATCTTCCTCTTCTCCTACTAAAATAAGCCCTCTATTTCCTTTTAAGTTTATTTTTAACCTATAATTAGATAGCATTTCCTTTACACTTTTAAGGTCATTTTTTATAGTTGTCCTGCTTATCTCCAATTTTTCCATTATAGTAGTTAAATTTATATGATTTTTAAACAATATTTTTACAAGGAGATATTCCACTCTATTTTTTGGAGTCAATTCCAGTTCTTTATCCTTCTTCTTTAAAAAAAGTTTTATTTTTTCCATATCGTCTAATTTTAATCTTCCCTTGGATTCTCTTACTATTTCAGGAAGTTTTTCACTTAGCAAATATTCATTTATTTTTTCTAAATCATACCTTATGATTCTTTCTCCGAGATCTAAAAAATCTGCTAATTCCTTTATAGATGATACTCCATTATTTTTTAGAAGATATTCCAATAATTTTATATTTCTGGTATTTAGCATTTTTCCCCCTTCTTTTTTATGTAAAAAAAGCATCGAGTTTCCTCGATGCTTTCAAAGTTATAATTACTTTCTAAGTTCAGTGATTCTAGCTTTCTTACCAGATAATCCTCTAAGGTAGAATAATCTTGCTCTTCTAACTTTTCCGATTCTCTTAACTTCAATACTGTCGATCATTGGTGAGTTA
>Ga0316197_10002737_pt1 | contig 12579 bp, 5 predicted proteins | sample OudBiesiAoxic_MG_FD_204939 | JGI IMG/M metagenome (GOLD analysis project Ga0316197, IMG submission 204939) | Coastal sediment microbial communities from Oude Bieten Haven, Netherlands - site A oxic | ecosystem: Environmental > Aquatic > Marine > Coastal > Sediment | place: Netherlands...
CGTGCGTACTCGGCCTCGACGTCGCTCGGTTGGACCTCGACGTCCTCGGCATCGGCGACGGCACGCAACGCGAGATCGACCTTGACGGCCTCGACGGAGGCACCGCGCATCGACTCGATGAACTGGTCGGGCTCCTGGCCGGTCGCCGCGAGCCATTGGCCGAGATCGACACCCTGCGCCTGGAACTGCTGGACGGTGCCCTGCACCCGCTGGTTCAGATCGGCGTCGACCATGGCCTCCGGCAGGTCGATCTCGACGAGTTCGGCGAGCGCCTCGTTCAGCGACCGGACGAGGCCCTGGCGGGCATCGTTGAGCTTCGAGTCGGCGAGCGTCGCACGAAGGCTGGTCGTCCACTCCTCGATCGAGTCGAACTCGCCGAGGTTGTCGGACACCCAGTCGTCGGTGAGTTCGGCGGCGGCCATCTCCTGGACGGCCTTCACCGTGACGACGAAGTCGGCCGGCTCGTCGAGGCCCTTGGGCGTCGAGGTGAACGTGAGCACGTCACCGACCGATGCGCCGACGAGGTGGTCGTCGAAGTCGTCGGTCACCCAACCCTGCCCGACCTCGTAGGACCAGTCCTCGGTGTTGAGCCCCATCAGCTCCTCGCCGTCGCGGGTCGCCGCGAGATCGAGGGTCAGGAAGTCGCCGGTCTCGATCGGCCGGTCGGCGTCGGTCAGCGAACCACCGCGCTTGAGTTCGGCCTCCTGTGCCTCGGCGACGTCGTCGTCGGTCACCTCGATCGACGGCATCTCGACGCGGAGTTCCGCATACCCCGCGACCTCGATCGTCGGTCGGACCTCGCAGGTGGCGTCGAACTCGACCGGGCCCGACTCGGTGCCGTCGGTGATCTCGACCTCGGGCGTGGCGATCAGGTCGATCGCATGCTCACGCACCGCCTTCTGCAGATACTGCGGGACCGCGTCGCGCAGCGCCTGCTCGCGGGCGACGCCGACGCCGACACGCGCTTCGAGCACCTTGCGCGGCGCCTTGCCGGCCCGGAACCCCGGGAGGTTGACTTCTTTCGCGATCAGCTTGAAGGCACGATCGATGTCGTGCTCGAACTCCGCCTCCTCGACTTCGACGTACAGCTTGACTTTGTTGCCCTCGAGGGTCTCCACGGAACTCTTCACAGGGGCGGGAGTGTACCGGCGGGGTCCGAGGGTCCGGCCGTGCCTCACGCCGTGCTCGTGCGATGCACGGCGCTGCGGAGTCGCGCGTTCCGGGTCGGAGCGGGCAGAATGGTCGACGATGGAGTACTGGAAGCCTCACGCTCTCGCCACACCGCACCCCGACCAACTCGATCTGCGCATGGGCGACAAGGTCCGCACGATCGTCGAGATGCACGGTGTGCCTGCCGGCACCGAGGGCAAGGTCATTCTCGCCAATGGCTTCAACTGGCAGCGTTACCGCGTGCTGTTCGACAACGGCGCCGAGGTCGGCGATCTCGACAGGCGCCAGATCGAGCCCATCGGCCGGGCGGCGAAGCGTCTCGCCAAGGCCGCGGCCAAGAAGTCCTGACCCTCGCGGGCCGAGCCGGTCACGACCCGATCCAGGACCGAACGGACGTCGCGCTCAGTCGAGGATCCGCGCGGTCAGGTCGTGGCCGATCTGATCGACCCTGCCGGGCCCCATGATCGAGTCGAAGCCGCGGTGCCTGCCCGCCACCTCGACGTCCACGAGGTGCGGCGCGAGCAACCGCCACTTCTCCACGGTCCGCGCCGGGTTCGTCGTCGTCGCGCGGTAGAGGACGAGTTCCGCGTCGACCGACGAGATCGGGTGCCCGAGCGACTCGACCGGGAAGTGACCGACCGCCGTGCGCTTCGTCTCCTCGGGGAGGCTCTGACCGGCGAACCGCAGGAGCCGTCGCCCGACGGCCGCCGCGAGACGCCGCGCGCGGCGGGTGACCATGAGCTGCAGCTCGCGACCGACGTCGGCAAGCGCGCCCGGCTGCAGCATCGACTTGTACTTCCACCATCGATTCGACCACAGGTGGCGTTCCTCACCGGGGAAGAACGTGTCGATCATCGCCACCGTGGCGACGTCCCGGCCGCGGGCGACGAGGCGATTGGCCAGTTCCGCGGCCACGACACCGCCGACCGACCAGCCGACGATCACCACCCGGGAGTGCCCGGCGACGGCGTCGAGGGCCAGGGGTACGAACGCGTCGACGACGCCGTCGACGGTGGTGACCACGCGACGGCCGGACTGCTCGACGTAGGACAGAGCGACCGCAGCCACGTCATCGGGAAGCGTCCGCGCGAGGTCCTGGTAGCCGAACACGTCGTCCCAGGCCGGTGTCATGATCACGATCGGTCCACCCGGACGTCCGGCCTGGAAGGTCACGACGGGGAATTCGTCGCCGCCGTCCGCGACCGCCTCCGTCGGGGCCGGACCATCGAGCAGCAACGCCATGCCGGCCGGTGTGCGGCCGCTCAGAAGGGTTGCGATCGGGACCGTCGCCCCGATCGCATCGCCGACCGCGACGACGATCGAGACCGCCGAGAGCGAGTCGCCACCGACGGCGAAGAAGTCGGTGTCGGTGCCGACATCGTCACGTGCGAGCACGTCGCTCCACACCTCCACGATCGTCGCGAGGGTGCCGGCGCCACTCCCCCGGGCCGCCGGCTCGGCGGCGCTGATCGGGAGCAGGGCGGCGGCGGCTCGGTCGATCTTGCCGTGCGGGTTGCGGGGAAGCCGCTCGTGGACGACGAAACGCCGGGGCATCGCCGTGTTCGCGAGGCGCCGACCGAGCGCCGCGCGGGTGGCCGATTCGTCGAGGCGTTCGGCCTCGACGTGTGCGACGAGCACGGCGGGGTCGCCCGCCGCCACGACGACCGCATCGCGCACGCCGTCGAGCCGACGCAGCTCGGACTCGACCTCTCCCGGTTCGAGTCGCACGCCGCCGACGTTGAGCTGGTCGTCTCGCCGGCCGACGAACTCGGCGACTCCGTCGTCGAGGCGAACGAGATCACCCGTGCGGTACCAGCGGCGGCCGTCGAGTTCGACGAAGTGCCCGGCCTGCTCGCCACCGAGATATCCGGCCACGACCCCGGGCGACGAGATCAGGAGCTCGCCGGCGACGCCCTGCGCCGTTGGCAGCAGGTCGTCGTCGACCGTGCGCAGCGTCGTGCCGGGGATCGGTCGACCGATCCGCACCCGGTCGTCGCTCGGGTCGAGGCGGTGAGCAGTCGACCACACCGACGCCTCCGTCGGCCCGTATTCGTTGACGAGTCCGACGGACGGGAGCACCCGGTGGTGCTGCTGCACGAGTGACATGGGGCAGGCCTCGCCGGCCACGATCGCGGTGTCGAGGCCGCCGAGCATGCCCGCACTGCGCTCGACCAGCGCCCGGTAGAGGCTGGGCACCATCAGCACGTGGGTCACCCCCGCGTCGGCGACGAGCCGTCCGAGACGGTCGACGTCGCCGACCTCGTCGTCGCCGGGGAGCACGATCGTGCCCCCCGTCGTCAGGGGCCAGAACAGCCCGACGATCGAACTGTCGAATCCGATGCTCGACGTGACCAGGAACCGTTCGGGTGCACGCTCGTAGCGGACGCCCCGGGCGTCGTTGCTCGAGGCGAGGTTGCGGTGGGTGACCTCGACCCCACGAGGAGTACCCGTCGATCCCGACGTGAAGATCACGTAGGCGGGCGAGTCGAGGTCGAGCGCCGAGAGCCGGTCGAGCGCTCGTGCGATCGGGTCTGCGTCGCCGAACGCTTCGGTTGGGGGAACCGGCTCGGCGATGTCGATCGTCGCCACCCCGGCCGCGCCGACGATCGGTGACGCGTCGCCCGCCACGAGGAGCACGTCGAGTTCGGCGGCCCCGGCGATCAGCTCGAGCCGGCCGGTCGGGGTTGCCGGGTCGAGGGGCACGTACGCACCGCCGGCGAGTTGGGCGCCGAGCAGCGCGACGGGCAGATCGGTCGAGCGGCCGACGGCAACGCCCACACGCCGGGCGGGACGACCGAGGGTCGCCACGATCCGGTCCGCCACCTGCATCGCCGCGGTGACGAGTTGGGCGTAGTCGAGCGACGAACCGGCCGAGTCGACCACCCCGATCGACGACGGCGACGCGGCTGCCTGACGAACGATCTGTTCGAGCGCCGAGGTCCGCGGCGTGGCCAGGGCCGGGCCGACGGCATCGTCGGTGACGGCCCGCCGGGTCAGCTCGAACGCCGAGCGGTCAGGGGCGGCGGCTCCATCGACGAGCACGGCTGCGAACACCTCGAGCAGTCGCTCGGCGTCTCGCCGGCTCATGACTGCGCCCCGGTACTCGAGACCGAGCTGCACTCGATCGGGGCGTTCCTGGACGAACAGTGTCACGTCGGCGACCGACGTGCCCGACGCGAGGATCCGATGATCGGCGGTGCCGCCGGGGAAAGTGGCGGCGGCGAGCTGCTCGTAGGCCAACATGCACGACACGTCGGGCACGACGACACCCTCGGCCCGGGCATCGCGGACGATGTCGGCGAACGGGTACGAGCGGTGTTCGATCGAGTCGGTGATCCTGGTGGAGGCCTCACCGACGAGGTCGCCGAAGCGACTTTCACCGTGCACCTCGAACTGCATCGGCAACGTGTTGAGGTAGTAGCCGACGACATCGGCGACATCGGGATGATCCTTGGTCGACGCCGTGATCCCGAACTCGACGTCGGCCGAGCCGGTGGCACGTGACACCGCCACCGCAGCCGCAGCCATCGCGACGGCGAACGGCGTGTGGCCACGGGTCACGAGATCGGCGGGCGCCACGTCGAGCGGCATCGAGAGGTACCCGTCGGCTTCGGCGGGGATCGGCGCGGCGTACCCGAGGCGGCCGACCGGAACTCGGGATCGGGCGCGTTCGAGCCAGAACTCGCGTGCGGCGGCGCGCTCACGGCGTTGCCACTCGCCGTGCGCGGCAAGGGTGACGGCGGGTGCGGGGAGACGGCCCGTCGAGTAGTGCTCGACGATCTGCGTCCACAACAGGTCGAACGTGCCGGCATCGATGCTGATGTGGTGGAGCCCGATCAGGATCGAGACCTCCGTCGAGGAGGTCCGTCCGAGGTGCACCCGCACGAGTGGCCCGTTGTCGAGATCGAACGGCACCGCCCGCTGTTCGTCGGCGAACCGGTCGAACGCGTCGGCCGACGTCGATCCGAGATCGACGATGCTCACGGCGGCGTCGACCGCAAGCGGACGACGCTCGGCCCCGTACGAGGTGTGCAGCGACTCGTGGACCGACACGACCGCTCGTACCGAGTCGGCGAGACGATCGAGGTCGATGGCGTCGCCGGTGTCGAGTCGCACGCGGTAGCGACGGGTCACGTTGTACCGGGTGTCGGTCGGATCCATCCGGTACTCGAACAGCATCGCCTCCTCTCCGGCGGTCAGCGGGAGCACGCCGACGATCGGCTCGATCGGATCGCTGCGACGTCCGTCGGACTGCCCGGAGACCGCGGAGGTGACCACCGTTGCGAGTTCACGGATCGTGCGGGCTCGGAACACGGCGGCGTCGTGCAGGTCGGTCCCGTACTCCGCGTCGATGGCGGCGACCACCTCGAGTGCGTCCAGCGACGCCCCGCCGAGGTCGAAGAAGTCGTCGGTGACACCGACTCCGTCGAGAGCCAGGACGTCGCACCAGATCTCGCAGAGCCGCGACTCGATCGGCGTCGCCGGCGGAACCGCACCGACACCGTGGCGATGGAATCGCAGCGGGGGCGGGAGCAACGACGGGTCGGCCTTCGCGCTCGCGGCGAGTGGCATCTCGTCGACCCTGACGAACGCTGCGGGGATCGCGTGGTCGGGCAGCAGGGCTCGCAGTTGCCGTCGCAACTCGGTCGGGTCGTGCTCGGTGCCGTCGGCAGTGCGGTACCACGCGGTGAGTACGCCGTTCGCCTTCGGCTCGTAGCCGACGGTCGCGAGCAGGCCGACGACCTCGTGCTCGTCGATGTCGTCATCGAGTTCTTCGAGCGCCTCGTCGCGCGTCTTGTGGCCGAGACGGACGTCCCAGCTGTAGGGCTCGGCGTAGTTGTGGAAGCCCCGTTCGCGGCGGTGCACGCTGATACCGGCGACGTTGATCAGACAGTTCGTCGAGCGTCCGGTGTCGGCAGGACGCACCCACGGCGCCCGTTCCTCGAGGAACCGGTACAGCTCGGTGAGGTCGACGTCGACGTACCGGTAGAAGTCGACGAACTCGATCTCGTCGAGGACCGAGATGTCGTCGAAGACGCGCTGCTCGGGCAGCAGTTCGGTGACGGCGTCGGGCGTCTGGTGATACACCCGACGCGCCTCGAGCACGGTCTGGTCGATCTCGTCGGGATCGAATCGGCCGGATTCGAACTGGTGCGGGACGAGGCGCGTCTCGAAGAACTGCCCCCGTGACAGCCCGGTGACGATCACCGGGATGCCCAGTTCACGGGCCCGCGCCACGGCGATCGTGTAGATCGTCTTGTAGCAGCCCTGACAGACGTTGGAGTATCGATCGAGGCTGTCGCGGAAGATCTCGTTCATCACGTCGGTGGTGGCGAACTCGTGGGTGATGCCGAGGTCGGCGATGCTGCGACGGACGTTCTCCTTGGCTCCCTCGGAGATGAAACCGTTGTCGAGCGTCAGCGCATGGACCTTCCATCCCTGCTCGACGAGCTGATACAGCGCGTACGTCGAGTCCTTGCCCCCGGACAACAGGTGGAGACAGTCGTACTCACCGGCCCGCCGTGAGCGGGCGGCCGCGAGCCGGTCGGCGAGGTCGGCCTCGGTGCGGAACCAGCGCTCGGTCTGGGGTTCGACGATCTCGAAGACGCGGCAGGCGTTGCAGACACCGGCGGCGTCGAGTTCGACACCCGGCACGTCGATGCCGAGCCCACAGCGCTGACACCGCTGTTCCGGAGTGAGCCGCCCCACCCGGTCGGTCGGATGCCAGACCCGCACCAACGCTGACTCGACGCCGGCGACGGCGACGAGTGCAGCTTCGACCTCGGCAGGCTCGAGACGGATGCCGTTCACCTTGAGCTGGTCGTCCAGACGGCCTCCGTAGACGGCGACCCCCGGTCGTTCGACCCGGGCGCGGTCGCCGGTCCGGTACCACAGCGCGCCGGTGGCATCGAGATCGACGAATCGCTCGGTGCCGAGCTCGGGGCGGTTCAGGTAGCGCTGCGCCATCCCCGGCCGGCGGACGAACAGTTCGCCCCACGCACCGGTCGGCGTGGGGTGTCCGTCGGCATCGAGGATGCGCAGCTCACTCCCCGGGCAGGCATGGCCGATCGGCACGTCGACGCCTCGGTCGTCGTCGGGCGACCACTCGTGGATCATGCAGCCGACGACGGCCTCGGTCGGCCCGTACTCGTTGAAGATGCGCGCGCCGGGAGCGCACGCAGCGGACAGGCGCTCGGCGACAGGCCGCCGGAATGCTTCGCCACCGACGACGACCGTGCGCAGCGGACGAGGTGTGGCCGTCAATCGGACGAAGAGTTCGAGCTGCGACGGGGTGGCCTTGAGGAACGTGATCCGGTCGTCTCGGGCGATCTCACCGAGCGCAGTGACCGGTTCCTGGTCGAACACGACCACGCGGCCACCGGTGAGCAGCGACAGGAACAGGCTCGTGATGGTGAGGTCGAACACGAGCGCCGAGTGCAGTGCCACGATCGGCGGGCCGTCGTCTGCGTCGACGTACGCGTCGACGGCGAAGTGCAGGTAGTCGGCCAGGCCGCGGTGTGAGATCGGCACACCCTTCGGTTCGCCCGTCGAGCCCGACGTGTACAGGATGTAGGCGCCGTCGTCGAGCCCGACCTCGGGCAGCGTGGGAGTGCCAGACGGGGCTGCGAACGGCCCGGCGGGCAGCTCGTCGAGGATCGTGAACAGATCGGCGTCGGTGGCGATCAGGTCGTGCCGGGCCGACGGGTCGTCCGGCGACAGCATCACGAACACACCACCGGCGCGCAGCACACCATGGATCGCGACGAGCGCGTCGATGCCGCGATGCATGCGGAGCCCCACGGCGCGGCCGGGGGCCAACCCCGCAGCGACGAGTCGGTGCGCGACGTCGTCGGCATGTCGGTCGAACTCGGCAGCCGTCACGGTCGTGTCGCCGTGCTCCGCCACGACGACGTCCGGCTCGGAGCCGAGTCGGCGGCGGATCGCGACGTGGACCGGGACGGCTGGGGTCAGCGGTTCCGGACGAGGCGACAGCAACGAGAGTTCCGCGACCTCGTCGGCGTCGACCATCGACTGCGCACCGACCGGTTCGGTCGGCGCGGCGATCATCGCGTCGACCACCCGGCCGAGGTGTCGGGGCAGTCCGAACAGGGCGCCGTCGACGCTGGCGGCGCCATTGACGTCGAGCTCCCACTGCAGCGACGACTGGCCCGGCGCCTGCTCGTAGTCGAACACCTGCACCCGCAGGAGGTGCGTCGGGTCGACGTGACCGGATCGCATCCACTCCGACGTCGCCGGCATCCCCGCGAAGTCGCCATAGCGCGCCGTCAGCACGTTGACCACGATCTCGAAGGGAGTGTCGGGACTCTCCCCGGGCTTGGCCCGCCGCAACAGACCCGTGATCGAGCGCAGCACCCGAGCGAACATCTCGGCGTGGGTCTCGCTCGTGTCGACGTCGACCGTGAGTGGATACAGCTCCATCAGCGGACCGACGAGGCGTCGAGTCGACTTGCTGGATCGGTGGTGGACCGGGACGCCGACCACCACGCTGCGACGACCGTCGAGTCGATGCACGGTGATCACCGCTCCCATCACCCCCAGCGTCAGCAGTGCCAGTTCACGACTGATCGAGCGGTAGGGGCCGGCGATCGCCTCGTCGAGTCGCTGCCTCGCCTCGTCGTCGAACGGCACGCCGAGGCGGTGGACCTCGGTGGTTCGCGACCCACGTGTCCCGTACAACTCGATCGGCGGCTGCATCCCGGCCGCTGCAGCGTCGGCAGCCCACGCCGCCGCGCGGTCCGCCGGCGTGTCGCGACCACCCGGATCGAGCTCGAGCGCCCGAGCCACCTCGAAGTAGTTGCCATCGACGAGACCCGACAGATCGACCTCGCCGGTGGCGGTCAGCTGCTCGTACGCCGCCGACGTGGCCGCGAACACGAGTGCGGAGCCCGCGGCATCGGTGGCGACGTGATGGAGGTCGAGCCACCACGTCCAGTCGTCGTCGCCGTGACGGAGCAGCACCGAGTCGTACACGCACTCGGTGGCGTCGATCGGTTGCGCGATGCGTTCCCGACTCCACGTGTCGAGCTCGGCGACAGGAAGGTCGACGACCGGCGTCGTGCGCGGTGGGCGTTCGAGGATGCGGGCGCGGTCATGCGTACCCGCATCGACGACCATGCGGAGCACGTCGCTCGACCGGACGACAGCATCGAACGCGCTCGCGAGGCGGTCAGGATCGAGTGGTCCGCGGATTCGCGACCGCTTGCCCATGTTGGCCACGGCGACGCCGGGATGGAGACGCTGGCTCGCCCAGATCAATCGCTGCGTTCGGGTGAGTTCCCCGTCACGGACCGATCGCGGCCCGAGACGCACGGGCTGCGGAGCATCGCTCATGTCGAGCGGAGGAACTCCATCATCGCAGCCACGGTCTGGAAGTTCTCGAGCACGACATCGGCCGGATCGATGGCCCGGCCGAGTTCGGTCTCGATCCACTCGACGATCAACACGACACCCAGTGAATCGACGAGCCCGGTGAGCAGCAGGTCGGTGTCACCCTCGATCTGCCCGTCGTCGAGCGCCACGTCGCTCATGATGAACCCGATCAGCGCAGCCTCGAAGGCGTCGTCGACCTCGGGGGGTCGGCCGGCGGATCGGTTGTCGAGGTCGGGGGCGTTCACGGGTCCGTCAGTTCTCTCGGGCTGGTGTTCCGACAGTCTGCCGGGTCGGAGCCGCTTCGGGCACGGATCGACACGATTCGGTTCGACCCGGCACGGAGCGGCACGGTTCAGGACGGGGTGGAGTCTCGCCGATCACGACGACGCGAGCACAGCCGAGGCCCCACGATCGATCTTGCCGCTGCTGGTCCGGGGCAACCGGTCCACGACCCGCACGTCGGCAGGTACTGCATAGCGGGGCAGCCGTCTGCGGAGTTCCCCACGGGCGCGCTCGACGACGGCGTCCGCGTCCCCCGTGACCACGACCAACGCGACGAGCGCGTCGTCGGCGTCGGCCGGACGGACCACGACCGCCGTCGCGGCCTCGACACCGTCGACGTCACCGAGGGCGGCGTCGATCGCCTCGAGTTCGATCCGGTGGCCGCGCAGCTTCACCTGGTTGTCGACCCGACCGAGGAACACGAGGTCGCCGGCGGCGTTCTCCACGACGAGGTCGCCGGTCACGTACCACCGGGTCCCCTCGCCGTCGCGGACGATCGACGCCGCGGTGAGGTCGTCGCGGTGCCAGTAGCCCGCCATCATCGTCTCGGAGGCCACGAGGAGCACGCCGGGTTCACCCGGGGTCACGTCGCGACCCGATCCCAGCGGTGCCTCGGTGTCGACGACGCGCAGTCGGGCCGCCGGCCATGCCCGACCGATCGGAATCGGGTCGTCGCCCACCGGCGGTACGTCGAGATCGAAGTTCGTGCACTGGTTGACCTCGGCGGGGCCGTAGACGTTCGACAGCCGGGCGGAGGGCACCAGGCGCATGAGGGCGGCGAGTTGGCCCGGCGGGAACGCCTCACCCCCGAACAGGATCCACCGCAGCGAGGACAGGTCCTTGTCGGCCATCGCTCCCCGCGAGACCATCTGGACGAGCAGGTGTGGCACCGAGTACCAGACGGTTGCTCGTTCGTTCTCGACGAGCGACACGACGCTGGCCGGGAAACGCAGCACCGGGTCGGGGACGACGATCACCGCCGCGCCGACGAGCGGGCCGGAGTAGAGCTCGAACGTCGACTGGTCGAAGTGCAGCGGCGCGATGTTGACCATGCGGTCGTCGGAGGTGAGGGCATACGTCTCGGCGCCCGCACGCGCATACGCCAGAGCGCTGCGGTGCGTGTGGACGATGCCCTTGGGTCGTCCGGTGGAGCCGGACGTGTAGATGATGTAGGCGGGGTCGTCGGGGTCGAGCTCCGGCAGCGGGGCCGGTTCGGCGGATTCGACGGCGGCACCGGCGAACACCGTGACGGCACCGACGGCGAAGTCGGGAGCCGTCGCCGCACGTGGCAGCAGCACGGCCGAGAGCGCCACCCGCTCCATCAGCGGTTGGAGCACGACGGGTCGGGCATCGCTGATGACGACGTCGACGCCTGCATCGGTGAGCACAGCGGCGGCGTGCTCGACCGGCGCCAACGGGTCGACCGGCACCATCACAGCGCCCGCACGCAAGACGGCATGGACGGCGACGAACGAGTGCACGGACTTCGTGAGGTGGACACCGACCCGATCGCCGCGCTCGACTCCCGCCGCTAGGAGCGCACCGGCCGTACGCGCAACCAGATCGATGTACTCGCCCCACGACCACGTGATCGAACCGTCGGTCAACGCCGTCGCATCACGTGCGATGCCGAGTGTTGCGAAACGATCGGCGTCGACGAGTTCGGCGAGGGTGCGAGGAGCGAGCACGAGTTGACATTCGTAGCCGAGGTCGCCACCGTATGGAAACCCGGCCGACCGATCGCGGGACGCCGCGCCCTACGATTCTCCTCTGATGCTGACTGCGAACGGCAACCCACTCGACACCAGCCCGGAACGATTCGCGGAGCTCGAGCCGGCCAACCACCTGCTCGACGACGCTGCGGCCCTCCGCGAGCAGATGGCCGAACGGGGCCACCTGTTCTTCCGGGGGCTGCTCCCCGCCGACATGGTGCTCGCTGCCCGTCACGAGATCCTGCTCAAGTACGCCATCCTCGGTGAGGTCGATGATCGCCACCCTGTCGACGACGCGATTGCCGGAGACGGCGCCGGCGTGCGCTCCGCCAACCTGCGTGCCTTCTCCGAGAGTGTCCGCACGGGCGCCCGCTATCTCGCCGTGACCGATGCTCCCGAGGTCCTCGCCGTCCACGAGGCGTTGCTCGAGGGCGAGGTGCGCAGCTTCGACATGCGGTGGCCCCGGTTCGTGCGTCCTGGCGAGGGCTGCGGTTTCCACTGTGACGGGCCGTACATGAACCGTGGCACCAGTCGCATCTTCTCGAGCTGGATCCCGCTCGGTCGTGTCGACCGGGCCGAAGGAGCCCTGATCGTGCTCGAGGGCAGCCATCGCTCGGAGCGGCTCCATTCCGGGTACCTCGCTGCCGACGCCGACCGCGACGGCCTGACCTGGCTCGACGCCGATCCGACGGTGGTGCAGCGCGAGTACGGAGGTCGGTGGCTCACGACCGACTTCGAGCCGGGTGACGTCCTCTGCTTCGGGATGCACACCCTGCACGGCGCGCTCGACAACCAGTCACCCGTGGGCCGCTGCCGCCTGTCGTCCGACAGCCGGTACCAGCGCATCGACGAGCCGGCCGATCCGCGGTGGAACGGCGCCGACTTCGAGGGTCACGGGGGCCGGCGCGTGTTCTATCCCGGCCTCGGTCAGTGGAACAACGACGACTTCCAGGACGAATGGAAAGACATCGACGAGCACGGGCGGATCCGACTCCGCCCGGAGGCGGCCCGGTGAGCGACGACG
>Ga0316197_10002738_pt1 | contig 12579 bp, 8 predicted proteins | sample OudBiesiAoxic_MG_FD_204939 | JGI IMG/M metagenome (GOLD analysis project Ga0316197, IMG submission 204939) | Coastal sediment microbial communities from Oude Bieten Haven, Netherlands - site A oxic | ecosystem: Environmental > Aquatic > Marine > Coastal > Sediment | place: Netherlands...
CGATTGCAATCCTGCATGAAGAGGGGCGTTACCGCACCTTCATCGATATCGAGCGTCGTAACGGGCAATTTCCCCATGCTGTCTGGACCCGGCCTGACGGGGTTCAGAAAGACATCACCGTGTGGTGTGGCAACGACTATCTGGGCATGGGCCAAAACCCCGTCGTGATCGGGGCGATGCAGGAGGCCCTTGTTGCCACCGGCGCCGGGTCAGGTGGCACCCGCAATATTTCGGGGACAACCGTTTATCATAAGCGGCTTGAGGCCGAGTTGGCTGATCTGCATGGCAAGGAGGCGGCGTTGCTGTTCACCTCCGCCTACATCGCGAATGATGCGACGCTGAGCACTTTGCCAAAGCTCTTTCCGGGATTGATCATGTATTCCGACGCGCTCAACCACGCTTCGATGATTGAGGGCGTGCGCCGCAATGGCGGTGCCAAACGTATTTTCCGGCACAATGACGTGGCGCATCTGCGCGAATTGCTTGAAGCGGATGATCCGGCAGCCCCCAAGGTAATCGTGTTCGAATCGATCTATTCGATGGACGGCGATTTTGGCCCGATCGAAGAGATTTGCGATTTGGCGGATGAATTTGGGGCGCTGACCTATATCGATGAGGTGCATGCGGTGGGCATGTATGGTCCGCGCGGGGCAGGGGTGGCTGAGCGGGACCGGCTGATGCACCGCCTCGACATCATCAACGGAACGCTGGCCAAGGCATTTGGCGTCATGGGCGGCTATATCGCCGCCAGCGACAAGATGTGCGACGCGATCCGGTCCTACGCACCGGGATTTATCTTTACCACGTCGCTGCCCCCTGCGGTGGCGGCCGGAGCGGCGGCATCGGTTGCGTATCTCAAGCGCGCGCCGGAGTTGCGCCAGAAACATCAGGATCAGGCCAAGGCGTTGAAATTACGCCTGAAAGGTCTGGGCTTGCCGATAATTGATCATGGCAGCCATATCGTGCCGGTCATGGTCGGCAATCCGGTTCATACCAAATTGCTATCGGATATGCTGCTGGAAGATCACGGCATCTACGCGCAACCAATCAACTTCCCGACGGTGCCACGTGGCACGGAGCGGTTGCGCTTCACGCCGTCGCCAGTTCATGGGCCAAAGGAAATGGATGCGCTGGTGCGCGCGATGGACGGTTTATGGGCGCATTGTGCGCTAAATCGCGCCGAAGCCGCTGGGTAAGACTGGCTTTTTTGGAAAATTCATTGCCTAATGGTACTGTTACCGCAACAAAAGGCCACATTCGAATCGTACAGTCGATTTGAACTAAGGTTTCAGGCGGGTATTGGGACGAGGCAAAGGCATGATCGGGCGTTGGTCCTCCAATAGTGGTGAGAAAGATGAGGTTGAACCCAAAGGGTTCGACGCTTTTGAGCTGCGCCTTGGGGATGTCATGCGCGGAGAGCGTGCAACACTGGGCAAATCGCTGCTCGACGTACAGCGCGAATTGCGCATCAAAGCCTCCTATATCGCTGCCATCGAAAACTGCGATCCTGACGCTTTTGACACGCCCGGCTTTATCGCGGGCTATGTGCGGTCGTACGCACGATACCTCAATATGGATCCCGATAAAGCCTTCGGGGCTTTTTGCGAGGAATCCGGGTTTTCCGTCGCACACGGCATGTCAGCCGAAGCGTCGGTTATCAAAAAGCCGAGCCGCGGCGAAACGCTTTCGCGTGCCTCTGATGGCGATATGTTCAGCCGTCCGAATACGCCGTTCATACCGGCGGGCGATGCCTTCCTGAGCCGTATCGAGCCGGCGGCGGTGGGGTCTTCGCTGGTGCTGATGGCGCTTATCGGTGCAATCGGTTTTGGCGGATGGACGGTGCTGAAAGAGGTTCAGCGCGTTCAGGTCACGCCGGTTGATCAGACACCTGTTGTCTTGTCGGATCTCGACCCATTGGATGGTGCGCTGGTTGCAGCACCGGACAAAAGCAGTGATATTGAGACCCCCGGCAATGCCATGGCAGCCCCACGGGCCGAAGCGCTTGACCGGCTCTATCGCCCCGCAGCACTTGATGTGCCGGTGTTGGTCGCCCGCGATGCGCCGATCGCAACAATTGATCCGCGTTCGGTTGGCAACTTCGCCACGCCTGCGCGCGGCCCGGTGGAGAGCGAACCAGAATTCCTGACCTCAGATATTGCCATTGCACAGGCCCGGATGGGCCCGTCTGAGACCGTTGAGACAATTGCCGTGCCACAGGTTGTGGAAACGGCCGGCCCTGCCGTTCGGATGGTGGCGGCCTATCCATCCTGGGTGCGGATACGCGCCGCAGACGGCACGGTGATTTTTGAAGGGATCATGAACAAGGGCGACAGCTGGGATGTTCCGGCCACCGAAGAGCCGCCGACGCTGCGCACCGGCGAATCCGGGGCGCTCTACTTTGCGATGGACGGTCAGTATTTTGGCCCGGTTGGTGATCGCGGTGCGGTGACCTCAAACCTGCCGCTGCAGCGCGAAGCATTGGCAGAACTTTACCAGCCTGCAACGCTCGAGGATAACTCAGCGCTGGCAACGATGGTTGCCGAATTGCAGGAAACCACGCCCGCTGCGGAAACACCCCCGACCGAATAGACTGGCACGCCGGTCTTGTGTGACAGTCCCGCATGTGTTGCGGCACTTCCCATTGCATGCACGCCTGCGTCTTAATAGATATGGGGCAGCAGCCCAAGCCGAAGGTCTTTTTGCGATGTCGCTGAACCACATTCGCCCCTGGCGCAATATTTACCGTCGCAATTCCCGCCAGATCATGGTGGGCAATGTGCCGGTTGGTGGCGACGCGCCGATTACCGTTCAGACCATGACCAATACACTGACCACGGATGTGAAGGGCACCATCGCCCAAGTGCAGGCTGCCGCTGATGCAGGGGCCGACATCGTGCGGGTCTCGGTACCGGATGAAGCATCGTCAAAGGCGCTGCATGAGATCGTCAAAAACGTGAGCGTGCCAATCGTGGCTGACATTCATTTCCACTACAAACGCGGGATTGAGGCGGCGGAAGCAGGCGCGGCCTGCCTGAGGATCAATCCCGGCAATATCGGGGACGAAAAACGGGTCAAAGAGGTGATCAAGGCAGCGCGTGATCATAACTGCTCCATCCGGATCGGTGTGAACGCTGGCAGCCTTGAGAAACATCTGCTTGAAAAATACGGCGAGCCCTGTCCGGACGCGATGGTGGAATCCGGCCTCGATCACATCAAGATATTGCAGGACAATGATTTTCACGAGTTCAAGATCAGTTGCAAGGCATCGGATGTGTTTATGGCCGCTGCGGCCTATCAGCAGCTTGCGGAAGCCACAGATGCGCCGATCCATCTTGGGATCACCGAAGCGGGCGGGCTGATCAGCGGCACTGTCAAATCTGCCATCGGCATGGGAAATCTGTTGTGGATGGGTATTGGCGATACGATCCGCGTAAGCCTCTCGGCAGACCCGGTCGAAGAGGTGAAGATGGGTTTCGAAATATTGAAATCACTGGGATTACGGCATCGCGGAGTCAATATCATTTCCTGCCCGTCCTGCGCCCGGCAAGGGTTTGACGTGATCAAGACGGTCGAGGCGCTTGAGAAACGGCTGGAACATATCAAGACGCCAATGAGCTTGTCGATCATTGGCTGTGTGGTGAATGGCCCGGGCGAGGCGCTGATGACTGATGTGGGGTTCACCGGCGGCGGGGCTGGCTCTGGCATGGTCTACCTCGCGGGTAAACAGAGCCATAAGCTGGGCAATGACGAGATGATTGAGCACATCGTCGAGCAGGTCGAGGCCAAAGCCGGAGAGATTGATGCGGCCCAGAAAGCGGCGGAGTGACGTATCCGTCGCGCGTGGCTGAACGCCACGACGCCCCGCCCACCGTCTCGGCGATCTTATTTTCTGACGGAATCTGGCTGGGTCAGCCGCGCTTTTCTGCGACGATGTCTTTCATTGCGTCATAAGGCAGATACCCGCGCAGCAATTCGTCGCCCACCACAAACGTCGGCGTGCCGGTGATCTTCAGTTTCTGGGCCAATTCGCGGGTCTTGGTAATCTCGGCCGTCACTTCTGGGCTGTCCATCTGCGCTTCGATAGCGGCACTGTCGAGATCAAAGGTCTCTGCAAGGCGGCGCAATGCGGGCAGCGTAACGTCGCCATTGAGCGACATCAGCGCGTCGTGAATTTCTTTATAGCTGTCCATACCTGCAACCTGTTTGGTGGCCACGGCATAGCGGGATGCAAGGACCGACTGCTCCCCCAGAATGGGGAATTCCTTGACGATAAAGCGGATGTTGCCATCGCCACCGACGAGCTTTTCAACCTCCTCAAAGGCGCGTTTGCAGTAACCGCACCGGTAATCCATGAACTCGACAACTGTGATGTCCCCATCGGGATTGCCACCCGCGAATGAATAGCCGTCGTTGAAAATCTCGTCGGCGTTGTCGGCGACAAGGCTTTCATCTGCCTGCGCCGTGGCCTCTGCTTCGCGTTGCTGGAGCAATTCGACGGCTTCCATGATCACTTCTGGATTGGACAGCAGATAGGCACGGACCTCGGCGCGGAACTGCGCGCGTTCGGCGTCGGTTAACTCGGTCAGGTCCATCGCCTGCGCGGGAAGAGCGAGGCTCAGCGCCAAAGCGGTGGTGGCAATCAGGTATTTCATGTTTCTGCTCACTTTCGTTTTTTCTCGGCGCGTTCGGATGCTATCAACACATCCTGCGCCCGTTGCCAAGGGCCTGAGCCCTGCGGCAGCAAGGCAACGGCGCGTTTGGCGTGAATTCCGGCATCCTTCAACCGACCGATCAGCGCATATCGTTCTGCAGTGGTGAGGGCGGCCATCCCGGTCTGGCCGGTCTTTGCATAGGCCACGGACAGATCGCGCAACATCGAGCCGTCGCGGAAATCGCGTGACCGGGCTTTCTCAAGTATCGGCAGGGCTTTTTTTGTCTGGCCGTTCGCCAGCAGCGCCCGACCGTAGCCAGCAAGAAGCAGCGCGTCGTTCGGGGCGAGTTGCACCCCCCGCCCATAACTGGCCGCGGCAGCCCCGAAATTGCGTGTTTCCAGCAGGATCTGGCCTTTCATGTCATAAAAGAACGGATCACCCGGGCGGGTGGCGATAGCCTTGTCGATGGCGGAGATCGCCTTTCTGGTCTGGGACTGCCGGTGCCGCGCGACCGCTTCGCGCAAGTACCGGACGTCCGGATAGGGTGTCTCTTTCAAACGGCGCAATGTCCACTTGGGGGCATTGGTATAGGCGCTGAGCTTTCCCTTGACGCGCGCAAACCAATACTCGGCCTGCGGATCAGCGGGCAGGTTGCCATAGGCGGTCACATAGGCCTCGATCTGGCGCAAGCGGTCGCGCGACAGCGGGTGCGAGCGGGTATACGGGTCCTGTCGGTTCACCGACAGCAATTCCTGGCCGGAGAAAAGCTCCATAACCTGAGACATACCCTTGGGGTCGGCCCCGGCAGATTTCATGTAGCGGATCGCGGATTGGTCAGCGGAGGCTTCCTCGGAACGGGTATGGCCCAGAAATGAACGCTGTGCAGAGCTTTGCACACCAAGCGCGATGCCCGCTGCCGCCTTGCCGCCACCTGCCGCAGCTGCAGCGACCGCAAGCGCCATGCCGAGCCCCGCGATTTTATTTGCGTTGCCAAGGTTGGTAATCCGCCGGGTGATGTGGCCGTTTGCAATATGCGCGGCTTCGTGGGCCAGCACCGCCTGCAACATTGTGGCGTTATCCATGCGGTTGATCAGACCATAATGTACGTAGATTGCATCGTTGCTCACCACAAAGGCATTTAGGGAGCCTTCGTTCACCACAAGTATTTTGACGCGCCCGGCGCTCAGACCGGCAGCGCGCAGAATGGGGGCTGCAATCTGTTTCAGCCCGTATTCGATGTCAGCATCGCGCAACAACCCGACTGCATGCGCCGGGTTTGTGAGCAGCAGGCAAAAGGCCAGTGCGAGGGTTGACGAAAAGGCGTGGAACCGGTGAAACAACATGGCCGACATTAGGAGCAGTGCGATGCGCAATTCAACCCGATCCGAAGTCGATCCCTTTATCGTGATGGATGTCATGCAGGAGGCCTCGGCGGCCGAGGCGGCGGGCCGTCATATTATCCATATGGAGGTGGGCCAGCCGGGCACGGGGGCGCCGAAAGGGGCCGCTGATGCGCTGGCCGCAGCAATGCGCGAAGCGCCGCTTGGCTATACGGTGGCATTGGGGTTGCCCGCCCTGCGCGCGCGGATCGCGCAAATGTATCGCGACTGGTACAATGCTGATCTGGACCCGAACCGCGTGGTGATCACGCCCGGCTCTTCCGGAGGGTTTATTCTGTCCTTCACTGCCTTGTTTGACACCGGCGACCGAGTCGGCATCGGCGCGCCGGGCTACCCGAGTTACCGGCAAATACTCAAAGCGCTGGCGCTGCAGCCGATTGACCTGCCCACCGCCGCGGCGCATCGCTATCAGCCCGTGCCAGAAGATTTCGCCGCGATGGATTTGGCTGGTCTGCTGGTCGCATCGCCCGCAAATCCGACGGGCACAATGCTTGACAAGCCCGCGATGCAAGCCTTGATCGATGCCAGCAAAGGTCGGGAAACGGCGTTTATCTCGGATGAGATTTACCATGGCATCGAGTATGAAAAGAAAGCCGTCACTGCACTGGAAGTGACCGATGATGCCTATGTCATCAATTCGTTCTCCAAATATTTCTCAATGACGGGCTGGCGGGTTGGCTGGATGGTGGTACCCGAAGATCACGTGCGCGTGGTGGAGCGGATCGCGCAGAACATGTTCATCTGTGCGCCCCACGCCAGCCAGATCGCGGCCCTTGCAGCGATGGATTGCGAAGAAGAATTGCAAGCCAACATGGATGTTTACCGGGCCAACCGGACGCTGATGCTGGAGGGATTGCCAAAGGCCGGGTTCAGCCGGATCGCGCCACCGGACGGGGCATTCTATGTCTATGCGGATGTCTCTGACATCACAGATGACAGCCTCGCGCTGGCCTCGGATATCCTGGCCAGGGCTGGTGTCGCCGTCACACCGGGGCTCGATTTCGATCCGCTGCGTGGCCTTAAGACGTTGCGCTTTTCCTATGCCCGCAGCACCGAAGACATAGAAGAGGGGCTCGCCCGGCTCGAACGCTACATGAACGCGCGCTGAAGCGCTGGTCGCGCTGCCGGTTGGATGCTAAGACGATATCCAAACACCAACGCTAAGAACGGTGACAGGTATGCGGGCAATCACGACACTACTGGCGGTGTGGGCATTTTGCGTACACAGCGTTGCCGCGCAGGATCTGACCGCGCTTGCGCGTGTCGATCCGGCCCAAAGTGGCATCACTGACAAATGGTTCGGACGTACCACAATAAATGTGTCGCTCAGTCAGGGCGTGCCGTTCCGGCTGTTCCTGCTGGATGCGCCGGCCCGGCTGGTTGTGGATTTTCAGGAAGCTGACTGGTCCGGCGTCAGCCGCGCTGATCTTCTGCCGGAACCGGGCCGCATCGCTGATTTGCGGTTTGGTGCTTTTCAGCCGGGCTGGTCGCGGCTGGTTGTCGATCTGGCGGAGCCGATGCTGCCGGTGGAGACAGGAATGCCTGTCGACACGGCGTCTGGTGCCGCCAAACTTGAGATTACGTTGAAAACAGCAAGTGCGGAAGACTTCGCTGCCGCGGCCGGGATGCCCGTCGATCCGAGTTGGACAGAGGCGTTTGTTGCGCCGCCCAAGCCGCAGATACCAGAGGCTGAGGACCGCTTTGTCGTGGTGATCGACCCCGGCCATGGCGGCATCGACCCGGGCGCGGAACGCGATGATGTGACCGAGAAAGACCTGATGCTCAGCCTTGGGCGCGAACTGCGCGATGCGTTGGTACGGTCCGGCGCGGATGTTGTCATGACCCGGGAAGACGATCGGTTTGTGGCGCTGGAAACGCGGGTCGCGATCGCGCATCAGGCACAGGGCGACATGTTTTTGTCGCTGCATGCTGATGCGCTGAGTCAGGGTGGGGCCAAAGGTGCGACAGTGTACCTGTTGTCAGATGAAGCAAGTGACACTGCCTCCGACCATCTGGCCGCACGGCACAACCGGTCCGACATCATTGCGGGTGCGGATCTGACCGGATCAGATGATCAGGTCGCGGGTATCCTGCTGGATCTGGCGCGACAGGTGACCGAACCCCGATCCCGGGCGCTGGCAGCCGCATTGGTTGACGGCATGGCCGAATCAGGCGGGCCAATGAACCGCCGCCCTCTGCGTAAGGCCGGATTTTCGGTGCTGAAATCCGCAGACATCCCCTCGGTTCTGGTCGAAGTGGGTTTTTTGAGCTCTGAACGGGACCTCGCGAATCTGCGCGATCCGGTGTGGCGCGGCGTGATTGTGGCGGCGATGGCAGAGGCGATCCTGAAATGGCGCGACAGCGACGCTGCGTTAAGTCCTCTTGTACGCCAGTAGCGAGCGGTTATCTGCCCTCAGGAACGGACCCGTGTTTTGACCCTTCTGCGTCAAAGAGGTATAGATCGGGGCAGATAAAATGTAAAAAAGAGCGGCCGAACCAGTGTTCCGATTTATCCTGTCTTTCTTTGGCGGTATCTTTACCGCGCTGACCATGAGCGTCGGCATGGTAGCGCTCACGATCGGGGCGATTTTCTGGATGTATGGCCGCGATCTGCCCAGCCACGAGTCGCTGGCGCAATACACGCCGCCGACCATCAGCCGCATCTATTCGGGGCAGGGCCGCCTGATCGACGAGTTCGCAAAGGAACGGCGCCTTTTTGCCCCCGCTGATTCGATCCCGGATATGGTCAAGCAGGCCTTCATTTCGGCGGAAGACAAGAATTTCTATACCCATGAAGGTTACGACCTGCGTGGCATCGGTGCGGCGGCCTTCGATGCGGTGAAGACGCGGGGCCGCGATGTGCGCGGTGCGTCGACCATCACCCAGCAGGTGATGAAGAACTTCCTGCTGTCCGGCGATCGTCGCGCGGAACGCAAGATCAAAGAAATTATCCTCGCCGCCCGCGTCGAAGAAGCGCTGCCGAAAGAGAAAATCCTTGAGCTTTATCTCAACGAAATCTTCCTCGGCCAGAACTCCTATGGCGTCGCCGCTGCTAGCCAGACCTACTTCAACAAACCGCTGACCGAGCTTGTCCCGCATGAGGCGGCTTTTCTGGCATCCTTGCCAAAAGCGCCTTCCGACTACCACCCGGTACGTCAGAAGGAGCGTCTGCTGTCCCGCCGCAACTTTGTGCTGCGCGAGATGATGGAAAACGGCTTCATCTCGGAAGCTGCGTACGAGAGCGAAAAGGCGCAGCCCTTGCGGTCGGTCCAGAACGGCGACTTTGACAGCTTCAAGGCCGACTTGCCGCCGCGGGATTATTTCACCGACGAAATCCGCCGCCAGCTGTCGCGCGATTTTGGTGAGGGCGAGTTCTTTACCGGCGGCCTGACGGTGCGGGCGACCATCGACAACGAAATGCAGCCCATTGCCGCAAATTCGCTGCGCCGCCAGTTAGAACAATACGACCGTGGTGTTGGTGTTTGGCGCGGCACGGGCAGGACCATTCCGGCAGAGCAACTGGTTGATGAAGCAAGCTGGCGTGAGGCATTGGCAAACCTGCGGGTGCCTCGCGATATTGATCTGGATGGCCAGTGGTATCCCGCCGTGGTGCTTGAGGTCGGCGCTAATGATGCGCGCATCGGCATCGACGACGTGGCCGAGGATGACGACGGTCACTATATCCCGGCCAAGGACGTCCAATGGGCGCGCAAGCGGCTGAAGGGGGGCAAGCTTGGCCCGAAGGCCAACGTCGCGGGGGACCTGCTCGAGGTTGGTGAAGTCGTGCTGGTCCGGCAGATGATCTCGGATGAGGATGGCAGCTTTATCCGCTGGACGTTGCGGCAGGTGCCCGAAGCGCAGGGCGGATTTGTGGCGATGGACGTCAACACCGGTCGTGTGATTGCGATGCAGGGGGGCTTTTCCTATCAGGCCTCTGTCTTTAACCGGGCCACGCAAGCCAAACGTCAGCCCGGTTCAAGTTTTAAACCGTTTGTCTACGCTGCGGCGCTGGATAGTGGCTACAGCCCGGCGACAATCGTTGTCGATGCGCCAATCGAGATTAACACGCCGCAGGGTTTGTGGCGGCCGCGTAATTCTTCCAACAAGTTTTACGGCCCCACACCGCTGCGGACGGGGATCGAACAGTCGCGGAACCTGATGACCATCCGTTTGGCGCAGGAAGTCGGTATGGGCGTGGTTGGCCAGTATGCTGAGCGCTTCGGCGTTTACGATTACCTGTCACCCGTGCTGGCCAATGCGCTGGGATCGCAGGAAACCACGCTCTACCAGATGGTGTCGGCTTACGCGATGTTCGCCAATGGCGGCGAAAGGGTCCAGCCCACGCTGGTAGATCGGGTACAGGACCGCTACGGTCGCACGGTCTATCAGCACGATCAGCGCATCTGTAATGATTGCAAACTGGTCAACCTTGACCCCGGCGTTGCGCCACGTGTTGTGTCCAATCGCGAACGGGTGATGGACCCGGTGACGGCCTATCAGTTGACCTCGATGATGAAAGGTGTTGTCGACAGGGGAACCGCCTCTGGCGCCATCGATTTGCCGGTGCCGATTGCTGGCAAGACGGGCACGACCAACGATGCCAAAGACGTTTGGTTCGTCGGGTTTTCGTCCAACATCGTTGCCGGGTGCTACATAGGCTTTGACAACCCGCGCAGCCTTGGCCGCCGCGCCTATGGCGCTGGCATGTGCGGTCCGGTGTTTCAGCGGTTTATGTCTGAAGCGATCAAGAAATTCGGTGGTGGTCCTTTCGAGGTGCCGCCCGGCGGCCATTTCATCAACATTGACCGCTTTACCGGCGCGCGCCTGAGCGAAGAAGCGTCCGGCCCGAATGTTGTCGCCGAGTATTTCCGCGACGGCGAGGAGCCGGTCTTTGGCATCATGTTCGACGGCGGCTTTGCAATGGGGGCTGATTTGCCGATGGTCGAAGGGGTAAACGGGCAGGGCCGCGAGGTCACGACCTCCACCGGCCAAAAGGCGGTGGTCGGACCGAAAGCAAGCTTTGGAAGCATCAGTTCGGGCGGGCTTTACTGACGCGTCGGTTGGCCTGCGCGCCTTGCGACGTCTTGCCGCCACGCCGACCTTGGTCTATCTCTCATGCGGCTCCGTCAGCGGGGCCGCATCTCATTTTGAAAGCAGGCTAACATGCGCGCAGAGGCACAGAATATCGCGGATCAGATCGGCAAATCGCTGGAGTTGCTGGCGCAGCGGCTGAATGTAGAAACCGCGCAGCACCGGCTGGAGGAATTCAATGCCCGCGTCGAAGATCCGAACCTGTGGGACGACCCCGAGGCTGCTCAGAAACTGATGCGCGACCGCCAGATGCTGGTGGATGCCATCGCGACCTATGAGAGTATCAAACAAGATCTGGCCGACAACGTCGAGTTGATCGAACTTGGCGAGATGGAAGATGACGCCGAAGTTGTGACAGAGGCCGAAAACGCATTAAAGGCACTGGCCAGTAAAGCGGCGCAGAAAGAGCTTGAGGCTTTGCTGGACGGCGAAGCCGATGGCAATGACACCTTCCTCGAAATCAACTCAGGCGCCGGTGGTACCGAGAGCTGTGATTGGGCCAGCATGTTGGCGCGGATGTATGTCCGCTGGGCAGAGAAAAAAGGGTATAAAGTTGAGCTCCAATCAGAGAGCGCGGGTGAAGAGGCAGGCATCAAATCCGCGACCTACAAGATCAGTGGTCCAAACGCCTATGGCTGGTTGAAATCGGAATCCGGGGTTCACCGTCTGGTCAGGATCAGCCCGTTTGATTCCGCGGCGAAGCGGCACACCTCTTTTACGTCGGTCGGGGTTTATCCGGTGGTGGATGACAACATCGAAATTGAAGTCAATCCGGCAGACATTAGAATTGATACGTATCGTTCGTCAGGTGCGGGCGGGCAGCACGTGAACACCACGGATTCGGCTGTGCGCATCACCCACGCGCCGACGGGAATTGTTGTGACAAGTTCCGTCAAATCGCAACACCAGAACCGTGACATTGCCATGAAAGCTTTGAAATCAAGGCTTTATCAGATGGAGTTGGATCGCAGAAATGCGGCAGTCAATGAGATGCACGAGAACAAGGGTGATGCGGGCTGGGGCAACCAGATCCGATCTTACGTGCTGCAGCCCTATCAGATGGTGAAGGACCTGCGCACAAATTACGAAACTTCAGACACCAAAGGGGTTCTTGACGGGGATCTTGATGGTCTGATGGCAGCCACACTGGCGTTGGCGGTCTCCGGCAAAAGCCGTGCCGAAGCACAGGGCGGCTGATACCCAAGGGCAAGCTTCCTGATGTCACGGGTTTGCACTAGGCTCTGAAAACTTTCTGGAGTTGGCACGACAGGGAGGCCCAATTGGACCTGATGGACATGGACGCGCTGGCGCTGTCGCGGGCACTGGAACAACGCAAAGTAAGCGCAGTTGAGGTGATGCAGGCCACACTCACGCGGATCGATGCGGTGAATGGTGCGGTCAACGCTGTCGTTTCTCTGCGGGACGCGGACGGGCTG
>Ga0316197_10002739_pt1 | contig 12578 bp, 9 predicted proteins | sample OudBiesiAoxic_MG_FD_204939 | JGI IMG/M metagenome (GOLD analysis project Ga0316197, IMG submission 204939) | Coastal sediment microbial communities from Oude Bieten Haven, Netherlands - site A oxic | ecosystem: Environmental > Aquatic > Marine > Coastal > Sediment | place: Netherlands...
CAGATCAGTCGTAATGAGCTTGCGACCCCATCGGCTGACATCGAACTGGATGGCGAGGACATGACTCTGGTTTCCATTTCGATCGATGGACGGGCACTCGAGGAAAGCCGGTTTTCAGTGGCTCCGGGTAGGTTGGTCATTCACGACGCGCCCGATAAGTGCACGCTGGAGATGGAAGTTGAAATCAAGCCGCATGAAAATACGGCGCTGGTCGGCCTTTACCCATCCGGAGACTTTTTGTTGACTCAGTGCGAGGCCGAAGGCTTCAGGAGAATCACCTATTTTCCGGATCGGCCTGATGTGATGAGCTGTTTTGAAGTGACGCTGGTCGCCGATGCAAAACGCTATCCGGTGCTTCTGTCAAACGGAAATCCCGTCGATTCTGGAGGTTTGGATGGTGGCCGGCACTGGGTTCGCTGGGATGACCCTTTCTCCAAGCCAAGTTACCTGTTTGCACTCGTTGCGGGCGATCTGGCCTGTGTCGAGGACCATTTCAGGACAAAAAGTGGTCGTGATGTAACCTGCCGGGTCTATGTTGAACATGAAAACATCGATCGCTGTGACCATGCCATGGAGTCGCTTATTCACTCGATGAAGTGGGACGAAGACCGCTTCGATCTCGAGTATGACCTGGAAATCTACAATATCGTCGCCACCAATGATTTCAATATGGGGGCAATGGAAAACAAGTCATTGAATATCTTCAATTCCAAGTACGTACTGGCTCGGCCGGATACGGCCACCGACTTCGATTTCAAGGGGATTGAAGGCGTTATCGGTCACGAGTATTTCCATAACTGGACGGGTAACCGGGTCACCTGCCGGGACTGGTTTCAGCTAACGCTTAAGGAAGGTCTCACGGTATTTCGTGACCAGGAATTTTCATCAGATATGCAATCAAGGGCCGTGAAACGGATTAGTGATGTTCGTGTGTTGCGGGCCAAGCAGTTTCCTGAAGATGCCGGCCCGATGTCTCATCCGATAAGGCCGGATAAATATATAGAAATCAATAACTTTTACACCATGACGGTGTATCAGAAAGGCGCTGAGATTATCCGTATGTACCATACTTTGCTGGGCGAAGAGGGTTTCCAGAAGGGTATTAATCTGTATTTTGATCGACATGATGGAACCGCTGTTACCTGCGATGATTTCCTGGCTTCGATGGCGAATGCTAATGATGTTGACTTGAGCAAATTCGGTCATTGGTATAGCCAGTCAGGTACACCTGAGGTTACCGTTAGCAGCCAGTACGATCCGACGGCGAAGACTTTTACACTGCACTTGTCCCAGAGAACTCCGCCGACCCCCGACCAGGCTGAAAAACAGAACCTCGTGATCCCTGTGTCGGTTGGGTTGATCGCAGATGACGGGCGAGAATTGTCACTGAGGTTATCCGGTGAATCAGCGGAAGGAGGAACCTCCCGCTTGCTCGTGCTGCAGGAGGAAAGCCAGAGTTTTGTATTTGAAGATGTAGAGGCACAGCCTGTGCCTTCCCTGTTGCGCGGGTTTTCAGCACCGGTGAAGCTAAAGTACCCGTATTCGACGCATGAACTGGCCGTGCTCATGGCTCATGACAGCGATTCGTTTGTTCGGTGGGAAGCCGGGCAGCTATTGGCGCAGCGTGAAATCCTCAATAATGTTGACCGGTTGGCGGCCGGTAAAGACGGCGTTCTGGAAACTGAACTGATTGAAGCAGTTGCCGCGATGCTCGCGGACGAGAATTCTGACCCGGCGCTGATCGCGGAAGCATTGATGTTGCCCGGGGAAGAATACCTGGGTGCACAGATGCCTGTCGTAGATGTGCAGGGAATCCACGAAGCGCGACAGTTTGTGAAATCCGGCCTGGCCAACGCTTTGCGTCCGGCTTTTGTACAGCGTTTCGGTTCGTTGACAGATGGCAAGGCTTACTGCAAGACAAGGGCCGCAATGGCGCGTAGAAGCCTGAAAAATATCTGTCTGTCCTACCTGATGCTGACGGAATCAGGCACCGCTCTTGCCCAGGCACAACTCGAAACCAGCGATAACATGACCGATACCCTGGCTGCGTTGCGTGGGCTTGTCTGGGCCGAAACTCCGCTGGCTGACAAGGCTCTGCAAGATTTTGAAACGCAGTGGCAGGATGATGCCCTGGTCATGGATAAATGGTTTTCAATCCAGGCCGCGATGCCTGGAGAGCACGCCGTCGAGCGTGTCAGGAAGTTGATCGATCACCCGGGTTTCAGCTTGACGAATCCCAACAAGGTGCGATCGCTTATCGGTGTCTTTTCAACGATGAATCCAACTGGTTTTCATAATGCCGACGGTTCCGGTTATCGTTTGCATGCCGACCAGGTGATTGCCCTGGATGCACTAAATCCCCAAATGGCTGCCCGGATGGCCGGGGCATTCAATTCGTGGACACGCTATGACGAGAGCCGTAAAGCCCTGATGAGGAAACAACTCGAAAAGATTGCGAGTGTGCCGTTATCACCTGATGTTTTTGAAATCATCAACAATGCGTTGGACATGGAAAAAGGCAGGCGCGATAAATGAACCCATTGGATTCACTCCCGCTTGTCCTGGTTTTAGTCCTGGCAACCCTGACCCAGGTTTTCTTCATAGAACTGGGCTTCCGATATGGAATCAGGAAGGGCGGTACCAAGGCAGTCAAGAACCAGATGGCGCAGGTGCGGGCTATCATGGGTGCCTCACTGGGTCTTCTGGCCTTTATGTTGGCATTCAGCTTCAGCATGGCCCAGCAACATTTTGAACAGCGCACCCAGGCCTATATGTTGGAGGTCAGTGCCATTGACTCCGCTTTTCGCGGTGCCGACCTGATCCCTGCGGATTCCCGGGATGAAGCCAAGAGCGTGCTGATACAGTTTGCAGAGGGGCGGTTGGCTCTGACGAAGGCTGCAAAAGAGGGAGACTTTGATCAGGTTATCCAGATGGTTCGCGAATCCGAGCGCATGCATGATCGCCTCTGGAAGATTGCCGAGTCGGCGATGGAGGGCTCCGGCGGCGGGGAAGATACCGGTATTTTCGCCCAGTCCGTCCTGGCCATGATCAACGCCCATGACCAGAGATTACAGGCGGCGCTTTTCAATCGCGTCAGTCCGATTATCTGGCTCACGCTATTCCTGATGTCGCTGTTATCCATGGTCGTGATGGGCTATCAGGCCGGGCTGACAGGCCATCGTAGCGGCCTGGCGACCTGGACGCTGGCGATCACGTTTTCAGCAGTCATGACCCTGATTACTGATCTCGACCGGCCCAACATGACCTTGTTCCAGATGAACCAGGGGTTGATGGTGGAGCTTGACAACAGGATGCAGGACGAGGTCAACCGTGATCCTGTTTCCCGGCAACCTTGATTAAGGGGTGGTTTCAAAAGTGGCTTATCCCGGGGTTATGCAGCGTCGTTTTCCTGGCACAGGGCTGTTCATCCGGAGATTCTCTGCAAAAACCGACAGAAGTCCCGGTGACTGTTGTTGAAGGCATGTTGATCAAGAATGAACTGCCGTTTCCGATTACCGATGTGATGATCAATATCCCTTCGACAGGTGGTTTTGCGGGCTGCGGAAACGTGATGCCTCGCTCGGTCTGCCGAACCAGTTTCGAAAAAGTCGATTACACGGCCAATGCGCTGGTGGTTAGCTGGAAAGAGTATGGTACGTCCCACCAGACGGGTGAGGTCGTGCTTGAGTTGCCTGGTGACCTGGATCCGGTAAAACCTGTTTGGCTGGAGGTTGTGGTTTTTGCGATGGGCCAGGCGGGCGCCCGGTTTGTTCAGCCTTAAATCGGCCGGATAAAAATCTCAGATATCGTTGATCGCTTTGAGCAGCAGGCTGCGCTGCAAATCGGCATCGTGGCGGGTCGAAAATTTAGGCGCCAACCTCAGGTCACCACCAAAACGAATATTGAACTGGTAACCTTCGCCGTCTTCCGCCTCGAACACGCGCGTGAGGAAAATTATTTTGTCCAGGACGATGGCATAGCCCTGTAGTTCATACACTCGTGTCATCAGCAGTCTCCTGTACGGTCAATAGACCGCGCTGTACTTTATTATCTTTCACCCATGATATGTTAATCTGAGTGCAGGTATGAAAAAGCTGATCCTCATTTTCGGAATGTTTCTGCTGGCGGGCTGCGCCAGCCCTTACTATCCGGTTTATGTCTCCAGCGAGGGTGACTATTATATCGCCGAGCGAAACACCAACGGCCCCTATTATGGCACCGGCGACCTGTTGTTTGATGATATCGGCATGTATCCCTGGTGGGCCGGGGGTTACCCGATCGATGTCTTTGCATACTACAGCCCGTTTTTTTACCCCCATTATTTTTCTGTCTGGTACCCGCCGGGTTATAACCCCTTCTACGGCTTTTACGGTGGTCATTACTCATACTGGTGTCCGCCCTACCAGATTCGCCGCTACGCCCGGCACAACAGGTCTGCCGGCAGCAAGGGAAGCCCTGTCATGCCACCGGTTTCCACGGGGGCCATTGTGGCTGCCAACCCTGAGATCTGGCGTGCAATTGACCGGGCTGCCGTGAAACGCGAGGTTCTCAACCGTGGAGGGGTAGGCTGGAAAGCGAATCCATCTGCGCGGACAATCTCGACTTACTCGCGCCCGTCAACGTCGTTTCCCAAATCCGGATTGAGCATTGCACCAAGTACGTCACGTAACCGCATGACCACTGGTTCCGCCCGGACCATTCGAAGGGCGCCGGTTTCCAGCAGGTCTCCTGCGCTGCGCGAACAGTAATTACGCTGCATTTTCAGTACAATACGCTCTCATTGGAATCCCGTGACGGGAGCGGAAGCCTTTTTGATGATGCAGTACTCCGAAACATTTGATGTGATTGTGATTGGTGGCGGCCATGCCGGTACCGAGGCTGCGCTCGCTTCTGCGCGAAGTGGCGCCCGGACGTTGTTGGTGACGCACAGTATCGAAACGATTGGGCAGATGAGCTGTAACCCGGCCATCGGTGGTATTGGTAAGGGTCACCTGGTCAAGGAAATCGACGCCATGGGTGGTGTGATGGCCCACGCCGCAGATGCTTCAGGTATCCAGCTCAGAACATTGAACTCAAGCAAGGGCGCTGCCGTGCGTGCCACGCGCGCGCAATGCGACCGCAGTCTTTACCGCGCATTTATCCGGTCAGCGGTGGAGGGGCAGGAGAACCTGTCAATTTTCCAGGCTGCTGTTGATGACCTCCTGGTGGATGGTGATCGAATCGCAGGTTGCCGAACGGCGGCCGGTCTCGAATTCAGATCATCGGCCGTGGTGCTCACCACCGGGACTTTCCTCGGTGGAAAAATCCACATTGGCGAAGAACAGTTTGCCGGCGGTCGTGCAGGCGACCCGCCATCCAACGTTCTGGCTGCGCGTCTCCGGGAAATGCCATTCACCGTATCGCGCCTGAAGACCGGCACGCCGCCCAGGATTGATGGCAAGACAGTTGATTTCAGCGCGCTGCAGGAACAACCCGGGGATTCCCCACGGCCGGTATTTTCTTACATGGGTAGCGAAAAGGATCACCCGGAGCAGGTTTGCTGCTGGATTACCCACACCTCGGAACAAACGCACGAAATCATCCGGCAGGGTTTGCACCGCTCACCCATGTATTCCGGTGTCATTGAGGGTGTGGGGCCACGCTACTGCCCATCCATCGAAGATAAAATCGTACGGTTCGCCGAGCGCAACAGTCATCAGATTTTTGTTGAGCCGGAGGGCCTGCAGACGCGGGAGTTATATCCCAACGGCATTTCAACGAGCTTGCCGTTTGATGTCCAGATGGCGTTTGTGCGCTCGATCAAGGGTTTTGAAAACGCACATATTACGCGACCCGGTTATGCCATTGAGTATGATTTTTTCGACCCTCGGGAGTTGCATGCCTATCTCGAAACCAAGCATGTTCCCGGCCTGTTTTTTGCCGGGCAGATCAACGGGACGACGGGTTATGAAGAGGCGGCTGCCCAGGGGCTGGTCGCAGGTATTAACGCGGCCCGTTCAAGCCGGGGAGAATCGATGTGGTGCCCGCGGCGTGAAGATTCCTACATGGGTGTGATGATCGATGACCTGGTCACACAAGGCACAGTGGAGCCCTACCGGATGTTCACCAGTCGTGCAGAATACCGCCTGCTATTACGTGAAGATAACGCCGACCTGCGCCTGACTGAGAAGGGCCGTGAACTCGGCCTGGTTGATGACGACCGGTGGAACGCGTTTTCAGAGAAACGGGAAAGTATCGAAACCGAGCGTCAGAGGCTGAACGAACTCTGGGTCGCTCCGGGCAACGATCTGGCCAATGCGCTTGAGAAGAAACTCGGAATTTCAGTCAGCAAGGAGTGCCGGGCACTGGACCTGTTGAAACGGCCCGAAATGGACTATCAGAAGCTGGTGTCGGTGGAAGGGGTTGGCCCCGGTAGCGTATCCCCGAAAGTCGCAGAGCAGATTGAAATCCAGCTGCGTTATTCGGGTTACCTGGGTCGACAGGAGGACGATATCGTCCGTCGCCAGAGGCACGAGAGTATGCTCATCGCAGGCGATTTGGATTATTCCGCTGTCAGGGGTCTTTCGTCCGAGGTCAGGGAAAAGCTGGAACGCGTAAAGCCGGACACCATTGGCCAGGCATCGAGAATTCCGGGAATGACTCCGGCAGCTATCTCGATATTGCTGGTGCACCTGAAAAAATTGCGTAAAAAGGTAGCCTGAGTCCTTTTCGCGCAGATTTGACGCGCTTTATCACGAATAAGAAACGTTCCATTCACAGTTTCTTAACACAGAATCATTATGCTAGAAGTGTAAGTTGACTGTGCCTAGCGTGTCGCCCCTCTACACAGGCAGTCCCCACACTTCTATGCCTTATGCGATACGCTTTCAAGCCCCGGATCCTATTCGGGGCTTTTTTTTTGGCTCGTAATTGGCCAGTATGGTGGCGACACAGGGGTGACCGTAAATGAAAACCAGATCATGAGCAGGTTCAATAACGGCGAATGGGCCAACACGCCTATTTATGCATTGAAAGGGTTTTGCATGGGTAGCGCGGACATCATTCCGGGTGTCAGCGGCGGTACGATGGCGTTGATCCTGGGAATATATGAACGCCTGTTAACCGCCATTCGTTCTTTTGATGCTCCCTGGTTCGTGAGTCTCTCCAGGCTACACTTCTCCGAAGCCCTTTCGCGCAATGACTTATGGTTTCTCATTCCGTTGGGCCTGGGTATTTTCTCAGCGATCCTGTTCTTCACGCGCGTCATACCCTTGCCGGCCCTCATCCTTTCTCATCCTGAGCTGGTTTATGGCCTGTTTTTTGGGCTGATTGTCGCCTCGGTCGTCATCCTGATGGGAGAAGTGGACAGATATGGAATCAAGGAAGTTCTGACCACGTTCGTTGGTGTCGCGCTGGGTTTTACCATTGTTAACCTGGTGCCGGTGGAAACGCCGACGGCAGCCTGGTTTATTTTCCTGTGCGGATTTATTGGCGTAAGTGCGATGTTGCTTCCGGGAATTTCAGGTTCATTCATTCTGCTGATCCTGGGAAAGTACGCTTATATTATTAATGCGCTGGGTGAGTTTAACCTGGTCGTCATCGTCACGTTCGGCCTGGGCCTGGTCTCGGGGTTAATGGTGTTTTCACGGACGATCGTGTGGTTACTGAAGCACTACCACCAGTCCACCTTACTGGTGATTAAGGGAATTTTGATCGGCTCGCTTTGGATCATCTGGCCTTTCCAGGAGCGCATTTACGAAACAGTCCGGGGTAAATCGAAACTCATTGGGTCGAGTCCGGAATGGCCTGTCGCACTGGATTCCACGGTTGCCGGGTCGCTGGCCTTAATGGTGGCCGGGTTTACTTTTGTGATGGTGATACATCGAATGTCAGGCCGGCATAAAGCACCGGCATGACAGGGGCCTGTTATTGATCCATATTCAGTATTGATACCAACGGTCGTGGTGGTTTGCGGTCGGTTTACGGTAGAATTCAACGCTTTGGCAGGCCGAAAGTCAGCAGGAAACTATAAATGAGCACTGAAAGCGGGTTCACACCCACCAACTTCATCAGAAACATCATCATCAAGGATCTGGAAACCGGAAAACACAGCGGGATCGTGACGCGTTTTCCACCGGAGCCGAATGGCCACCTTCATATAGGTCATGCCAAGTCGATCTGCCTCAACTTTGGCGTGGCTGCGGAATTTGGCGGCCGGACCAACCTGCGTTTTGATGACACCAATCCACTGAAGGAAAACGAGGACTTCATGCTGGCGATCATGGAGGATGTGCGTTGGCTGGGTTTTCAGTGGGATGAATTGCTCCATGCGTCTGATTATTTCCAGCAACTATATGAGTTTGCGTTGCACCTGATCAGGACCGGTAAGGCCTACGTTGAAGAGCTCAATGCAGAGGAAATCCGCGAATACCGCGGCACCCTCACTGAGCCCGGCAAGGAGAGCCCCTTCCGTGACCGTCCGGTCGAGGAGAACCTGGACTTGTTCGAGAGGATGAAAGCCGGTGAGTTCGAGGATGGCAAGCTGGCCCTGCGTGCGAAAATTGATATGGCATCACCGAATATCAATATGCGTGATCCCGTGGTTTACCGAATTCGTAACGCATCCCATCACCGCACCGGGGACGAGTGGCACATCTACCCGATGTACGACTGGGCACACGGTATTTCTGATGCGATCGAAGGAATCACGCACTCGCTTTGTACACTGGAATTCGAGGACCACCGGCCACTTTATGACTGGTTCCTGGACAATATTCCAACTCCCAGTCGTCCGCGCCAGATTGAGTTTTCGCGGGGTAACCTGGATTACACGGTGATGAGTAAACGCCGTCTGCGCGAATTGGTGGAGGAGGGCCATGTCAGCGGCTGGGATGATCCGCGCATGCCCACGCTTTCAGGTCTTCGCCGCCGCGGGTTTCCGCCCCAGGCGATCCGTAACTTCTGGACCGAGATGGGTGTTTCCAAGGCAGAGAGCATCATTTCGATGGGCGTGTTGGAGAACGCGGTTCGTAACGAATTGAACGTGAGTGCGCCAAGGACCATGGCAGTGCTCGACCCTTTGAAGGTCGTGTTGACAAATTACCCGGAAGGCGAAACCGAGTGGCTGGAGGCCCCGGTCCATCCCCAGAATGAGGAGATGGGAACCCGCCAGGTCGCCCTGACGCGCGAGATCTGGATTGAACGGGGAGATTTCATGGAAGAGCCACCGCGTAAGTTCTTTCGGCTCAAGCCAGGCGGCGAGGTTCGTTTGCGCAACGCTTTCATCGTTCAGTGTACCGACGTAATCAAAGACGAAAACGGTGAGGTTGTTGAACTCCATTGCACGTTCGATCCTGAAACGCGTTCCGGCATGCCGGGGGCTTCGCGAAAGGTCAAGGGCACGATCCACTGGGTGTCAGCGGAACACGGCAAGCCGGCGGAAATCCGCTTGTGCGACCGGTTGTTTACGGTTCCCAATCCGCTGGGGGAAAAAGACCGTGACTACAGGGACTTCCTCAACCCGCATTCCCTGGATGTCATAGAAAACGCGATCGTGGAGCCCGCCGTGGCCGAGGGTGGGGCCGGCGATTTTTACCAGTTTGAACGCACAGGTTATTTTTGCCACGACAGCACTGACTCAAAACCAGGTAAACCGGTACTTAACCGGATTGTGACTCTTAGAGACTCCTGGGCGAGAATTGAAAAAGAAATGGCAAGATAGCCGGTAAACAGGATGCATGACTAACGTCACCCTCGCTGGAGCAGGGTGAGCTGCTACACTTTTGATTGATCGTTAAACAGGGAGAAGCAAAATGGGTTGGACTATCCTGATTATTCTGGGTGCCGCTGTTCTTTTCGCCATTTCGATATACAACCGGTTGGTTGCAGGTCGGAATCGATTCAAGAATGCGTTTGCACAGATCGACGTGCAACTCACCCGGCGTCATGACCTGATTCCTAACCTGGTCGAAACGGCCAAGGGTTACATGAAGCATGAGCGCGAAACGCTCGAAGCGGTGATCAACGCACGCAACACGGCTGTGTCCGGTTTGAAGGAAGCAGCGGCTGATCCATCCAATCCTGAAGCCATGAAGAAACTTGCGGAAGCTGAGCAGGGCTTGTCGGGTGCACTGGGTCGTCTGTTTGCCTTATCTGAGGCCTACCCGGATCTGAAAGCTAATGAAAACATGATGCAACTCTCGGAAGAACTGACCACCACTGAAAACAAAGTTGCGTTTTCCCGCCAGGCATACAACGACTCCGTCATGGACTACAACACGCTGCGCGAATCATTCCCGAACAACTTTTTTGCCGGTTGGTTTAATTTCAGGCCTGCTGAGTTGCTTGAGATCGAGGATGAGGCCAAGCGCGAAGTGCCTAAAGTCAGCTTCTAAAGTGACGGCCTGAATGTCCGTATGAATTTTTTCGAACATCAGGACAGGGCGCGAAAGCAGTCCCGTTGGTTGATCTTCGTTTTTATCCTGGCCGTGCTGGCAATCGTCGCGTCCATTGACCTGCTTTTACTGCTGGTGATGGGCGTATCCGGTTTACAGGATGGGGAAGTACCCCTTTCAATCGGTGAGACTGTTAAAGCTAACCTTGGATTGCTGACCGGGGGCGCGATAGCCTGCGTTGCAGTGATTGGTCTTGCGAGCCTGTTCAAGACGGCCAGTTTGCGTTCCGGTGGCGGGCAGGTTGCCAGGCAGCTGGGCGGGACGTTGGTGGAATCCGATACCCGGGATGCCAACCGGCGTCGTCTGCGCAATATAGTAGAGGAAATCGCACTGGCGTCCGGGGTTCCGGTCCCGGAGATCTACGTACTGGAGCAAGAGTCCGGGATCAATGCGTTTGCAGCCGGTTTTACACCGGCAGATGCCGCTGTGGCGGTTACACGGGGCGCTCTTGAAAAACTCGACAGGAATGAACTCCAGGGCGTCATTGCCCATGAGTTCAGTCACATTCTGAATGGCGATATGCGCATCAACATTCGTTTGATGGGGGCGCTTTTCGGTATTCTTCTGTTGGCCCTGATTGGCCGTCGTGTCTTGATTCATTCACATTTTGCCGGGCGTTCGCGTGACAAGAACGGAGCAGCGATATTGCTCATTGCATTCGGATTGATGGCAGTGGGATACGTCGGGATGTTTTTCGGTCGATGGATCAAGGCAGCCGTGTCCCGCCAAAGGGAATACCTGGCGGATGCATCCGCAGTCCAGTTTACCCGCGATCCGCAGGGCATTGGAGGGGCGCTGAAGAAGATTGCCGTATACAGCGATAGCTCTTTCCTGAATACCGATACCGAGGAAATCAGTCATATGCTGTTTGGGGATGGCCGTAAGATGATGATGTTCTCGACTCACCCGCCAATGAATGAGCGGATCAAGCGGGTCGACCCGGGTTTCCAGCCCGAGGATCTCGACCGGCTTGCTGCCCGGATTCAAAGGGATCAGCTAAAGGCGAGGAAGAATGCAGAACGGGAACAGCGTGAAACGACAGAGCCGAAAAAGGGCATGTTTGACGCGGGTAACATTATCGATCAGATCGGGAAGCCCGACTGGGACAGAATGCTGGTGGCGGCTTCGATCGCCGCGTCTATTCCTGACAACATCGCCGGGGCTGCCCACTCTACCGAATGGGCGCCGGAAGTCCTTTTCTATTCACTTCTGGACGCTGATGAAGAAGTCCGGGAGGAACAGTTGCTGGCCGTCGCAAAGAAAATGGGCGGGGATAGCGAGGCACAGGTCCGTTCCCTGGTCCGGGCGGGCGGTTTGGTTTCGGCAGAGCAACGGCTACCGCTGCTGGAAATTGCATTTCCTGCGCTGAAGCGCCGTCCGCCGGATTTCATCGCTAAGGTGCTCGAAACCGTGAAGGCCCTGGTCGATGCGGATGGCCGCATTGATGTATTCGAGTATCTTCTGGCGCGCGTGATCTCTATGTATCTGTGGGAGTCGCATAATCCGCACCGGGTGCGCGTTGCGGGCAGCAAAATGCTCTCTTCCTGCAGAAAAGAAGCGCTCCAGGTTTTAGCGGTGTTGGCGCGCCATGGCAGTCAGGATCAATCGACTGTTACTGCAGCCTTCGGCGCTGGACTGGATTTATTGGGGTTAGACCGGGAAACGGCACTTCCGGATACCACCGACTGGGTTGCGATTCTCGATAAGGCCTTACCGAAGCTGGATCGCCTCAGGTCCGGCGAGAAAGAAAAACTGGTGGCGGCGATGACAGGCGTTGTGCTGCAGGACGAGCAACTGGCGATTACTGAACTCGAATTACTGAGGGTGACCTGCGACCTTATCCACGTACCGCTGCCCCTGCTTACTGTTCCGCAGCAAACTTCTCCGCGATCATAATTGTCGGTGCATTGGTATTGCCTGAAACCAGTGTGGGCATGACCGATGCATCAACCACAGAAAGTCCTTTGAGTCCCCTCACGTTTAACCGGGGATCGACAACCGCCTGGTCGTCTACGCCCATTTTGCAGGTGCCAATGGGATGGTAGATGCTTTCAGCCTTATTGCGGATAAAATCTAGTAAATCGTCTTCGGACCGGGCTTCTGCGCCGGGATAAACCTCTTCGCCGACATACGGAGCAAAGGCCT
>Ga0316197_10002740_pt1 | contig 12577 bp, 12 predicted proteins | sample OudBiesiAoxic_MG_FD_204939 | JGI IMG/M metagenome (GOLD analysis project Ga0316197, IMG submission 204939) | Coastal sediment microbial communities from Oude Bieten Haven, Netherlands - site A oxic | ecosystem: Environmental > Aquatic > Marine > Coastal > Sediment | place: Netherlands...
TCGGTGATGTCGCCTTGATAAAACACTGGCGCGCGCCCGTGTTTTTCCTTCATCCGAAGAACAAAATCGCTGGCGTCCGATCTTCCTATAAATGCAACCTTGGCACCCTGTGCCATAAATCCGTCTGTAAGATCCGCGCCAATACCAGATCCGCCCCCGGTAATGAAAACCGATGTATCCGCCAGATCGTGAAATGTTGCAGTCATCTCCATATCGGATTCCTTTGCAAATTGGCCTCGGTGCATTTGCAAATTTTCCAAACGCGCAGAACTTGAAGCATCATCAGGTGTTTAACCGTTCAGTTTGTGCCTTTCAATCACCCACATGGTTTGTGTAAAGCGCCAAGTCAGACGCAGGCTACTTGCCATCAACGCCGCACTTGACAGCGTCAGTTCGTGCTTTTTTACGCCAGCGGTGCACGCGAAAAATGGGATGCGGAGCTGCTCGTGGAGATGCGGGTCGAGAATGCACGTTTGCACAAGGAAATTGGTGCGACAATGATCTATTTAACCCAAGATCAGGTCAGCACGATCACCCTTGCAGATAAAACAGTTGTCTTGCGCGGCGGCTATATTGAACAAGGCGGCGCGCCGCTGGACCTTTACCGTGGTCCCGACAATAGGTTTGTTGCAGGCTTCATCGGGTCGCCTGAAATGAACTTCCTTGCGGGCCATGTTGTCGACGGCGGCGTAGACGTACCCGCGTTGGGGCGGACCGTTTCGGTTTCGGCGACGTTTCCTGCGATCGGGGCGGCGGTGATGTTAGGCATTCGACCAGAGTTTCTGGAGATGCAATCAGCGCAGGGCGCTTTGCGCGCTAAGCTGTCAGCAGCATTGGGCGGAGTTTCGTACCTCCACCTTGATGCGCCCTCAGACGAACGCATAATAGTTGAAGAACGTGGCGATGACCGTACAGCCGAAGGCGACGTTGTCGATGTATCCGTCGAGGCGCACCGCGCTATGGTGTTTGACCCTGAAACAGGTTTGCGCATCCGCTAGATACCCTGCAGCGTGCCGCTCTGCCGGTGGCTTGTCGTTTCAATCCTCTGTGTTGTGTGGCTTTTGGTCATCGGGTCAACAAATTGAAATATGGCGTGAGCAACTGGGGATAAGTTGGCCATTTATGTCTGCTTTTGCGTTCGTTAAGATACATGTGCCTGCGCGATTGCGCCACAGGGCCATCAGCACCTGTCGTGAATTCTCTTGCGCTTTTTGATCTGCTCCTGAATGACCATGAGTACGCAACAGAACCTGATTTTGAACGAGGCGCAATGAAACCGATACTTCGAAAAGAGGCGTTTGATCTGCCGGATGGACTGATCTACCTCGATGGCAATTCTTTGGGCCCACTGCCGCGCGGCGCTGCTGAAAGGTTGGCCAGTGTTTTGCATGACGAATGGGGCAAACTGCTCATCAAAGGCTGGAACGCTGCCGGCTGGATGGAGCAACCCAGCCGCGTGGGGGATATGATCGGGCGGCTGATCGGTGCGGCCCAAGGGTCGGTGGTCGTGGGGGATACTCTGTCGATCAAAGTGTATCAGGCGGTGGCCTCTGCCATCAAACTGGTGCCAGCTCGCAAAGTGATCCTGTCGGACGCTGGCAACTTTCCCAGTGATCTTTACATGGTAGAAGGGCTGATTTCTCTGCTGGGGCAGGGTTATTCTCTTAAAACTGTAGCACCGGAAGACGTCGCAGACGCGATCGACGAAACCGTCGCTGTTGTGATGCTGACCCAAGTTGATTACCGCACAGGACGCATGCACGATATGAACGCCCTGACTGCGCGTGCGCATCAGGCAGGTGCCGCGATGGTATGGGACCTGGCGCATTCCGCAGGTGCAATTCCGGTCGATATCAAAGCCTCTGGCGCGGAATTTGCGGTAGGGTGCACGTATAAATACCTGAATGCAGGGCCCGGTGCGCCAGCCTTTATTTATGTGCGACCTGATCTGGCCGAGACCGTTCAGCCCGCTCTAAGCGGGTGGTTGGGCCACCGCGCGCCCTTTGATTTTGCCGAACGATACGCGCCCGGTCTGGGTATCGAGCGGATGCGTGTCGGTACGCCGCCCGTCCTGCAGATGGCTGTTCTTGAGACAGCGTTGGCGCTTTGGGACGATGTGGACATGGATGCGCTGCGATCCGCTTCAGTTAGTTTGCAAGAACAGTTTATTACAGAGGTTGAGGCGCGGGTTCCTGAATTGAAACTGGCAAGCCCTCGGGATGCTGCAATCCGTGGCAGTCAGGTGTCGTTTGCGTTCGAGCATGGTTACGCCGCGATGCAGGCATTGATCTATCACGACGTTATTGGCGATTTCCGTGCGCCCAACATTATGCGGTTTGGATTTACGCCGCTTTACATTGATGCCGCAGATGTCACGCAAGCGGTCGATAGATTAGAGCGGATCATGCGCGACAGGCTTTGGGATCAAGCGCAATTCCAGACCAGAAATCGCGTCACCTGACGTGCAGGTGCTTGAAAGGTATAAATTGTCGTAATTGTGAAAATTTATGGGGAAATATTCTAGACATACCCCGATGTATTATTGACTTAGTGGTGGTCAGTTTCGCCCCGAGATGATCGAAAAACTCTGCGTGAGAGTGAAAATAGCAGCCGCCACGGTTACAATTGTCGGGCCCGTCGGCGTGTCAAATGCGAAGGACAGTGTCAGCCCTCCCAAGGCGGCGCAGGCACCGGTGAGCGTCGCCATAAGTGCCATACTTTCAGGTGTTCTCGAGATAGGGCGCGCCGCGGCCGCGGGGATAATCAACAAGGCTGCGATCAAAAGGGCGCCTACGACTTTGATCGCGACGGCGACCGTCACTGCCAGTGCTACGGTCAGTACCAGTTGCTCTTTCTTGGGGGTCAGGCCCGCGGCTTGCGCCATGTCGGGGCTGAGTGTCGTTGCCAAAAGGGCCTGCCAGCGCCACAGCACAAACCCTAAAACCAAAGCAGCACCAGACCATATCACCATCAGATCCACCCGTGACACTGCCAGTATATCGCCAACCAGATACCCCATCAGATCAACACGTGTATTGGGCAGAAATGAAACTGAAACCAGCCCCAGTGCCAAACCGGAATGTGCGATGACCCCCAGCAGAGCATCGCTGCCTAGACTGCGTCCGCTCAGCGTCGTGAGCAAAACCGCGACACAGAGGGCAATAAGCAAGACGCCCGCAAAAATTGAGACCCCGAAGGCCAGTGCCAATGCCACGCCCAAAATCGCGGCATGCGCTGTTGCATCCCCGATATAGGCCATCCTGCGCCAGACGACAAAGCACCCCAAAGGGGCTGCCGCAATCGCAACTCCTAGACCGGCAAGTGCCGCGCGTACCATGAAATCGTCCAGCATTACTCGGCCGCCTCATCATGGCCGTGGTCGCAGTCTGGCCCATGGCTATGACTGTGTTCGTGGCGGTATAGTGCCAACGCGCCTTGCGTGCCTGTTCCGAACAGGGCGCGATACTCGGGCGCGGAGGCGACGATTTCCGGCGCCCCTTCGCAGCAGACATGGCCGTTGATGCATAAAACCCTGTCTGAGGCTGCCATAACGACGTGCAAATCATGGCTGACCATCAAAACTGCGCAGCCCGTGCGACGGCGCACATCTTCGATTTGGTGGTAAAAACTCGCAGCCCCGGGCTGATCCAGTCCCTGTGTCGCCTCATCGAGGATCAGGACATCCGGCTTGTCCAATAGCGCGCGCGCTAGCAAAACGCGTTGGAACTGCCCACCAGACAGCCCGATCATTTGGCGGTCCGCAACTGTGGGGACACCGGCCGCACGTAACGCGGCAGCCACATCGGCCGCTGGTCGTTTGTACGGCAGGTTCAAAAAACGCGTGACCGTGAGGGGTAAAGTGCCGTCTATGGTCAGGCTTTGCGGGACGTACCCGATTTTGAGCCCCTTTTGGCGCGTTACCTTTCCGGTCAACGGACGCAACGCCCCGATCAGGGACCGCATGAGGCTGGATTTACCCGATCCGTTCGGACCAACAATTGTCACGATCTCGCCGGGCATTAACGCAAAGTTCACGTCCCGCAGCACCACGTTTCCATGGTAGGCGAGCGTCAGACCCTTTGTTTCTATCAGTGGTGTCATATCATTTTACTGGCAATCGGGACACAGGCCTTGCGCTTCGACCACAGTTCGCTCGATTTGGAACCCGGCAGCGCGCGCTGCATCCCCCAATCGTCCACCTGTGGGCGTTGTCTCTGTTTCCGCAACAGAATTGCATTTGCGGCAAATCAGGAAAGCGGGTGTGTGTGAATCTCCGGTATGGGTACAGGCGATGTAGGCGTTCAAAGCCTCTATTTTATGGGCTAAACCTGCTTTGACCAGAAAGTCCAAGGCCCGATAGGCGACAGGCGGTTGCGACCCAAGACCCTCTTGTGACAATTGCGCTAACAGTTCGTATGCACCAAGCGCGCGATGTTCTTTCAGCAATATCTCAAGCGCGCGTCGGCGCACTGGCGTCAGCTTTAGCTTGGCGGCTGCGCAATGCTCCTCGGCATGTTGCAGGGTCGTCTTGACGCAAATGCTGTGATTTGTGCAACCGAACCCGGTGGGACTCATTTTTGCGCTCCGCTTGAAATGCAATTGATATGTTATAACATTGTTGCTAACAGGATTTCGATCTCTAGACAAGGTGATGTGATGCGATTGCAGATTTCTTTATTATTTTTGGCTATTGGAACCGTGGCTCAGGCGGATTCGCCCAAGGTCGCCGTGGATATTGCACCGGTGCATGGTCTGGTCGCGCAAGTGATGGAAGGGGTAGACAGCCCTGATTTGGTCATACCGCCCGGTGCAAACCCGCATGGATATGCCATGCGCCCCTCCGAAGCCGCAGCTCTTGCACAGGCTGACATCGTGTTTTGGGTTGGGCCAATTCTGACGCCTTGGATGGCCGAGCCAATTGAAACACTTGCAGGGCAGGCGCGGCATATAGCTCTTTCGGAAGTCGATGATATTCCGCTGCTGGACTTGCGCGTCAGTGCTAGGTTCGAGGCACATGACCATGATCATGACCACGGGCGTGAAGACGACCATACTGATGCGGGCGACAATGCCCATGACAATCACGGGCACGACGAACATGCCCATGCGGATGACCATGGGCACGACGACCATGGGCACGCAGATGCGCACAAAGATGAAGAAAATCATTCCGAGGCGGAGGCCAGGACAGTCATTGATGGCCACATGTGGCTCAACCCGGAAGTGGCAGCGCTATGGGTCGACGAGATTGCGCGCGTCTTGTCCGAACATGATCCGGAAAACAAAAGCATCTATTTGGCCAACGCCGAAACGGCCCAAGCCGAGCTTGCCGCTTTAAATGCAGACATTGCCCAACAGCTGGCACCAGTCAGCGATATGCCGTTCATCGTTTTCCACGACAGCTACCAGTATTTCGAAAACCGGTTCGGTGTGACGGCTGTCGCGGCAGTCACCATCGGTGACTCAGGGACTGCAAGTGCAGCACGGCTGGCTGAAGTGCGTGAGGTCGTTGGTGAAACAGGGGCGACCTGTGCGTTGGCAGAACCGCGCGCCAGTCAGGGCTTGATCGATGCGGTGGCAGAAGGCGCGAACATTACTGTGACCCGCGTTGATGCGGTGGGCGTGGATATTCCAACGGGACCCGCGTTTTACGGGGCGCTGATGCGTCAACTCGCCGATGGTATCGCGAACTGCCTTTCAGGGAAGGCATCGTAAATAGGCCCCGCAGGGGATGCGGGGCCAACTGGTTATCAAAAATTACTTTGTAAAAATATTATCAGGCGGCGATTTTGCCGCCGCCTTGTTTCGTTACGACAACAACCGAAGGGCGAGGGGGCATGGCTGGATCAAAGTCGGGCCAACGGGTCGCAGGGTCCTCAAAAGTTGATGCTCTCTCGAACCCTTTGAAGTCGTTCGTACCATCGGTCCCGGGGTGCTGTACGGCGAGGAACAATGTCTCGCCGCTGTCATGAAAGTACGGACCACAAAGCTCGCCACCGACGGGGCAGCGGAAAAAAAGTTTTGAATGCCCGCGCAAATTGCCTTCGGTCTCCAAAGCGTAAAGACCATCGGATTTGCCCGTTTTGCCCCAGTTGCTTCCCTGATCGGTCGAAATCCAAAGCCGGCCATCCGCATCAATGGCGCAGTTGTCGGGGCTGCCGAACCAGCCGTTTTGAGATGTCTCGGGGTTCCACTCTGCCCCGACCTCTGCAACGTTTGGGTCGCCGCATTTTACAAGGATCGACCATGTGCCAGTGGTTGCGGCATGGTCTTCATTCGCTTCCTTGATTTCGATGATGTGGCCAAATGCGCTTTCGGGGCGCGGGTTGGCGGCATTAACCTGATCGGCCTTGCGACGCGTGTTGTTGGTTAACATCAGATAGGCAGTGCCGTTTGGCCCGGGCTGCGCATCTTCGGGGCGGTCCATTGGCGTGGCCCCCAGCAAATCCGCCGCAAGGCGCGTGTCGATCAGAACATCAGCCTGATCCGCAAAGCCGTTCGAGGTGTTCAGCGGGCCGTTGCCATGCACCAGCGGCAACCATTCGACGCTGCCATCTTCGTCAAAACGCGCGACATATAGCGTGCCCTCGGACAAAAGCGTGCTGCCAAAGACGGATGTTTCGGCCGTGACCTTGCCGTCAGAGACATATTTATACTGATAGTCAAAACGGTTATCGTCGCCTGAATAGATCACAAGGTGCCCGTCTTTGGAAACCGTCGTCTCGGCCCCTTCGTGGCGGAACCTTCCCAGAGCGGTGTGCTTGATCGGTGCGGCATCGGGCGTGCGGGGGTCCACTTCGACCACCCAGCCAAAGCGGTTGGGCTCGTTCGGTTCTTTGTCGATATTGAAGCGATCATAGTATTGACCCCATGCATACCAGCGACCCGGCACACCATAGCGCTTCATTTGCGCGGCTTCGGCCTGTGCCGAGACATCGGGTTTTCCCTCCGCATCAACAACGTCGGTCCAGAAATAGCCGTGGAAGTTCTCTTCGGCCATCAGGTAGGTGCCCCAAGGTGTCATGCCGCCCGCACAATTGTTGATTGTCCCGATCACCTTCATGCCGGTGGGGTCGGCGTTGGTTTTCATCCGGTCATGGCCTGCGGCGGGGCCTGAAAAGGTCATTTCGGTGTTTAGCGGTGTAATCCTGCGGTTGTAGGCGCTATCGCGGACCAAAGCCCATTTGCCATCGCTGCCTTGTTCGATTTCAACAACCGTGCCGCCATGTGCCGCCATCTCGATGTCCACGATGTCTTGTGTCATGCCTTCGAAATCCGCGCGGTCCTGACGGCCTAAGCCGGGGAACATCACTTCTTCGTTCGTGTATTCGTGGTTTACGCACAGCAAACCGCGCGTGCCGTCTTCTGTCAGCGGGGTAAATCCCACATAGTCGTTGTTGTATCCGAACTGCTTTAACTGAGCTGCTGCAGTTTGGTTGTTGACGTCGAAGTCTGGTGCATCGGCGGTGATCGGATCGCCCCAGCGTAGGAGTATATCAGCGTTATACCCTTCTGCGATGTGGTGCTCTTGGTCATTGCCCCAGGCCAATTCATTGAAATTGTAGCGCCCCTGGGTTTGCGCGGTTGCAGCCGCTTGCTTTGGCGCAATCATTGCCGACGTGCCAAACAAAGCGGTTGTCGCCGTCACGCCCAGCATGCCCCTGAGCATGTCGCGGCGTCCGTAGCGTGCGTTGATCACGTCACCAATTGTGCGCGTCAGGTTGGGGTTTGTTGGGATATCATCAAAGGCCTCATATGCTTCGGCTTTGTTTCCGTAGGCAGGGTCATTCAAAATGTCATCACGGTCCATGGATAGCTCCAGTTTATCGCTGTTTTCAAAGGTGCGCAAAGGCGAATCCCGCACTGCACGTCGTGGCCATGTGGTGCCCTGCTAATGTAACGCAGACATGACGGGCTGAGTGGCAATTTCTCTGCATCATGCCGTTGGGAGTAGACGCATTTCTTCAAGCAGTGCTGGGATATTTTTTTTGAACGGGAAAAAGCCACGGGTCGCATGGGGCCATGCGGCCCTGTCGTAGTGACGCATAAGCCGGATGATCTTGGGCGCCTCGGGCCTTTGTGCGACGTCGGACAAGACCGAGGCAACAGGGCCGATGGGGGCATATGCAGTGACAATTTGCTTGATGCCATTGCTTGCGGCCCATTCAAGTATAGCATCCGCATCGTTCACGCGCGCACAGTCACCCAACCGGTCGCCCCACCGATTTACCGTATCGTCTATTGCCAAAGCTCTGAACCGGTGCACATGCGAGGCGGTTTCCAACGGTCCGAATTTTGTTTGCGGGGCTAACACTGCGCTTGCGGAATGCGCCAAGCCGTCAAGCACAAATGCAGGATTAAGGTCTTCTTCATGTAGGAGATACCCAGTCTTTCCATGCGGGTCGATGGTGCCATCCTCGGCCAAGGGGATTGGTTCGGGCGTCGGTCGCGCCGATAGAGGATGTGCCTCGGATGTCAGTTGCCATTTGGGATGGAAACGACCCTCTGTGTATTTTGATATGTTACTGGTGCGGGCAAGGTAGGTTTTCCCTTGGGTCTGGATCCCCGATACCCAGCGCCAGCTGAGCGTATTCGAGGCCGGGTCACCATCAAGCAGGTGGCGCATGAAAAAGTCGGCACCAAGCTGCCAAGGAAGCTCGAGCGTAAACACCCAGATCGATGCGAACCACATGCGCGCATGATTGTGCAGATATCCCGTGCGGGTCAGCTCATGAGCCCACGCGTCAAAACAATCAATGCCTGTTTCACCCAGACATGCAGCCTCCCAGCGGGCGCGCAAACCGCTTTGTGTCTGCAAGTCATCCCATGCTCTGGAAAGCTCTTGTTGATACTGATGCCAAACCTGTGGCCGACGCTCCAGCCAACCCTTCCAGTAGGTGCGCCAGTACACTTCCTGTATAAATTTTTCCGCAGCCTGATACGAATGTCGAGCAAGGACAGCTTGCAAAACCTCTTCTTCCATTATCAACCGGCATCGCAAATAGGGCGACAGCGTCGATACGTTGCTGTGTTGGCCGGGCCCAAGGTCATAGTTGCGACGCGCGGCATAGGCGCTGCCAGCTTTTGGAACAAAGGCTGAAAGGCGTTCCAGCGCTGCGGTGCGGGTGGGGTGAAATTCATCGTTCATCTGCGGCGACATAGGGGGCGGGCCCGTCTTATCAACGCGGCACCTCAAAACTGTCCGGCCCCCCTTGCAGCCCCCGAGCGCCAACACTAATGTTCTGTCAACGGTTGGCGGGTATGGTCCTTCCAACAACAGACTTAGGCAGGCACCCTTCATGCAAGATCCCATCGAAACATATATGAATCTCGTCCCAATGGTTGTGGAACAAACCAGCCGTGGCGAACGGGCGTACGACATTTTCTCGCGCCTGTTGAAGGAAAGAATTATTTTCCTCAACGGCCCTGTGCACGATGGCATGTCATCTTTGATCGTGGCGCAGCTTTTGCATCTCGAAGCTGAAAACCCCTCTAAAGAAATATCGATGTATATCAATAGCCCCGGCGGTGTGGTGACATCTGGATTATCCATTTATGACACGATGCAGTACATCAAACCGAAAGTGTCTACGCTGGTCATTGGTCAAGCGGCATCGATGGGGTCGCTTTTGCTGACTGCAGGCGAGGCAGGCATGCGCTTTTCGCTGCCCAACAGCCGCGTGATGGTGCACCAGCCTTCCGGTGGCTATCAGGGGCAGGCGACCGACATCATGATCCATGCAGCCGAGACGCAAAAACTGAAAGACCGGCTTAATGAAATCTACGTCCGTCATACGGGCCAAACATTGAAAAAGGTCGAGGCGGCGCTCGAGCGTGACAACTTCATGTCACCAGAAGAAGCAAAAGCCTTTGGCCTGATTGACGAGATTGTAGAAAATCGCAGCAAAGACGACGCTGAGGATTGATCTCAGACGGTGACGGACAGACAGTTTACCATTTAGCGATTGTGGACCGAACTGTGCTGTCCTAAGCTGCCGAATGACAGATGCGCGCTTCCGGCAAGGGGGGCGCAAACTAGCAGACGCGAGACCGGAAAGGCTTTACATGGCTACGAATTCAAGCGGCGACAGCAAGAATACGCTTTATTGCAGTTTTTGCGGTAAGAGCCAGCATGAGGTGCGCAAACTCATCGCGGGGCCAACCGTGTTTATCTGCGACGAATGCGTTGAGTTGTGCATGGACATCATCCGTGAAGAAACCAAGGCTTCGGGGCTGAAGGCGACAGACGGTGTTCCAACGCCCAAAGACATTTGCGGTGTACTGGATGACTACGTGATCGGTCAGGCCATGGCCAAACGTGTTTTGTCTGTCGCGGTACACAACCACTACAAGCGACTTAACCATGCGCAAAAGGGCGGTGAGATCGAACTGGCAAAGTCCAATATCTTGCTCATCGGACCGACCGGTTGCGGTAAAACACTTTTGGCGCAAACACTTGCGCGTATTCTTGATGTTCCCTTTACCATGGCAGACGCAACAACACTGACCGAAGCAGGGTACGTGGGCGAGGATGTAGAAAACATCATTCTCAAGCTGTTGCAGTCTTCTGAATACAATGTTGAACGTGCACAGCGCGGTATTGTCTACATCGACGAAGTCGACAAAATCACGCGTAAATCCGAGAACCCTTCGATCACGCGGGACGTATCCGGTGAAGGCGTTCAGCAGGCGCTTTTGAAGCTGATGGAGGGTACCGTTGCTTCGGTTCCACCACAGGGGGGGCGCAAGCATCCGCAGCAGGAGTTCCTGCAAGTGGATACAACCAACATTCTGTTCATTTGTGGTGGCGCTTTTGCAGGTCTCGACAAAATCATTGCAGCCCGCGGTAAGGGATCGGCGATGGGGTTTGGTGCCGATGTTCGCGACAATGACGAGCGTGGCGTCGGCGAGATTTTCACAGACCTTGAGCCGGAAGATTTGCTTAAATTCGGTCTTATTCCCGAGTTTGTAGGCCGTCTGCCTGTTCTCGCGACGCTCGAGGATTTGGATGAAGATGCACTTGTGACCATTCTGACACAGCCAAAGAATGCGCTGGTCAAACAGTACCAGCGTTTGTTCGAGCTGGAAGATACAACGCTGACCTTCACTGAAGATGCGCTCTCGGCGATTGCCAAACGTGCGATCGAACGGAAAACGGGTGCGCGGGGGCTTCGCTCCATTCTTGAGGATATTCTGCTCGACACAATGTTTGAGCTGCCAGGCCTCGACAGCGTGACAGAAGTGGTCGTCAATGAAGAAGCTGTGTTCTCGGATGCAGCACCTTTGATGATCCATGCGGACGCAGAAAAAGAACCTGCAAGCGCCGGGTAAGGCATGACGGGAAAAGAACTTCAAAACAGGCTCTACTTGGGGCCTGTTTTTTTTGTGAGAGGAATGTCGTTGAACGCTTTTCACTATGCAAAAGGGGCTTGGAATGTCGATTAAGCGCATATCGTCAGGTAGCGCCTTCGAAGCCAAAATAGGCTACTGCCGCGCGGTTGTTGCTGATGGATGGGTGCATGTTGCAGGCACTGTGGGCAAGGGCGGCACCGTGGAAGAACAATGCCAAAATGCATTGAGCACCATAGAAAAGGCACTGACAACAGCGGGTTGCGGGTTTTCTGACGTTGTTCGTGTTACGTATATGTTGCCCCATGCTGCAGATTTCGAGCTGTGCTGGCCCTTCCTGCGGTCAGTCTTTGGTGAAAACCCGCCCGTGGCCACGATGATCGAATGCGGGTTAATCGCACCGGAATTTCTGATCGAAATTGAAGTTACTGCATTTGTGCCTGCTGAGGGCGCGTCAAAGCGCGCATCCATCTAGACCTTTACCCAACAATCCTGCATATGTTGACGTGCAGCTCTATCGGAGAAAAACCATGGGCCTTTTGACTTCAGCTTTACGTGCCGTGACATGGTGGAACGGGCAAACGTTAAATACTCAGCTATGGACGTGGCGCAACGGCGTAAAAGTCGGTGAAGACAGCCAGGGTAACGTGTTTTACGAAACCAAGGACAAAGCGCGTAGATGGGTGATTTACAATGGCGAGGCCGAAGCAAGCCGCGTTGATCCGGATTGGCACGGTTGGCTACATCACACGTGGGACGCCGCACCAAATGAACAACCTCTTTCGCACAAGCCTTGGCAAAAACCCCATCAGGAAAACTTGACGGGTACATCTTTGGCTTACGCGCCAAAAGGGTCCATACGGCGTTCGGACCCTGCGCCAAGACGCGATTATGAGGCATGGACGCCGGAGTAACGCAAATGTCAGAACACACAACAGAAGTAATCGTCGGGGCAGGCGTTTTGGCTGCCGCTATCGGATTTGTCGTATACGCAGGTCAGATTTCAGGGTTTTCAAACGCGAGCGCTACATACCCGCTTGAGGCAAGCTTCCGCAGCCTGGAAGGCGTAAGCGTCGGAACGGACGTGCGGCTTGCTGGTGTTAAAGTCGGCACTGTATCAGAGGTTGAATTGAACACGGAAACCTTCCGCGCAGATACCACTGTGTCGGTTAGCCGCGACGTTGAAATTCCTGATGACAGTGCGATTATCATAGCGTCCGAAGGTCTG
>Ga0316197_10002741_pt1 | contig 12569 bp, 16 predicted proteins | sample OudBiesiAoxic_MG_FD_204939 | JGI IMG/M metagenome (GOLD analysis project Ga0316197, IMG submission 204939) | Coastal sediment microbial communities from Oude Bieten Haven, Netherlands - site A oxic | ecosystem: Environmental > Aquatic > Marine > Coastal > Sediment | place: Netherlands...
CTGTTCGACGCGCTGGAGGGCAGGGTGTATGACCTGATCCTGAGCAATCCACCCTATGTCGACAGCGAGGACCTGGCGGCAATGCCGGCGGAGTTCCACCATGAACCTGCGTTGGCGCTGGGCTCTGGTCCGGACGGCCTCACATTGACCCGCCAGATACTTCGCTCTGCACAGCGTTTTCTCAGTCCCGATGGCTTGCTGGTGGTGGAAGTCGGCAATAGCTGGCCCAGCCTGGAGCGGGCCTACCCGCAGGTGCCGTTTACCTGGCTGGAGTTCGAACACGGCGGCGATGGCGTGTTCGCACTAAGCGCGAAAGAGTTGCAAGATTACGGCGCAAGCCTGACCTGATCGGCTTATAATAGCGGGCTTTTGGCGACAGGCGCGAGTGCACTATGGCGGGCAATACAATTGGAAAACTCTTCACGGTAACCAGCTTCGGCGAAAGCCATGGCCCGGCGCTGGGCTGCGTTGTCGATGGCTGTCCGCCTGGACTGGAACTGACTGCCAGTGACATGCAACATGACCTGAACAGGCGCAAGCCGGGCACGTCTCGTTTCACCACGCAGCGCCGTGAAGCCGACGAGGTAAAGATACTGTCCGGCGTTTTTGAGGGTGTAACCACCGGCACCCCTATCGGCCTGCTGATCGAAAATACGGACCAGCGCTCCAAGGATTATTCGAATATCAAGGACACCTTTCGCCCGGCACACGCCGACTACACCTATAACCAGAAATACGGGTTCAGAGACTATCGAGGCGGCGGTCGCTCGTCTGCCCGCGAAACCGCAATGAGAGTCGCGGCCGGCGCTATCGCCAAGAAATACCTGTCGCAGCGCTACGGTATCCAGATCCGGGGCTACCTCGCCCAACTGGGCCCTATTGCCGCGGTGAAACTGGACTGGGATACCGTGGAAACAAACCCGTTTTTTTGTCCTGACCCTGACCAGGTTGTGCCCATGGAGGAGTACATGGCCGCACTCAACAAACGTGGTGACTCTGTGGGTGCACGCATTAACGTTGTTGCCACAGGGGTTATGCCGGGGCTTGGCGAACCGGTATTTGATCGGCTGGATGCTGACATTGCTCATGCGATGATGGGCATCAATGCGGTAAAGGGCGTGGAGATAGGCGCCGGCTTTGACTCGGTGGCGCAGCAGGGTAGTGAACACCGGGACCTACTCACGCCCGATGGCTTCGTGGGTAACAGTGCCGGTGGCATATTGGGCGGCATCTCCAGCGGGCAGGATATTACCGTCAGTATCGCCCTGAAGCCGACCTCCAGTATTCGCCAGCCCGGGGCCAGTATAGACACTGGGGGTAAGGCCACTGAAATTGCCACCCACGGTCGTCACGATCCCTGTGTGGGCATACGCGCCACGCCGATAGCCGAAGCCATGCTGGCCATCGTGGTGATGGATCACGTCCTGCGGCACCGGGGGCAGAATATGGATGTTCAGTGCGGCACCCCGGCGATACCTGCATCGGCAGCGGACACGTCTGCACAGACGTGAACTCTGCACTGTGGCTTTTCCCGCATGACATGCAAGTCGTGAACCTACCGACATGAGCAGGTCGGCCCGACGCTACGTCCGCACTGTTTTGATTGGTACTTTGTCCCTGGCAGCGCTGGTCTGGATGGCGGTCGACCAGTTCGGTCTATCGCGCGAGGTCATGCTTGAGTTGCTGCTTGTCACGGGCCTGGTGGTGCTGTTGGTTATCGCACTGGCCGCTACCGCTGCGTTGCTGTGGGTTGGACTGCGCAGGTTGCTGCGGGGGCGTGGCGGGGACTAGGTCGCCGCGCTAACCATTGGCTGGCCAGGGAGAACGTCAGGCTTTGTCGTTGCGTTCCAGCTCTACTTCCAGGGTCATATGATTGGCGATTTCTTCGAGGCTGTCTTCCAGGTCGTCCAGGTTTATATGCGCGGGGATCTCTGCGTCAATACGGGCCTTGAACATGAGCTCCGCACTCATGGGTGCGCTGCTTACATCGCTGTCCATTTCCACCACATTGACTTCCCGTTCGGCCAGGGCGCGGGAGATCTCGCGTACAATTCCAAGTCGGTCCGGCCCCAGTACGGTCAGGGTAATACCTCGCCCCCTGGCGGCGCCAGTGGTCGCCGTCGCCGGGGTCACGCGTACGCTGAGGCCACTGGTTGACAGCTCTTTGAGCTCCAGTTCCAATGCGGTCCCATTCTCACCGGGCAGGGTGACGAGTACCAGGCCGGCAAACTTTCCGCCCAGTTGCGACAGCCTGCTCTCCAGCCAGCTACCCTGGTTGCTTTCAATCACCCGTGAGAGTGCCTCGACGAGGCCGGGACGGTCGTCTCCGATGAAAGTAATGATGTAGGAAGTTTCCACCAGTTTGACTCCACATTCACAGGCGCAGGCCGTATATTAGCGCGCTATCGGGTACTACACTAGCGAACTGCGCAGGCCGTTGCCAACAGTGACCGGGGAGCCTATGGCACAATTTATAGAAGTACCACCGCAGCGCCTTGATAACGACACCCTGCAGGCGCTGCTGGAGGAGTATGCCAGCAGGGACGGGACCGATTACGGCGAGCGCGAATGCAGCCTGGAACAGAAAGTGGAGAGCCTGCTGGGGATGATCGAAGCCAGGGAGCTGAGCATTTTGTTTGACCTTGAGAGCGAGCAGTGTGATCTGCTACCGATGGAAGAGGCGCGCAAGTTGCTGGAGGGTGACGATAGTCATGTCAGCCAGGCCTGATCACACCATGGATGCGACCGGGCTGATATGCCCCGAGCCGGTGATGTTACTGCACAACAAGATCCGCGATATCGCGAACGGCGAAACCTTACTCGTACTGGCAACGGATCCGTCCACTGAGCGCGATATTCCCAAGTTCTGCGATTTCCTCGGTCATGCCCTGCTGGAGCAGGACGAGCTTGATGGCAACTATCGCTACTTGCTGCGTAAGGGAGGGTGAGTGGCATGTTCTCCAACGCCGCAAGTTTACCGGGTGGCACGCTGCCAAAGATTCAGGCAACTGATGATCGCTTTGTTGCGAGCCGCCTGGAACAGGTGTTTTCCGAGTGCTTCTCCAGGCGCTGGCGAACACGGCTGCTGGGTGGGGCGAGTGAGCCTTACTACCAGCCCGCAACTGACTCCCACGGGATGCATTTGCTGTATTACCGCAGTGATTACTTTGCCAGTGCCCTGCACGAGGCCGCCCACTGGTGTATCGCCGGTGAGCGGCGCAGGCAAATGCCCGATTTCGGCTATTGGTATGCACCCGACGGCAGGGACAGTGCGCAGCAGGCCGCTTTCGAGGCGGTGGAGGCCAAACCGCAGGCACTGGAGTGGTTGTTTTCACTCGCCTGCGGCTATCGTTTCCGCATCAGCGTAGATAACCTTGCAATTACCCGGGACTGCGAACCCGATAACGGACCGTTCAGGCGGGCGCTGCTGGCCCGGGCCAGGGCATGGCAACGCGATGGCTTGCCTGCGCGGGCGGATATCTTGTTCCGGGCCCTGGCGCGTGAGTTCGATACGGGGCTGCAGTGCGAGGCGCTGAAACTTGAACTGGCAGGGCTGTGCGAATGACCACAAAACGCTGCTCCGCCCCCCCCCGGAATCGGGCCATGAGCCTGACCATACTGGCCGATGAAAATATTCCCGGGGTCGAGCATTACGTCGGCTGCCTCGGGGTTGTTGCGCGCTTCAGCGGGCGCGCCCTCCTGCCTGAGCAGTTAGCCGGCGTCGATGTATTGCTGGTGCGCTCGGTAACACCCGTGGACGCCCGACTGCTGGGGCAGTCCGATGTGGTGTTCGTCGGTACCGCAACCAGTGGTGTGGATCATATCGACCGTGACTTCCTCGATGAGCGGGGAATTGCGTTTCGGTACGCGCCCGGCTCAAATGCCCAGTCTGTTGTTGAGTATGTATTTGCCGCAATCTGCGGTGTGGCTGATTACCTGGAGCGGGTTTTGGCCGGTGGCCACGTGGGCATTATTGGCTATGGCGTAATCGGCAAGGCCCTGGCCGCGAGACTGGCGGCACTGGGTATTCGCTACAAGGTGTATGACCCGTGGCTTGACGCCAGCGACATTGATTACCCGGGCACCCTTGAGGAGGTCCTGGCGAGCACCGTTGTGACATTGCACCCGGAGTTGACCGACCGACAGCCCTGGCCAAGCAGGCATTTGTTGAATGCGGCCACCCTGGCGCAGATTCCGCCCGACAGCCTGTTGATCAATGCCAGCCGGGGGGAAGTGGTGGATAACAGTGCGCTGGAAACACTGCTGGCGCGTGGTGCTGGGCCGGAGGTGGTGCTGGATGTCTGGGAGGGCGAACCGGCGATTAAAGCGGCCCTGTTGCGGCGTGTGCGGTTTGGGACACCGCATATCGCGGGCTATAGCCACGATGGAAAACTGCTCGCCACTCGGATGCTGGTCGAGGGCATGGCACAGGCGCTGGATTTGCCCTGGCATGACCCGGGCAGTGCTGCCGGTGAGCCACCGCTGCTGCACTTGGACCCGCGGCTAACGGCGACAGCCTTACTGCGTTCGCTCGTGTCCCAGCGTTACGATATCGCTGCGGATGATGCCGCACTCAGAGAAATTTCTGAGAGCGGGGACAGCGCTCTCGCTGCGGCCGGGTTCGACCGGCTTCGACGTGAATATCCGCGTCGACGGGAAATCCTCGGTAGCCGCGTCAATGTAGGCGCGCTGGGTGCTGCCCAGCAAAAGACCGTTCGGGGACTGGGCTGCCTCACCGGTAGTGATTGCTGATGACGGCGACCCTGCACATTGGCCTTGTGGTGAATCCTATCGCGGGCCTGGGCGGAAGCCTGGGCTTGAAAGGCAGCGATGGCCAGGCGCTGCGTGAACGCTTTCAGGCGTTGAGTGCCGGGCAGCGTCACCGCAGCCTCGACCGGGTTGAGCGGGCCCTGCGACCCCTGGTGCCGGCCGGAGACAGGGTGACTTTCAGCACCTGGGGCGGCGACATGGGGGCAGAGGTATTGGCGCAGCTCGGTCTGCGCCATGTCGTACTGGGTGAGGCTAGCGGCAATGGCAGTTTGCCGGACGATACGCGAGAGGCAGTACGTGCACTGAGGAAGCAGCAGGTCGACCTGATCCTCTTTGCCGGTGGGGACGGTACCGCTCGTGATGTATTCGACGTTATTGGCGGTCAGTTCCCGGTGCTGGGCATACCCGCCGGGGTCAAGATGCATTCAGGCGTGTTTGCCGTATCGCCGGAGGCGGCCGGTGAGCTGCTGCTGCAGCTGGTGCGCGGTGGTCTGGTCGGTCTTGTCAGTCGTGAGGTGCGCGATATCGACGAGGAGGCTTTTCGGCACGACAAGGTGCGGAGCCGCTTCTACGGTGAAATGCTGGTGCCGGGCGAAGGACGTTACCTGCAACATACGAAGGTGGGTGGCCGGGAGAGCCCGGAGCTGGTCGCGGATGATATTGCGGACTGGCTGGCCGAGCATATGGAGGCGGGCAGGACCTACCTGGTGGGCCCGGGCTCAACCACGGCGGGAATAATGGACAGGCTGGGTTTGGCCAACACCCTGCTGGGAGTCGATGTGGTTCGCGACGGCCAGTTAATCGCCTCCGATGCTGACGAGGCGACTCTGCTTGAAGTGCTTGGACTGGCGCCGGGTGAAGCCACGATCGTGGTGACGGTGATAGGCGGGCAGGGCAATGTGTTCGGGCGCGGAAACCAGCAGTTTTCTCCGGAGGTCATCCGCAAGGTGGGTGTTGATAACGTACTGATCGTTGCGGCGAAATCAAAAATCACCGCCTTGGAGGGAAGGCCGCTGCTGGTTGATACCAATGATCCCGAACTCGATAAGCAGCTGAGCGGGTGGCACCCGATTATCACCGGCTACGACGATCGCATTCTCTATCGCATTGCCACTATCGCCTAACTGCGCCCCGAACTCTGTCGACCGATGAGGCCCCGGAGATTGTGAGCGTATAGCCTGTTCAAGCCAGGAGCATGTCTGACCTGCTGACGGTGAAGGCTTTTGCCGCGGTCTCGTCCACTGCATGGTCAGTCGTATCTATAGCCGATACGTAACGCCATTCGCTGGAAATCAGCCCCCGCCGATCGGGTCTTGTGCCAGCATAAAGGCCACACATTTTTGCAGGCGAATGCTGGAACCCTCGCGCAAAACGTGGCGCAGCTGGTTGATATTTGTCCGGGACTGTTCAGCGACGCTCGGTGGAACAGTGTCTTCATCAGGTGGCTCGGTCAGCCCGAGTTTCGAGCGGGAAGAGAGCAATAGAAACGCCTTCTGGCTGAGTACCACCTGGTCCAGGGCCTCTGCCCTGATCGTATCCTGGAAGTTCAGGTAACCCTCTTCAGCGAGCCATACCATGGCGCTGAAACCAGCCTGGAAGCGCGGATGGTGCAGGCCGAACTCATCGGGCTGATCCGGTCCGCATATGTCCTCAACGTAGAGAATGGTTTTGCGCGGGAAAACAGCGTACAGACGTAGGAATATGGTTGCGACATCGCGGTAGAAATCATCGATGTGAAGATCCGCCATTCGGGTAAAAGCCTGTAGTTTGCGACGAAATGCTAGTGTACGCTATGGCCTCTGGACGTTCTAGCAAGGTAGGTACAATGGAAGATAACGAATACTGGCGCGATAAGCTGACCCCCGAAGAATTTCATGTTTGTCGGGAAAAAGGCACGGAGCGGCCGTTTACCGGTGAGTACTGGGATACCACGGAAGAGGGTGTGTATAACTGCCGTTGCTGCGGCGAGCCGCTGTTCCTGTCAGAGACCAAATTCGATGCGGGTTGCGGCTGGCCCAGCTTTTTCCAACCCGCCGACGCCGAGGTCATTCTGGAGGAAAAAGACATGAGTCACGGTATGGTACGCACGGAAATCATGTGCAAGAAGTGCGGTTCACACATCGGGCATGTTTTCGAGGATGGTCCGGATCCTACGGGGCTGCGTTATTGCGTCAACAGTTTATCTGTCAAGCTGGACAAGCCGGAATAAGGCAGGAAGGTGCAGGGCGTGGTGTGTCGCCCGGGAAGTCGTTGGGATTTGGAGCGGGAAACCGGGTTCGAACCGGCGACCTCAACCTTGGCAAGGTTGCGCTCTACCAACTGAGCTATTCCCGCGCCGAATGGGCAGACTTGATGAGTGGCGTCCCCTAGGGGGTTCGAACCCCTGTTACCGCCGTGAAAGGGCAGTGTCCTAGGCCACTAGACGAAGGGGACGCATAGGTCTCAATCAAGAGGCGCGCATTGTAGGTAGAGAGGCGTTTCGCGTCAAGTCCCCCGGGGGGCAATTTTTAGGCACAATCTACTGTAAGTTCAGCAGCTTAGCCCTGGCCGCCGCCAGGTCGAGTACTGCTCCGCTGGCGGCGGCCTGGCTGCGTTTGTCCTCCAGCGCCTGAAAAACGGCGATCTCGTCATCCGGCATGAAGTGCAGGCAATCCCCTCCGAAAAACCACAGCAGTTCCCTGGGAAAGGTCGGCGCGAAATCCGGGTAGGTCGTAAAGAGACGGTTTACCAGTGGCCCGGCATCGGCATACCAGTCGCCGTCGCTGTCCTGGGCGAGGAGCTGGAAGTCCGCGGCGAGAATCCGCAGCGTGTCATCGGTGGCCAGTGACTGCGTGCGCTTTGACAGCTCTTCCGCGAAGTCGCTCAGCAATTGCCGGCAATGCGAGAGGTATTGTTCATCGTTCATGGGCAATGTCGTGTAGCAGTGAGAATACGGGTACAATGTCGCGCTTTGTTCGAGCGCAGCTTCTTTTCAGGACAGCATGATACCAGCACTCACTATTGAAAACCTCTGCAAGGTCTACGGCGACGGTTTCGAAGCACTCAAGGGCATCAGTCTCCAGGTGGAACAGGGCGATTTCTTTGCCATGCTCGGCCCCAACGGCGCGGGCAAGTCAACCACGATAGGCATCATCTGTTCGCTGGTGGCAAAAACCTCGGGGACGGTGTCTGTCTTCGATATTGATATTGACAAGGACTTTGCCGCCGCCAAGAAATACATCGGTATCGTTCCGCAGGAATTCAATTTCAACCAGTTTGAAATGGGCATGGATATCGTCATCAACCAGGCCGGGTATTACGGACTGCCGCCTGAACTGGCGAAACAAAGGGCAGAAAAATACCTCAGGGCGCTGGGGTTGTGGGACAAGCGCAATGTTCCCTCGCGCATGTTGTCCGGCGGGATGAAGCGGCGACTCATGATTGCACGCGCCCTGGTGCATGAGCCCAGGCTGTTGATTCTGGATGAACCCACGGCCGGTGTTGATATCGAAATGCGCCGTTCCATGTGGGAGTTTCTCAGGGAGATCAATGCGCAGGGAACCACAATCATACTGACCACCCATTACCTTGAGGAGGCGGAGGCCTTGTGCCGGCATATCGCCATCATCAACAAGGGTGAGATAGTTGAGCACAGTTCCATCAAGGCCCTGTTACGGCGTCTCAAGCGAGAGGTGTTTATTCTCGATTGCGTGGAGGATGCGCCGGAGTCTTTGGAGATCGAAGGCTTTGCCGTGCGCCAGTTGGACTCACATACACTGGAAGTGGAAGTTGAGAAGGGGCAGTACATAAACCAGGTATTCGAAGAGCTGGACCGCCAGGGTGTTCATATCAACAGTATGCGAAACCGGGCCAACCGGCTCGAGGAGATGTTCGTAAAACTGGTGGAGGATGCCTCGTGACGCCTACCGAGCAATACGTGGCTTTCATGACGATAGTCCGCAAGGAAATCAAGCGCTACCTGCGGATCTGGACCCAGACGCTGCTGCCTTCGGCGATTACCATGTCACTGTATTTTGTGATCTTTGGTTCTTTGATCGGCTCGCGTATAGGCGAAATGGGCGGCTTCACCTACATGCAATTCGTGGTGCCTGGCCTGATCATGATGGCGATCGTTACCAATTCTTATTCAAATGTGGTTTCTTCTTTTTTCGGCTCCAAGTTCAACCACAGCGTAGAAGAGTTGCTGGTCTCGCCCACTCCGAATTACATCATCCTGCTGGGCTATATCGTGGGCGGCATCAGCCGCGGCTTGCTGGTCGCAGTGGTCGTCACAACCGTGTCGCTGTTCTTTACGCGGCTGCAGATCCATAGTCCTGTCGTGGTGGTTCTTGTTGTGCTGATGACCTCGACGCTGTTTGCCCTGGCCGGCTTCATTAACGCGGTTTACGCTAACAATTTCGACGATATCTCTATCATACCCACCTTCGTGCTAACGCCCCTGATCTACCTGGGAGGCGTATTCTATTCGATGGACCTGTTGCCGGACTTCTGGGCGGGCGTATCGAAGTTGAATCCGCTGGTTTACGTGGTAAACGCCTTCCGCTACGGCGTGCTGGGTGTGTCAGACGTGAGCCTGCCGTTTGCGTTCGGTATGATCGCCCTGTTCACCGTGCTTGCGTTTACCTACAGTATGCACCTGCTGAACTCGGGCAAGCGATTGAGGCAGTAACAACCTGATGGACACAGAAAATACCGTGGAAATGTTGCTTGGCAGGCACACGCCGGTTGTGGACCGGTACACGCCAGGACTGTTGTATCCCATACCCCGCGCTACCGGGCGCTCGTCTATTGCGTGCGAGGCTGGCTTGCCCTTCAGTGGCGTCGACCTGTGGCACGCCTATGAAATATCGTGGCTGGACAGTCTTGGCAAGCCGCAGGTGCGGGTTGCGCGTCTTACGATCCCCGCGAGCTCGCCCAACCTGGTGGAATCCAAGTCCTTGAAGCTCTACCTGAATTCGCTGAACAACGCCCGCTTTGCCGATGACCAGGAAGTCACCTCAACGATCATCAAGGATGTCGCGCGCACTGTTGGCTGTGATGTTCAGCTGGAACTGCTGGCTGTGGATGACCACGCACTGAGCGGTGTGGAGCTGGCGGGGCAGTGCGTGGACTTCCTGGAGACTGACGCGCCTGCGGGCGAGCCCTGCGCCTCCATGCTGGAGCTTCGACCTGGAGACCCGGTGCAGGAACAGCTCCATAGCCATCTGCTGCGGTCCCTGTGTCCGGTGACAGGTCAGCCGGACTGGGCTAGCGTATGGATTCACTACGAAGGGTCGGCGCTCGATCATCGCTCGCTGCTGCGTTATATCATCGCTTACCGCCAGCACCAGGAATTCCATGAGCAGTGTGTAGAGCGAATGTTCTGTGACATCCAGCAACGGATCGACCCCCGGTTTCTGCACATCCAGGCGTTTTATACTCGTCGTGGTGGGCTGGATATCAACCCGTTTCGAAGTACCGACCCCGCCGCACGACCACTGCCTCGAATGAATCGGCAATAGGCAGGGCAGGGGGCCTGGAGAGCGAGCATTTGCACCCGCCTGCACTGGCATACGGCATTTCTTGTGGTATGATGCGCGCCCTCAACGGTGAGGTGGCCGAGTGGTCGAAGGCGCACGCCTGGAAAGTGTGTATACGGCAACGTATCGAGGGTTCGAATCCCTCCCTCACCGCCAATATATGTTTTTTATACTAATAAAAACAATTAGATACAGTGTAAACATAATAAATCACTTCACCTTTGGCGTCATTGTCCCTGTAACAGCCCGTCAAGGGTGGACCTACCTGGAATACCGCGATGCCAAGACTACGACAGGTTCCACGAGATGAAGCGGGTTCACTGGCCGCGCAAATGTACGACCTGCTGTTTCCTGGCCGTGATCCGGTCGCCGAGCCCGGCACAGCTACCGGGACCCCGGGAAACTGGTGGACCGTCTTCGCCCTCGTGCCTGATTGCCTGGAACACGCGGTAAACGGGTTTCGTTTTTACCGGGACCCCGCCCGCAAGCTTGACCCGCAGCTCAGGGAGCTTGGCCAGACACGTGCGGGCTTCACCAGGGGATCCCGTTTTGTCTACTCACAACACTGCAAGGCCTGCCGGTCGGTGGGTATGCCTGAGGATAAAATCGCGGCCATAGCGCACTGGCAGGTTAGTGATGTCTTCAACCCGCTGGAACGCGCTGTCCTGGCCTATACCGACTCTCTGGTGCTTGAGGGCGGCCGGGTCCAGGATGCGGTCTTTGAGGTGCTCAAGCGAGAGCTGTCGGATGAGGCGATTCTGGAGTTGACCTACACCACCACGTTGTACGAAATGCATGCGACTATGAGTCGCGCCCTCAGGCTGGAGTATGATGATGTGGACGAGCGTATAACAGAGATAGCAGCGCCGGACGACAGCGACCAGGACGTGATGGGCGTCGTCGACCGCGACAACTGACAGGAGAGTCCCAGTGTCATATCACCACCTGGCAATGGCCGCCCGGGATATGGGCGAGATTCATCGCTTCTATGAAGGGCTGATGGGTTTTGAATTGGTCAAAGTTGAAATCGATTCTGTCCCGGGGGGCGGCTGGGCCAAGCACTTTTTCTACCGCATGCAAAATAACGACGCGTTTATCGCGTTTTGGGAGCTGCACGAGGTGCCAGCCGCCAGTCAGTTTGAAACAAGCCTGTCAAAGGCCGCAGGGCTGCCCGATCACATCAATCACATCGCTTTTGGTGTCGCCGACATGGCGGAACTTGCACAGCGCAAGGAGCGTTGGTTGGAGGCGGGCCTGGATGTACTGGAGATCGACCACAATTGGTGCCACTCGATTTATACCAAAGATCCCAATGACAACCTGGTGGAGTTCTGTCTCACGACAGGGACATTCAGTCAGTCAGATCGTGACAGGGCCCTCGCCGCACTGACCGCTGATGACCTGGACTTTTCCCCGGCACCTGCCGCTATCGACTTTCATACTGCGGGCGGCGACTAGCGCTCACCACATTCCGTGCGGCGTTATAGGTTTGTCACCTCGCGGCAAGTTGCATCGCCATGCACCCACGCTACACTGCATGTGCACCCTTACCAATCGGCGACAACACGATGGCTGAAAAGCAATGCAGGCATAGATACAGTTGGATTCATGACGTCGAACGTCATGAGCTGTAGTTCGGTGACCTGAGATGGCTCGAGTGTTTGCATTGATACTGGCTATTGCTATGCTGCTGTTCAGTCTGTGGATGTATAGCAGGACCGGTGATTGGGTTGCGATCGTTTTTGCCATTGGTAGCGCCGCCTACGCCATGTATTTCTTTAGCGGCACACGCGGCCCCAGGCCTTGAGTGTCGCCATCAATGCAGTAAACAGGAGTGACATTGTGAGCAATCGCTTGGCCGGATATACGATGGCAATCTTGGCGTGGACATTTATTGTGACAGGCTGTGCCGGTCTGACCACGAAGATGGATCCGCCGAATATAACGCTGGAAAGTTTCGACAGCCTGCCATCGGATGGAGGCGGCCCGCGTTTTCTGATCAAGCTGCGAGTGCAGAACCCCAATGAGCAACAGCTCGATATTTCCGGTATCAGTTATGGCATCGAGCTGGTAGGGACCGAAGTGGTCACCGGCGTGAGCAATGATGTTCCGGTTATCGAGGGGTATAGCGAGGGGATTGTTACCCTTGAAGCGAGCCTGAAGCTGTTCCAGGTATTAAAGCTGCTGGCCAGCTTACCCCAGACTTCCGAGGAAGAACTGACTTATCGCTTTACAGCCAAGATCGACTTCAAGGGGCTGGTGCCCACGCAGAGGATAGAG
>Ga0316197_10002743_pt1 | contig 12562 bp, 9 predicted proteins | sample OudBiesiAoxic_MG_FD_204939 | JGI IMG/M metagenome (GOLD analysis project Ga0316197, IMG submission 204939) | Coastal sediment microbial communities from Oude Bieten Haven, Netherlands - site A oxic | ecosystem: Environmental > Aquatic > Marine > Coastal > Sediment | place: Netherlands...
GTTCGAGTTGTCCGCCTGCTGATAAGTATTTGAGTCAATTCCAACAACATTCTGGTTTATGGACTGAATTTATTCCGCTCGCTTTTCATGTGGATTATTGGAACTACCTTGGCTGGGAAGACGAATTCTCACATCCTTCTTTTACTCAACGCCAACGCCTGTATAAAAGCTACGGTGCTTCATCTTCAGTTTATACACCGGGTTTTTTTGTTGATGGTCGAGAATGGAGAGGTTATTTTTCGAGAGACCAATTACCTTTAAATTCGGCTTCTGTTGCTGGAAAACTCACGGTTACGCGTTCAGGGAATCAATTTGATCTTTCGTATAGCGCAAGAGGTGAATATATCGCGCACCTTGTCTTGCTCGCCTTGGATGAGAGCACAGAAATTAAAGCAGGTGAAAACAGAGGTAAAAAATTGGAGCACGATTTTGTTGTTTTAAATAAACAACAATTGCTAGCAGAACAGAATTGGCGCTTTGAGTTATCAGAGTGGCCTGAAAAAGCGGACGCAATGGCGGTATGGTTAACGAAACGAGATAGCTTTAAACCGATACAAACGGCAGGTGGCTTATTGGTTTCATCACAATAAAGCTATTAACTTTGAATTTAGATCAATAAAACAGTTAGGTGGGAGAAGGTAAACGCATGACACCAATATAAACCGTATAGAGAAATAACCAGCACGGCTTTGTGACGTCTTTTAGCAAAAAATAGACAATGATATCTCCTTGTTGTCTATTTCTTGCTACGAGCTTTACATACGTCTTATTTTCTCGACAACAAACGCGAATAGCGTATTTTTCTGCTCACAAAATCATCACTATTCAATAAATTAGCACACAGAAACGCGTCTTTCATGGGATTTGCAACTTTTTGATGCCACAACATCATAAAAGGTGATGGAAAGTGGTGCGGATACGATAAGTTTTGTGTTATATTTTGCGACCTTGTACGTATCGAATATACGATCAAAATATAGAGGGAAAATGGCTCTATGAGCGATCTAGCTAAAGAGATCACGCCCATAAACATTGAAGATGAGCTGAGAAGTTCTTACTTAGACTACGCGATGTCTGTCATCGTTGGTCGTGCTCTTCCTGATGTGCGTGATGGCCTAAAACCAGTACACCGCCGCGTTTTATTCGCGATGAATGTGCTTGGTAATGATTGGAACAAAGCATATAAAAAATCTGCCCGTGTTGTGGGTGATGTAATCGGTAAATATCACCCTCACGGTGATAGTGCGGTATACGACACGATAGTTCGTATGGCACAACCGTTTTCTTTACGTTACATGCTGGTCGATGGCCAGGGTAACTTTGGTTCTATTGATGGGGACTCAGCTGCAGCGATGCGTTATACGGAAGTCCGTATGTCGAAGATCGCTCATGAACTTCTTGCTGACCTTGATAAAGAAACAGTAGATTACGTCCCTAACTACGACGGAACAGAATTTATTCCAGCGGTTTTACCGACGAAGGTACCAACATTGTTGGTTAATGGTTCGTCTGGTATTGCGGTTGGTATGGCAACAAATATCCCTCCTCACAACTTGAATGAGGTTATTGCTGGTTGCCTAGCGTTTATCGATAATGAAGAAATCACTATCGAAGAGCTGATGGATTTTATTCCAGGTCCTGACTTTCCAACGGCTGCTTTAATCAGTGGGCGTAAAGGGATTGTCGAAGCTTATAATACCGGACGCGGTAAGGTTTACATGCGTTCAAAAGCGCATATCGAATCTGAAAAGAACGGTAAAGAAACAATCATTGTTACTGAAATACCTTATCAGGTTAATAAGGCGCGCGTAATCGAAAAAATTGCCGAGCTTGTTAAAGATAAAAAGGTAGAAGGTATCAGTGCCCTACGTGATGAGTCTGATAAAGACGGCATGCGTATTGTTATCGAATGTAAGCGTGATGCGGTTGCGGAAGTGGTTCTAAATAACCTCTACTCATTGACACAGCTTCAAACTACGTTCGGTATCAACATGGTCGCGCTAGATAACGGCCAGCCTAAACTATTCAACCTTAAAGAAATGTTGAAGTGTTTTGTTGATCACCGTCGTGAGGTTGTTACACGCCGTACTATCTTCGAACTTCGTAAAGCGCGTGATCGTGCACATATCTTAGAAAGTCTTGCGCTAGCACTGGCGAATATCGATGAAATCATCGAATTGATTCGTAACGCATCGACACCTGCAGAAGCCAAAGCTGGTTTAGTTGCTCGCGGTTGGGATCTTGGCAATGTTGCGGGGATGCTTGAACGAGCTGGTACTGATGCTGCTCGTCCAGAGTGGCTAGAAGACCAGTTTGGTATTCGTGATGGCCAATACTATCTAACAGAACAACAAGCTCAAGCTATCCTAGAGCTTCGTTTACACAGATTGACTGGTTTAGAGCACGAGAAAATTCTTGAAGAGTATAAAGCACTTCTTGAAGAAATCGCCGAGTTGATGCTTATTCTTTCTAGTACTGATCGCTTGATGGAAGTGATTCGTGAAGAGCTAGAAATTGTCCGTGACAATTTTGGTGATGAGCGTCGTACGGAAATTATTGCCGCTGTCCATGATATGGATATGGAAGAACTCATTGCACAAGAAGATGTTGTGGTTACTTTGTCTCATGCAGGTTACGTTAAGTATCAAATCCTGAATGACTACGAAGCACAGCGTCGAGGTGGTAAGGGTAAGAGCGCGACTAAGATGAAAGACGAGGATTATATCGAACGTCTATTAGTTGCTAATACCCACGACAACATTCTCTGTTTCTCTACGAGAGGCAAGGCGTATCGCTTGAAAGTATTCCAACTTCCTCAAGCAAGTCGAAATGCACGTGGTAAACCTATCGTTAATATTCTACCTCTAGAAGAAAACGAAAGAATCACGGCTATTTTACCAGTAACTGAATACTCTGAAGATAAGTTTATCTTTATGGCGACTGGCGATGGTACGGTGAAGAAAACGTCACTAGCAAGCTTTGCTAATGTACGTTCAAACGGTCTTATCGCTGTGAATCTGAGAGATGATGATTCTCTTATTGGTGTTGATATTACCGATGGTAATAGCGATATCATGCTGTTCTCTAAAACGGGTAAAGTAGTTCGCTTTAAAGAAGAACTTGTCCGAGGAATGGGTCGTACAGCGGCTGGTGTTCGTGGTATGAAGCTGGTTAATGGTGACCAAGTTGTTTCGTTAATTGTTCCTGCCAATGAAGGCAATATATTAACGGTGACACAAAATGGTTACGGTAAACAAACTTCATTAGAAGAGTACCCAACGAAAGGTCGTGCTACGCAAGGCGTTGTTTCAATTAAGGTTTCTGAGCGTAACGGACAAGTTGTCGGTGCTGTGCAGGTAGTAGATGGTGATGAGTTTATGATGATCACCGACGCTGGCACATTGGTACGTACTCGTGTTTCTGAAGTTAATCAGGTTGGACGTAATACACTAGGTGTCACGCTAATCAAAACATCTGAAGATGAAAATGTTGTTGCACTGCAAAGAATTGATGAGATAGAGGAAGCCGAAATAGAAGAATTAGAAGGGGAAGAAATTGACCCAACTAATGAATCTGAATCAGCGACTGATACTCAAGATTCTGAAAAGAGCGATGACGACATTGAAGATGATGCTGACGTTGACTCTGAAGAGTAATTAACGGCTAAAATTAATAAAAAACCGGGCCGAAAGCCCGGTTTTTTTATGCTTGAAATGCTATCGTATTGCGACAATTCTCATTTTCTATATCAATCTATATGCCTGTTTTAATTCTCTGTTTGTTACTCACGCTCATCATTTTTCTATTTCATTTTAGATATCAAAAAAAGAGCAGCTTATTGACTCCGCTTGTCATATCTATCACTTTATCTTCGATTTGCACGCTTTCTTGGTTCTATATTGTGTCTCCAGATAAGCAGCAAACCAAGGTTGTAAAACTTGCTGTCCCATTAACTATCGATGAAATTATTGTCGAGATTCAAGACAAACTAAGGGAAGACAAAAATAATGCGGATCTGTGGTTTCAATTGGGGCAAGGATATTTTGCAAATGGAGAATTTACCAATGCAGACACTTGCTTTGGGTACGTGTTGCGATTGACTGATGAACCTTCATCGACCGTTTACGCCGCAAAAGCCACGGCCTTATATTATTTAAGCTCACAGCGCATGACTCAAGAAGTAAATGAATTACTGGATATCGCTTTGTCAAAGGACCAACTAAACGATACTGCCTTAATGCTGATCGCTAATGACCACTTTATTAGTTTTAGATATGATGACGCGATTGGGACTTGGCAAAAAGTGTTAGATTCAGAACGCCAGGGTATAGACAGAGTAGCAATCATTAATTCTATAAACAGAACCCAAGCACTACAAACTAAGTAGTTCTCAGCTTCTTGATATTGAGTGCTTGTTCTGTATGTTGGGTGTTGTTTTCAATTGAACAGGTTACTTGCAGCCGACTAACGGGTGACATTTTTAAATTATTCGTTTCATTTTTAGCCATTTCCTTTCTATCTATACAAGAGTTTGCGGTGTATATCCGTTTCGACACTGCTTACTCTGTCCCGTGTATCGCTCCAATCGATTAGCCCGGCAACCAACAATTCATTCTTGTTGGTGAAGAGATGACGCCAGAGCGCAACTAAATCGGTGGCTTGTTTGATGGTCAAGAGCGGGCAAGTTTATTGTCTAGCCAATCTATGGTCAGTTGGAGTGACTCGTGATTCAATGACCAGCGAAACACACCATCATGATCAGACAATATTTTATATTCAGGTTATCTACCTGAGTAACTGATTGATATTGAGTGCTCTCTATTACGTACGCATATACGCCAACGAAATACACTAACACGCCGGAACCATTCGTTTCCAAGCTGATGTTTGAAGAAAAATTAGGAATACAAAAAAGAAAAATGCCAGCAAAAGCTGGCATTTAATTTAAAGTCAACGGGGAGGTGTTGACCTCACTTATCTATCAATAAGTGTACTTGTCTTGACGTGCTTTGGCTTTCGCTTCCCACTCAGGAACGAGAGTCTTAAGGAACTCTTGTTTCTCAGCATTCATCTTATCCATATCCATACCTAGTGCTTTTTGTGCAGCAGCTTTAGTAGAGATATCTGGGATTTGAATTGGGTCAGTGATGCCTTTCTTAGCAAGTAGACGAATAATCTTAGTACGAGCGTCCGCCGCTCTGTCTACAGCAGTACCTAGAATTTCTAATGCAACTTCAGGAGCATGCATATGGACACCGTGAGATGCAATTGCATAGTCCCAACGCCATTGTGCGTGACGGATATCCATTAAGATATCTTTCATTTCTTCTTCAGTAGCACCAGCTTTCCAAGCTTCACCCGCTTCGAAGTGAGCCGCAACAATCTGTTTCTCAGCGATTAGCTTCATGTTAGTAACTTGAGCTTTACGTGTAGAAACAACGCCTTGGAAGTATTCTTTTTCTTGTGTGTGACACTGTGCACAAGTGTTGTCAAATGCGTCAAGTGGGTTACCCACTTTATGGTCTGTATAAACAGTACCATCGTCTTTTTCAACTTTAGGCATGTGACAATCAGCACAAACTACACCGTTCTTACCGTGTATGCCCACTCTCCAAGTTTCGAAACCTGGGTGTTGAGCTTTCAGCATAGGTGCTTTAGATACTTTATGAGTCCAGTCTTTGAAGTTAAGAGCATCGTAATACTGCTCCATGTCATCGACGGTAGTACCTTGGTCCCAAGGGAATTTAACAGACTTGTTTGGACCAGTGAAATAGTATTCAACGTGACACTGAGCACAAACTGTTGCTTGTTTTTCGATATCAGATTGTTGATCAAATGGCATACCAATAGACTCAAACGCGCGCTCAACATATGGACGAGTGATCATTAGATCAGGTTCGCCATTTTTGAATGCTTCACTCTTAGTATTGTGACAATCAGAACAACCGATAGGGTTAACTATCTCGTGGCCTAAACGTGCCCATTTACCTTCAAAATAACCGTCTTCACCTTTTTCTTCAATAACACGAGCCACGTCAGGGCCTTTACAGCTCCAACATGCCATAGGCATAGGCCCAGTTTTTTCGTCTTTAGGTGCGCCAGTACGAAGTGTTGCTCGTAAATCGTCTATAGCGTAAAAGTGGCCACGTGCTTTGTTATAGTCTTTAGAGAAACCGTAACCAGCCCACATAATGACCATGTTCGGATCGCCAGCTAAAGCATCCGTTTTTTCAGTGCTCTCAGAAGTTGCTTTCCAAGTTTCGTATTGTTGTGAATGACTGCTCTCGAATGATTCGTTACGAGGATCGCCAATCTTACCGTCTGCAGCTACAACAACAGAAGCGCTTAACAAGCCCGCCGCTAGAATTGCTACTGATTTAGATACCCAGTGCTTATTCATGGTGTTATCTCCATGTTTATATGATTATTCAATTTATTACTCCGTTTATTTTTATACCTAGCGTTGTGGACTGGTATCCTAAATAAGAATAGGAGGTACCCGTATATATTAGACGTAAAAAATAAATAAGGTATATAGGTGGCTTATTAAATTGTTTTAGATCAAATAAATAAGGTGATCACGGACACGCTTTGTTTCATATACCCATAAAGGGGTAGGCGCCATGTTCAATAATTCTTCTTATTCAAGAAGTTACGTCTCTACACCTCAGAAATAATAAGGTGAAATTGGTCACTATGTGATATTAAAATTAGGTAATATTAATATAGTTATTTATAATACTTTTAATAGCGTTGTGGCTGTTCAATAATAAGAATTATTATCGTTTAGGATTGCTGTAAATTAATCCTGTAGAGTTTTTATACTTATTCAGAAATATCATTCATTAATACATTAGAGTATTCTGAATTAAGGGAAGGAAAAAAATGGCCAATATCAAGTTGACCATAGCCATAATGCTGAAGTCACTTCTTATATTATGTCTCTATGGTTTCTCTATAAATGTTTATGCGGAAACTGCAAGTGATACCACCGCTACCGCAGAACCGGAAAGAAAAAAACTGGTGATTTCACGTAAAGATAAGCAATGTGCAAAGTGTCACAAGAAATCTTATTCTTCTTTGCATGAGTCTCATGGTTACAATGCGGTTGATATACTCGGTAAGCAAGTCAAGTGTGCTGATTGTCATAATAAAATTGGCTCGAAGCATCGTAATGGCGCCCCAAAGGTAACCAAGTATTTTGAAGCTCAATCTCAGCCGGGTACCGAAAAGCAGGTGCTGACGCAAAGCGAAATATTGAAAGCGAATAAAGAGTGCACCGACTGCCATAAACCAGACGATTTGCGTGAGAAATTCTGGACACACGATGTCCATGCAAAAAACCTGACCTGCACCAATTGTCATAACGTTCACGCTAGTAAAGCAAAAGTACTCAGCTTTGATCATAAGCAGAGAGTACAGTTATGTGTCGATTGCCACTCAGACTTCACGAAAATGAAGAAAGCTAAGCTAAACAAAGAAGATAATGAGTAGGAGAGATGACATGAGTTGTTCTAGACGAAATTTTTTGACTGGCGCAGGCGCCGTTATCTTCACTACCGGGGTTGCAAGTACTGGTGCTCTTAGCACTAAGACTCTTGCTAATACGATGGAAGATGGCGACAAGCGTTATGGCATGGTACATGACGAAACAGCTTGTATCGGCTGTACGGCTTGTATGGATGCATGTAGAGAAGTAAATAATGTTCCTGAAGGTGTAGCAAGGCTTGAGATTATTAGAAGTGAGCCGCAAGGTGAATATCCAGATGTTGATTACCGTTTTACACGAAAATCTTGTCAGCATTGTGAAAACGCACCCTGTGTAATGGTTTGCCCTACAGGCGCGGCTTATACAGACGAAGAGACTGGCATTGTCGATGTTCATCAAGATAAGTGCGTCGGTTGTGGTTATTGTTTAGCGGCTTGTCCGTACCAAGTCCGTTTTTTCCACCCTGAACATAAGTCTGCAGATAAATGTAACTTCTGTCGTGATACCAATCTAGCGGCAGGGAAATTACCTGCTTGCGTAGAGTCGTGTCCGACGAAAGCGTTGACGTTCGGTGACTTGAATGATCCGAAATCAGAAATCAATGCGGTATTAAACAATAACGTTTTTTATAGAGATAAACTGGATTTAGGTACTAAACCTAAACTTTACAAAATTCCGCACCAAAAAGGGGAGATTTAGAAATGGAAGCTGCATTTAATTTCGATACCCTAGTATGGGATTGGATAATCGCTATATATTTATTTTTAGCAGGTATGTCCGCCGGCGCTGTGATGATATCTATTTACCTGAAGCGTAAAGTCATTGAAGGTGACCCAGCTAAAGATGGCATCATAAAAGCAACCGCATGGATAGCGCCGTTCGGTATTATTTCTGGACTTACTATCCTAATTTTTCACTTGACCAAGCCTTTGGCATTTTGGAAAATTATGATCTACTTTAACCCCACTTCGGTTATGTCGATGGGTGTTATTCTGTTCCAAGTCTATCTAATGGTTCTATTTGTCTGGATTGCAATTATCTTTAAAGACACCATTATGAAATACATGCCGAAGCAACTCTCTTTTGTTGATGGCATTATTGTCAAACTCGCTAAGATCGAAAATTTCTGGGAACTTTTCTTAGGGTTTATGGCGGTGATGTTGGCTGCTTATACCGGGTTTTTACTATCGGCTCTGCAAACGTACCCGATGCTCAATAATCCAGTTTTACCAATCCTATTCCTGTTCTCAAGCTTATCTTCTGGTGCTGCGGCCTGTATGCTTGGAGGTATTGTTGTGTTTAAGCAGTCACCAACAAGTGCAACGGCGAAGTGGGTTCATAGCTTTGAACGTCCAGTCGTGATGTTTGAATTGTTTGTTATGCTCTGCTTTTTTACGGGACTTATCTTTAGTGGTGGTCAAGGTGAAGTCGCTGCATACAATGCGATTGGCAGTGGGTTCTGGGCAAGTTGGTTCTGGTGGGGAGTTATCATTTTTGGTATGTTAATGCCATTAGCGCTTAACTTCTTCATGCCAGCGGCGGTTCGACATAAAAACGGGTTCATTGTTATTGTAACGGTACTAAGCTTGGTTGGTGTACTCATGTTACGTACGTTCGTTCTTTATGCTGGTCAAATGACAGTAGTATAGGAAATATAGGCTTGACCTTTTTATTACGGGTCAAGCCTAATTAAAATTATATGTATTCAGAAATCGGTCAGTTCTCTCTTCTCATCGTTGCTATTAGTTCTCTTTTTTCTTTGTGTTATGTACCTAATCAGTGGTTAATGAAAAAAAAAGTTCCACTTGGAACATTGCTTTCATTGGTTCATATCGGCCTTTTTTTCTCACTAATCTCAATTACTGCGTTAGCGGTAGCCTTCGTTACTGATGATTTCTCACTAGTTTATGTGGCTTCCCATTCCAACACACAGTTACCTGTTTTCTTTAAGGGAGCGGCCGTATGGGGTGGTCACGAAGGATCACTTTTATTTTGGGTCGTTACGTTGGCACTTTGGAACTCAGCCATAGCACTCAATTATAAGAAACTACCGGATGATTACTTAGCTAAAGCCTTGCTCGTATCGTCCACGCTTGTGTGTGTGTTTGCCTTTTTTACACTGCTTGCATCTAATCCATTTGAAGTAAATTCTGTTTTCCCAGAAGAGGGCAGAGATCTCAATCCAATGCTTCAGGATGTTGCGTTAATCTTCCACCCGCCTTTGTTGTATATCGGTTATATCGGTTTTGCATCTAGTTTCGCACTCGCTCTAGCCGCATTATGGCAGAAAGATATCCCCTCTTATTGGTTAGCAATTAGCCGCCGATTTAGTCTAATTGCGTGGACTTTTTTGACCAGCGGTGTCTTGCTGGGCGCATGGTGGGCTTATTATGAATTAGGTTGGGGTGGTTGGTGGTTCTGGGACCCGGTTGAAAATGCGTCACTTTTACCATGGCTGACAGGGACCGCGTTGGTGCATAGTTTGATTATTAGCCAGCAAGAAAAGCGTTTAATGAAATGGAGCTATGGCCTCTCTTTTATTACTTTTTCGTTGAGTATTCTTGGCACATTTGTTGTGCGTTCAGGCATTATTACTTCTGTGCATGCTTTTGCCGTCGACCCCACTCGTGGTGTTGTACTCATCGCTATTTTAATAACCCTCGTGTTAGTCGGTTTTGGTAGCCAAATTTTTAGAAGTGACGACATAAAATCGAAGTCTATACCAGGTTATAAAAGCAGGAGTTTTTTGTTTTTACTTAGTAATGGCCTGTTTACTATTGCAATGATTACCGTATTACTTGGGACTTTTTACCCAATGATATTCCAAATATTTGGACTGGGTAAAATTTCTGTTGGTGCACCATACTTTAACACGCTGTTCGCGCCGCTTACTTTTATGGCTTTGCTACTCATGAGTGCCGCTCTCATTGTTAAAAACAAGCGGAAAACGGGTAAATTGCTGGTTATATTCAGTATTGTAGCCCTATTAATAGGTACCGTATTATATCGAGTCCAATATCAGACTATGCAGCCGATGGTTTTAGCTACATGGGTCCTGTGTTCATTTGTTTGTATTAGTATGCTCCATCGATTTTATAATGTGGGAACGGCGAGAAGTCGGATCGCTATGTTGCCGATGTGTTTTGCTCACGGGGGGATAGTCCTTGCGTGTATTGGTGCAAGTATGAACGCATATCATTCCGTAGAAACAAGTGCGAAGCTTGGTATTGGTGACCGAGTAAGTTTCGAACGATTCCAGCTAACCTTTGAAAGCCAGAACCTGTTTATTGGTCCTAATTATACAGCTGAGCAGGTTTTGCTCAGGATTGATGGCAAGCAAGAAGTGGTTCCTGAAAGAAGACATTATCAAGTTCGAGTGATGAATATGACTGAACCTGGTATTAAAAGCTACTGGCATGGAGATCTGTATATAACGCTAGGTGAGAAATTATATGATGGTTCGTTCGCCGTGCGAATCCAATATAAAGCGTACATACAGTGGATTTGGTTTGGTGGTTTATTGATGGTATTTGGTGGTGTTGCTTCTCTAGTATTAAACCGAAGGACTGCGAGCGTTACAACGAAGGAGAAGAGTGATGAAACTAGTTAAATTATCTGTATTGCTGGTTATTTTACTCTCAGTATTTGGGACCCTATATTATGGTTTAAACAACGCTAATACAGAATTAAATGACTCCATGATGAATGAAGCAGTTCCAAGCTTTAACTTGTCTTCGCTAAATGGTGATAAAATCGTAGATGAGACCATTTTTGTTGGTGACGAATATTCATTATTGAATATCTGGGCTTCATGGTGTGCGGCATGCAAAATTGAACACCCTTATCTTGTTGAACTGGCTGAGTCCGGTATTAAGATTATAGGGCTTAACTATCGAGATAATCAAAAAGAAGCACAAAAGGTTATTGCAGCAGAGGGAAACCCTTATGCTGAAATAGTGTATGACCCAAATGGGGCGTTAGCGTTAGATTTAGGCGTATTAGGTGCACCTGAAACCTTTGTTATAGATGGTAACGGTAAGATTATAGCCAGAGTGAGTGGAATCATTGACCCAGATGTCTGGCACAATCAACTTGCTTCCTATTTTTAATCAGAACAATATCTAGTGGGCAAAATGAAAAAAGTATTGGTATCCGTGGCTTCAGCGCTAATGGTGATGATGGTAGTTTTTACGGCCACAGCAGCCAACAAAAGTGACCCCGTCATTTTTTATGACAGCAATAAAGATGTTGCGATACAAGCTGAGTTATTTGAATTTGATTCAGAGCAACAGAGACAAGAGGCGGTAAGTCTAGCGAAAAGCCTTCGTTGTCCGCAATGTCAAAACCAAAACCTAGTTGAATCTAACTCTCCTGTGGCCAAGGATCTACGACTAAAAGTGTATCAAATGGTAAAGGACGGCCAGAGTGATGACCAAATAGTAGAGTTTATGACTCATCGTTTTGGTGATTTTGTTCTTTATGATCCCGCATTATCAAATAGAACATTGGTACTGTGGTTTTTTCCTATTCTTCTATTCATTCTTGGTCTATTTTTCGCGGTTAGCTTGGTTAAACCAAAGCGAAGCGACGATAGAGATATAGATTAAGGTTTGAAAGGTTCGGTTATTGTTATAATATAACAGTTATCCTTCGTATGGATAACGACAGTTCACTGCTATGTCGCGATATTTCATTGAAATCCTTCACTTCAATCCCAATATTGTTGTTATCATCTAGAATATCAGTAGTTCGTTAATGTATTTGACGCGTTAATGAATGATTAAGCGAGAATAAATATGGCTGAAGTCCGCGCCAGAGTGGCTTTAAAGGTAGGTTTGAAAAGTAATATTGATGCAGAGATTCTCTCATTTCGTGGCTTGGAAACCGATAAAGAGCATGTAGCACTTGTGTTTCAAAATGCCGACCAAAAAGAAAATACCCCATTAGTGAGAATCCATTCCGAGTGTTTGACCGGAGATGTATTTCATTCGTCACGTTGTGATTGTGGTGAGCAACTCGAAGAAACGATTAATAAAATGGGTGAACAAGGTGGGATCATACTTTACCTTAGAC